>ERZ795060.3510-NODE-3510-length-14274-cov-4.722695_pt1 | contig 14274 bp, 11 predicted proteins | sample MGYA00375144_ERZ795060 | MGnify/ENA primary metagenome ERZ795060 (study PRJEB30189, sample SAMN05720157) | activated sludge metagenome | isolation source: anaerobic digester from wastewater treatment plant | place: Japan | collected 2015-05-15 ... | reverse complement strand
ACATCATGTCCGGTACCAGTAGAAATGATGGCAAGGACCGGTTCTGATGGTGCAATATTATACCGGGGAGCGTAGGATTTCGGGACCTGCACCTGGAATCGTTCAGATAGCTCGCCAGGCGATGCCGCAATACAATAACGCCCACACATCCTTACTCATCCGACTGGTCAGGACTGGTCCGGATTGCGTAATGACGGCGTAAAAATCCGAGTACTTTCTCTGATTCAACCCATCGCCTGTCTAGCTGGGTGATCATCTCATCTATTTGTTTAATCTGATGCATGAGGGTTGAACGTTCCTTCTCACTCATATTCATCATGGACAACCAGCCGGTTATGACCGCAAGAGGATTTCGGATTCCATCATTGAGGATGGCAAACTCCCCAAGGTTTCTCTCGATTTGGGAGAGCAATGCCTGTTTCTCCTGTTCAAACTCCCGTTGATAGGTAATATCACGGGAGATAGAGAGGACTGATCTGACCTTTCCCTCGAGATCAAATTCAGGGAATAAACGCCAGTTTAATGTCACCTTTCCTTTTGGGGATTGGAATGTGATATCCGCCTCATGGGGATACCCGGTGGCAATGACCCGTTGAATGAGTGTATCCCATTCGTCTGCTTTTTGGGGAGGATATTCAAGCTCACGGTATGTTTTTCCAAGAAGATGTGAGGGTTCAAAGGGGATGTACGGTTTAATCGACGGATTTACATAGAGATGGCGCCCTTTCAGGTCAAATCTCATGACAATATCGGTATTGTTCTCAACGAGTGCCCGAAAGTTTTCCCTGCTCTCTAAAAGAGCGTATTCTGATCGTTTCTGATTGGTAATATCTCTGACTGATCCGATAAAACCGACCTTCTCCATGTCAGAGTCAAGGATTGGTGATACCATAATCCGGTAATACCGGTCATTATCCGTACCCTCCCCGACCTGTCCGTGATACTCTTCGGTGATGATTCGATTTTCAATCCCAGGATGGTGTGGATCAGCCGAGGTTCTCTCCCCCAGGATCATAATTCGCTCTATGAGGGATGAGACGCCCGGATATCTGAAGATGCATTCAGAAAAATCCTGACATTTAAAGAGCACTGTTTCGGACGGGATACCGGTGAGTTCTTCCATTGTCCTGTTCCATGCGATAATCCGCTCTGAAGAATCAACTGCCAGAGTGGCGTCAGGAAGAAAGTCGATGATCTCTTCAAGGAGTTTGCGTGATTTTGCAAGTGCTTTTTCTGATCGCCTTCGTGTGACCGCCTGGACGATCATCTGTTTCATCTCGGTAAAGAGGACGAGGGGATCTTCTCCTTTCTGAAGATAAAAATCTGCCCCTGCATTCAGGGCTTCTATGACCACTTCATGCCTGCTCTTACCGGTACAGACAAGGAACGGGGTATTGTCTCCTGCGGTCCGTAATGCCCGGAGAAGTTGTAATCCGTTCAGTCCCGGCATCTCATAATCCGCAACAATGGCATCATACCTTTGTGAATGAATATGCTCGAGAGCTTCATCCCCGTCGGTTACCTGAGTCACTTTACACCCCCCAAGTCGGTCTTCAAGAAAGATACGTGCGATATCTCCCATACTCGGTTCATCATCGACAAATAAGACTGAAATAGGGGAGGAAGTTTCTGGATTCAGGGCTCGTCATCTCCGAGGGGTGATGGAATTATGAAGGGTACTATGTCTCTTTGGTATTGGAGTTTCTTATAGATATCTCCCGGATTATGAATGAAGGACTTTCTCTATCTCCTGCAATATTCCCTGTTTCTGGAATGGTTTGATGATATAACTCATTGCACCGCATTTGAATGCAAGTTTTGCCATCTCAATTGACTGGATGGCAGTCACCATGATAACTTTTGCAGCAGGATTAATACCAAGAATGGTTTTCAGTGCCATCATACCGTCCATTCTGGGCATGATAATATCCATAAGTACCACATCAGGTTTTGTCTGAAGATATAATTCAACCGCCTGTTGACCGTCTTCAGCCTCACCAACCACCTCAATCCCTTCGTCAATGAGAATATTTACCAGGACGGTTCTCATGAACCGGGTATCATCAACCACTAAAACCCGGACCCTTTTCTCCACCCATAAGTAAACTGGTTATATGTATGCAGGTTCATCCCCTCTGCATGCAGCATGTGAACCGGAAATACTCCGGATTGTATCATCAGATATCTCAAATGTGATTCCAAGCATTCCACTCAGTACTTCATTCTCAACAATCGGAACGATCCACGATATCAGGACTCTGCATCCCTTTTCGGTCCTGCAGGGATACACTGTGCAGCTCTTGTTTCCTGATAGTGCCAGGTCACACCGTTTCTTCCACTCGTCTCTGATTGAGGTATTGGTCTCAACTTCAAAAACGGTCTTTCCAATCAGATTTCCCCACCGTTCGATATGGTATACATTTTGCTGCGTGAAGCGATATTCCTGGTCAATCGCCCATATTCGTGCCGGAAATGAGTTCATCAGGGTTGAGAGAAATGCTTCACGGTCTGAAAGGATGTTTCTGAGAAGTATCTGTTCTGTAAGGTCAATTCCCACCCCAACAAGACCATTTATGTTCCCCTCCGGTGTTCTGACTGGTTGGCGGCGGAAAAAATAACTCCTGCTCTCTCCGGCAGCTGTGGAGATCTCCTCAACGTTTTCCAGGAACGGGATGCCATGGGTAAAAATCAGATCTTCAGATCGGTTTAATGATTCTTTGAGTTTCGTGTCTAATAATCCATCTCCAGTGGTTCCTATGATCTGGTCGGCAGTGTTCCCGCAGATCTGTTCAAAGAGATGATTCACATGAAGGAATTTTCTTTCAGCATCCTTCATGTAGACAATACCCGGCACAGTTGCAAGGATGGTTGAGAGTATCTGGTTGGTATGAGTGATTGTATCACTTTTCTTTTTAAGGATGATATGGGTCTGTACCCGTGCGAGCATCTCCCGGGTATCAAATGGTTTTGTCACATAATCTCCCGCCCCCAGTCTGAATGCTAGTTCCTTATCCTGTACCAGCCCGAGGGCGGTAACCATGATAACGGGAATATGAGTGTACCTCGGATCTTTTTTAACGATTCGTAAAAGATCAAAACCTGATACTCCGGGCATAATAACATCAAGGAGGATGAGATCGGTATCAGGATGCACCGTGAGCAGTTCTAATGCTTTCTCTGCACTTTCTGCATCTGAGACGACATATCCCTCCATTTCAAGCCGGTTTTTGAGAAATTCCCGTATGGCGGGATCATCGTCAACTATGAGGAGCCTGGCATCCGGTACCATATCTCATACCTCTTCGTCAAAGATCATAATAAGGCATGTCTTATGGTCGTGTGATATTATGGGTGCCGATCCAGTTCTTCGTTGCAGAGTTTATCACAATATGCAATGTCAGGATGTGTCCGTGGTACATACTCCCAGGTAATATGTCCAAACCTGTGTGCCAGAGCCATAACCTCGTCATACAAAGCTTTTAAATGGGGTTTATTGATCCGATACACACCGGTTATCTGTCTGATTACAAGCTGACTATCGGAGTATACCTGGAGTTCATCACAATTCTCATGAGATGCCCATGAAAGAGCATGTATAATGGCTGTATATTCTGCTACATTATTGGTGGTCTGACCAAGGAAAAAGACGCACGATGCGATTCTTTTATCATTTTCATCTTTAATCTGGTACGAGCATGCAGCTGGTCCCGGATTTCCCCGTGAGGCACCATCAGTGTATACCTTCTTCATCGCTTTATACTGATGACCGCTGGTTCTCATAAAGGCTCCGGGAATTGAAAATAACATTTTTTCCTTTGTTCAGTTGGTATATTTGATATTCTTGCATGATCACTGGTACTGGCAGTTGTATGAGTATTCCGGATCTTGTCTTTCTGGGTTTTATTATTGGTCTGACCGGAGCATTAGCTCCAGGACCCACGCTCATTGCCACCATCAGGTCATCCCTTCATAACGGCTGGACCGGGGGCCCACGTGTCACCTTTGGGCATATTATTGCCGAAATGGGCATTGTTGTGCTTATTGCAGCGGGCATATCCTCATTACCTGATACTCTTCGTCCCGTTCTTTCCGGAGTCGGAGGTATTGCCCTGATTATATTTGGGGCTATGACACTGTGTGGATCACGTGAGGCTGTCATACTCACTGATTCTGATAGTGGTCATGCATCAGGACCAGTGATCGCCGGGCTTGTGACCAGTGTTTCAAATCCTTATTTCTGGATATGGTGGTTCTCAGTCGGGAGTGCCCTGCTGATAAGTTCCCTCAATCAGGGTATTATAGGTATTATTGCATTTATCACCGGCCATTGGGCTTCAGATCTTGCATGGTTTACTCTTGTTTCAGTGAGTATTCACCGCAGCAGGACAATGCTCAGTACCAGGACGTACCGGGGAATTCTCATACTGTGTGGGATATTCCTTGTTATCTTTGGTTTATGGTATCTTGTTCTGGTTGTTTCCATCTGATACCCGGTGAGCAGTATACAGATCACAGATCATAGGAAGTTGTGAGGGTAATCGGTCATATAACAGAATGAAAAGGCCCTTTCTGCAGGTGGTAATTCTCTCCCTGTTCAGAGTCTTTTATTGGTCCAGAAGCGGTGCATGATCCGGAGTATTAGTCTGGGCCTGTCAATTCTACGAAAGATTGTACCCCTTCATGAGAGCACTATTTCCGCTGAAAGTAAGGGTATAGGAAAAGACACCCCAGTGGCACTCACCCTCCCGAAACAACAAAGAGAAAACGATAAAAATGGGAGTGTGGGAGTACCCTGACAGAGGGATAGCACGTTCCAGTGGAAATGAAGGGGTCATAAACCCTTCCAGGCGCATACTGATCAGGGCGCCTGCTGGTTCTCCATGAATCCGTTGATGGTTCGTTTTAAAACGTATGTACCTTTTCAGACGCGGTAAAGCCCTTATCGAGCCATTCCGCGATTGTATTAATCATTCTGACCACCCTTTCATCACCTGCTCCTGGTTTGATCCATCCATCAGACCGGCAGTTATGGATATACGTATGAGCAGGTATCCTTGTCAGAAATGCACAGGGGGAGCGTTTTTGGTGTTCCCAATTGTTTTCTGATGAGAGTCCTGTCATTTTCATATCGTGGATTAGACCAGAAAGCCCTCTTTATATCAGATGATAATGGGATCTGGGACTGCCTATAAGAGCGCTCTCACCTGGTCTGCATAACCTTGACCTGCAATAAACATGGTCAAAGGTTTTTATCATCTCTTCCGGTTTGGTTTTTCAAAAGAGTCTGCATCCTTCATGGTCATCAAGATGAATTATGGGATTTGGGGAATCTGAATGATGGTAGAGGAGACAGTGGTCTGCTTACGTATCCGGCTTTTTTGATGCTGCTACTCGTATACACTCAGGGGGTATCTGCATCTCAAATCTGACCCCCTGACCATATGTACCATTTTCAATTATGGTAATGCCGGTTATGGCAAGAATTTCCCTGATAAGAAACAGACCGAGACCGGTATTTTTCCCATAGCCACGGAGAAATATCTGTTCTTTTTCATTATCCGGGATACCCAGTCCATCATCTTCATATATCAGGCGGCATTGGCCATCTGATGTATCCATGTATAAACGAACTGTTGTGACATGATCCCCGTGCCTTTGGGAATTCTCCACAAGGTTATAAAATACCTGATAGATCATTGCATCTGCATAGATCTCAAGGGAAGGAATATCACATACGGATTTCAGATTACATGAGACCTGCCTGACAGCCCGTTCAAACAATTCACGGACATGATGCCATTTTGGTTCATGAATTCCTATTTCCTGGTATGCTTTGCTGAAATCAATAAGTTTACCAATATCCACAATAGCATTCTTCTGCAGGGCAAGTATCTCCTTTACTTTTGCTTCGTCTGTTTCACTCTCGGCAAAATAACGAAATCCATCAATGACCGTCACTTTATTTCTGATATCATGCCTGGTCAGCGAGGAGAGCAGCATCAGTTTATTGGTAAGTTCAGACTGTTTTTTCAGGGCATCTTTCAAATCGGTTATATCTCTGATGGTCTCAATTGCTCCGATCATCTCACCTGTGGAATCATACAGCGGCCCTGCCATAACCCATTTATACTGCGTCTTTCCCTCGCAATGGCTGATGACTTCCGCGGATAACACTCCATTTTCCTCTTTTACGTTTGCATAATATGAGGTGATATCAAGATCCGGTTTTATGATCTTATCAATGAGCAGAGGTCGCTTTATCTGATATATTGCCTCAGCATAGGTTATCTCCCCACTTCTGATCTCATCGTAGGTTCTACCAGAAAAAAGGGCCATCGCTTTGTTCCATGCAAGAACCATCCCATTCAGATTAATAACAAAGGTGGGATCAGGAAGATTTTCAAGAATGCTGGATAGAAGGTTGATCGAGTCGGAAAGTGCTTCCTTCTCGAGCATCAGCTTCCATACCTGTATCTGATCAGAAATATCCTGTACATTTAAAATCAGATATGGTTCATGATGCTCATTGCGTACTATCGTCAGGTCATGTAATGCCGGAAATTCGGTTCCATCCTTTCGAATCCGGATCGCCTCTCCGGTCATATGGCCACGTTCAGTTGCTATCCGGATCCATTCCATGATATTATCGGAATAGTCCGGATGAACCGGTCCAAAAAATCCGTCCAGTTTTGCCTCCTCCTGGGAACAGCCATGCATACGGGCATAGGCCATATTTACAATATCCGGTTTTTGAAGTGGTCCGGCAATAATGCCTGCCTGGGTATTCCTTACAATGTCTGCAAGCCGGTGAATTTCTTCAATCATCCGCGTTTCAGTGGTTATATCACGGATTTGAATCAGATCCATCGGAGTATCATCAAGGACTATCCTGACCAGCCGGATATTGAGTGTGTAACTTCCTCGTCCTGGTATCTCAAAAGTATGGTTCCATTCATGAAGAGAGTCCTTCCGGGTATGGAGGAGCGATTTGATCATCTCGTTTTGTGAAGACTGGTCAGGAGAGTCACTTTTCGTGTTCCATCCAAACAGAGTGCAGGCAGCAGGATTTGCATGCACTATACCCCCCTCCTTCCAGACAATAATTGCATCTGTAGCATTTAGGAAGAGTGAGAAGTATCTCTTTTCTGACAGTTCAAGAGATCGGATACTTTTCCGAATAGATTCGACCATCTGCGATACTGCCTGAATAATCCGGTTTATCTCAAGATGCCGGGATGGTCTGATTGGATGATCCATATTTCCTTTCGTAATCTCATCAAGGTCTTCTAGGAGAGTCCTGACCGGTGAGGTGATAAATCGTGAAAGCAGATATGCAAGGACTAAGGCGAGCAGAATTGAGATGATAAGCAGAGAAAGAGCAAGGAAAAGGAGTGATATCCGTTCATGCTGGTAACTTCTCGTAGAGTATACCATTTTTGCAACAAAATCGATATATTCAGAAGAGGGGCTTTCATTATCGCCACTTTCAATAAAAAAGAATCTGGTAATTGTCTGATTTTTTTCATCGAAATAGTCCCTGCTTCCTTGTATCTTATACAATTCAGCTGCGATTTCAGCATCATCCGGATCTGCAGGAACCGGAATTTCGTCCATTTCACTAATAATCAGCCCGGTACTTCCAATCAAATCCAGGGCAAGGACATGAGGATTCTGTTCCCGTACCTGGGTGACAAGCGTATTGAGGGAGAGTTCACTCCGCTCTTTTAGATAATCACCATATATCCTGTATATGGTCTCGATCAGATACGTATGATCAGGGGTAGGCTGGTATCCAAAGATTCTCCAGGGATTACTTGCATTAAATCCCCGAACCGCCCGATCAAGCCTGAATGAATTATTATTTCGCATTTCGGTTATTGTCTGATAAAAAGGTCCCCATTTGCTGAAATCAAGATATAAATCTTTTTTATTTGTAGAATATTCTGCAACTCCTGATGAGTTGATCAGCATAATATCGATCCGATCCCTATAGGCTGGATCAGACCGGTTTATGATCTCCTCAAGATTCATTACTGAAAGGTCGCGGCCAGATCGCTCATACTCATCCAGAACCAGATTTGTAACGGTAACAAGCGGTCTTTTATAGGTTGCTTCCCAGAGCATCTCTCCCTTGGTGATTCGATCCGAAGCACTCTTTAATACCTGTTCTGTCTGATTCAAATCCTTTAAAAACCGCTCATCAATCTGCCTGGATGTCTCATTGTAATAATACCCGGTGATTGAGATCAGCGAGATAAGAATGATGCAGATAAATAAGAGCATTAGGCTTTTTTTCAGAGAGACACCTGAACCTGAAAATATTTTGGATATCATCAGATTCAAACGGGAGTGGATCCCGGATTATCTCCCAGTTCCTGACAGGTCATGCGGGTTGATAGTTTAAACATGGAATATACTTCTCACTTGTCCATGCTTGCTGATAAACCTGTGGTATGGCCATGAACCCACATCATATCTTCATGATTATCAGGTATATAATGAGTAATCCAGCGAGAATTCCAATAATAATAAGCGGAATATGCCGTTCATATGATGGATGAAGGGTGGATTTTGGCGTTTCTTTCAGTTCTTCATACGCACCGGAGAGTTCAGTTATTTTTTCCTGAACCTCTTGAATCTGCTGCCTGATATCCGTCCCGTTATATCCTGATGCCAGTGTATCTGCCATCTTTGACAGGCCCTTATGTACCGCACTCATCTCAGATCTGAGGTATGCATTCTCTTCTTCTTTCATCGCAAGCAGTCGTGAAAGAGTTTTTACTTCCTGCCGGAGTTGCATGGTCTCGCGATCATGCTGGTGGGCAACTACGGCGTGAACAAGTTTTGACACTGCTTCCTGTCTGGTTATCCCTGACTGTACTGCCTCTTCATCAATATATGAGAGGATCTCTTCAGGCAGTCTCTTCTCTATCTTATCGGTTCCCATCACGTCTCACCGATCTGAGATCTCCGATCCTTTTTTCATGAGATTTCGATTCCATATTCCGCGGTTCTCAATCAGCCATGTCTGTGCCTGGAGGGGCTTAGCATCCCCGGGGGTTTTTCGGACATATGAACCGTCAGCCTGTAATATCCGTGTTTTGACATTGTCCCGGAGATGTACCGGCAGGATAGTATTGATGACCTCATTCCGGATTCCGGCATCAAGGATTGGGTACAGGATCTCAATACGCCGTTTCAGATTTCGTGGCATAAGGTCTGAGCTTCCCATGAGTACGACCGGGTCTCCTCCATTATGGAAGTAATAAATTCTGGTGTGTTCCAAAAACCGTCCTACTATGGTTGTGACAGTAATGTTATCAGAAATCCCTTCAATACCAGGTCTCAGGCAGCATATCCCCCTGATCTGAAGCTGTATATGTACTCCCTCCTGTGAGGCCGTATACAATGCCCGGATGATATCAGCATCCTGGAGTGCATTTAATTTCAAGATGATTCTGCCATCCCCGTGACTTTTTTGCCGCTCTATCTCATTTTCAATCCGGGATATGATTCCCTTTTTAATACCGCCTGGTGATACCAGCAGGTGGTGATATGCAGTAAATTGCGAATAGCCGGTCAGGACATTAAAGAGATGGGATACATCTGATGCAATCTCTTCGTTCGCGGTAAAAAGACCGATATCAGTATAAATCTTGGCAGTCACCGCATTGTAATTACCAGAACTCATATGGACATACCTGACAATCCCGTCCTTCTCCTTGCGAACTACCAGGCAGAGTTTTGCATGGACCTTCAGCCCCATTATCCCGAATACCACATGAGCACCAGCCCGTTCAAGTGCCCGTGCCCATCCAATATTGTTCTCCTCATCAAATCTGGCTTTTAATTCAACCAGCACGGATACAGCCTTCCCATGCTCCCTGGCATCCAGAAGTGCCTGGACTATTGGAGAGTTTGTTCCGGTCCGGTACAATGTAATTTTAATGGCCAGAACATCCGGGTCATGTGCAGCAGTCTGTAAAAAATTTATCACCGGCTGAAAACTCTCATACGGGTGGAACAGGATAATATCCCGCTGCCTGATTGCATGAAAGATATCAGGATCCTTTTCCAGACGTTCGGGAACCGAGGGTGCATACGGGATATCTTTTAAATCCGGCCGGTCCAGGTTCATCATGGAAAAGAGATCTGCAAGGCCGATTGGCCCTTTGACCCGGTAGAACATATGAGGATATTTCGCCAGTTTCGCTCCCATCATATCAATAATAGCAGGAATCATATCCTCTGCTATCTCAATCCTGACCGGTGTTCCGATCCATCGCTTGCTTATTGACTGTTCTACTGCACTTAAAAGGTCATCCGCTTCATCCTCCTCGATCTCAATATCTGCATCACGGGTAACCCTGAACGGGTATGCAGCCACAATCTCCATTCCGGGAAAGAGGAGATCCAGATTCTCTGCGATGAGGTCTTCAAGAAAGATAAACTCCTGTGTACCGGGAGAGATGGGATCTGCAACATCTGGTGTGATCTCAATCAGGCGGGGAAATTGTTTGTTTGGGATTTTTATTCTGGCAAATAACTCATCATGAGATCTTGGGCGCCTGAGAATAACAGCAAGATTTAATGCAAGATTTGATATAAAGGGGAATGGATGTGATTTATCAAAGGCCAGTGGTGTTAAGACCGGAAAAATTTCGCGGAAGAAATATTTCCGAAGATTTTTTCGTTTTTTTTCATTCAGGGAGGTCCGGGTATGAATGATGATGCCTGCTTTGCGAAGTTCGGGGATGATATCTTCAAACCAGATCCGGGTCTGTTCATTCAGGAGTGGGATCAGGTCTTTGTGTATTCGCTCAAGCTGTTCCATCGTGGTCAGACCGTCCGGAGGGAACTTTAAAACTCCCTCGGCCAGCTGATGGTGAAGCCCGGATACCCTGATCATGAAGAATTCATCAAGATTATTTGAAAAGATTGCCAGGAATTTTATCCGCTCCAGCAGTGGATGGGTTGGATCCTTTGCTTCGTCAAGAACGTGCTGGTTAAACCGTATCCACGAAAGTTCCCGATTGATATAGAGTGCCGGATCAGATAATAATGAACATGCCCGTTCCTGGTACCTGTCAAGACCATCTTCCAACTGATCCATACTACATGAATTCTACCTGAATAAGATAAAGGTTGAGTATTGTACATCAATATCTGATTAATTACCCGAATACCAGGTTCTTTTCTCACTTCAGTCAGTTCGGATAGGTTTTTCACCCCCTGCATGGAAGAGATACTATTGATTTATCTTTGAAAGAGGTTTTTCTCACCAGATGGAGTACCTATTTTCCCAATGAGCCACTACCAATAACCTTTGAATTGTCATCCAATCTCCGCAGTACCCCGATGGCCCGATCATCAGAGGGATAGAAGTTTTCTGATCACGCTCACCTGGGATAAGGTGAAGAAGAAAATATTGCACAGTCAGGAAAAATATAAATAAAGGCAGGGTAACCACACACTCTTTCATGGTATGGTTTGCTACACAGTATAAGGCGTATCTGGTCATCTTCTTTTTTCTTTTCGGACTTATGGCCCAGGTCTCGGCTTCAGATCAGCCAGAAATACGCGGTTATGTAACGCAATGCATCGCTTTTCGGGACGCTGTTACAGAATCACTGACTGAAATTGATAATCAGGCAGCATATGCGGCCCTGCACCTTGCAGACCCGAAGACGACAGATGATACGATTATGTCACTGTTATCATCGCTTCATGCGGTGAACAATGCCGTGGATGGTGCAGCTTTTATCACTCCTGATGGGAATATCTCTCAGGTATCTGACAGCTCCTTTGCATTCCTTCTTGGATCTCACGTTCCTGATGATTTTTTCAAGGATGCCCCTGTCATTCCTTTCATAACGCATCAGTCTCTCTTCATCAGACCATCAGAACAAACCATGAACATCACGTCTGGGAGAGATCTGATATGGCCGGTGAGAACAGACGGTGAGATCAGCCATCTTGCGATTCATATTAATTCTTATAATCTTGGTGAGCTTTCTGCAAAAAAGGCGGGATTACATCCGGAGATATTTTCGGTCCTTATGGATCATAACGGCGACGTCCTTTGGTGTTCGGATTATAGAGAATTCCACTCAGTCCCACCTGATAATGTATTAACTGAAGTTCCAACATTTCGTGATGTACAAGAGCTTGTCAGGTATTCCTGGACTGGAAGAACAATATATGAGGTATGGAACAGTCATGAGCTTTTCAGGACCGGAGCGTGGTCTGCTTTCCAGATGTATAATGAGGTGTTCCGGGTTTTTGTAGCTCTAAAAAACCTATGAGACCCCTCCTTATCATACCACTGGGATGATGCGTACATATCATAATGGACATGTTCTTCTGGTATTTCATACATTCAAGGCTTGATAAGAAATGAGGAAGATGAAACGGTATGCAGAGTCATCCGATTGGACTGGTCAGGATAATGCCCGGTAATACGGATAAAAAGGTCTTCTTTTTAATTCGGGCTTTTCAGGAGTCCTGAAATCTCTCGATTCGTATCTGAAGTTTGAGATGCAAAACCCCTCAAGTACAGGCAGAATATGAGTAGGTGCAGGTGAAGATCTGCCATGGTTATGTAATCCTGACCCTATAAGACTTTTCATCTTTCTTTTTCATGCAAGGTATTTGACGATACAATCGAGGTCATCAGATCCCGAATTTTGATTTTTGAATTCGAAGTACGATCCCCGGATACTGGCGATGAATCTGCCCTGGAGTGCATACAAAGAGAGGGTATGTAAAAATATACATCCGACTCGCGGAAAATCAATCCGTTCAATATCGTGTTAGATTCACAATCACGTTCTTATTCAGTGGGAGTCATTCATCCTTTGATTGATCACACCTTTTGTCTCCTATTTTACCTTCTTAAAACGCACGCTTTTTCATCCTCAATTATCCCATCTTTCATATAAAGAACCCGGCACATATATTCTTCATGCCAGTCTTCATGGGTGACCATGATTATTGTCTGACCGAATTTTTCATTCACCTCACGAAAGAGATTGAGTATTGTTCGTGAAGTTGTTGAATCAAGGTTTGCGCATGGTTCATCTGCAAATAAAATACTGGGGCGGTTGATGAGAGCTCTGGCAATGGCAACCCGTTGCTGCTCCCCGCCGGAGAGTTCATACTGCCTGTGATGAATCCGATGACCAAGACCCACTTGGTTGAGTATTTTCTCACTTTCAGCCAGATATACATCTGGTGAAATACCCCGTGCCATGGCAGGAAGAACAACATTCTCCTGTACAGATAATTCAGGGACGAGTGCATAGTCCTGAAATACATATCCAAGTTTATTCAACCGGAAATCACTCTTTTCCTCTTCACGCAATGATTCTACTTGCACTCCGTCTATAATCACCGAACCGGAGGTTGGTTCATCAAGGAGACCCAGGATATGGAGCAGAGTGGATTTCCCACTCCCTGAAGGTCCCATGATACCGACAAATTCACCTCGTTCAATTCTGAACCGGACACCCCGGAGCGCCTGAACCTGAACCAGCCCCATCTGGTAAATCCGGGTAACATCAATGACTTCTATCATCATTGTCCTCTGATGGCATCAAGAATAGGTTCATTCGCGGTTTTCCAGGAGGGGATGAATCCGGAGATGAGGGAGACGAGGGCCAGACTGATGATACTTCGGATAACCGGTCCTGCTTCCACTACGGGATAAACGGCACCCCCCGGGAAAACAAGTGGTTTATAGGTAAGATATGTCACAAGACCTGAGCTTAAACAAAGTCCCAGAAGTATACCACAGGTGGCAATAATGAGAACCTGGATGATATAGGAATAGATGATAATCTTTTTATGAATTCCGATTGCCTTCAGAATCCCTATCTGTCGTCTTTTATTGATGGTATTGATGAATATGACGATGAAAATTACTACAATCGCAATTACAAGGCTTACTATTGTTGAGATTGCATTGATGATCTCAAAACTGCGAATAGCATCATTTACAAATCCCTGCCCTTTCTCTTTGAATGTTCGGATCTTCTCGGCAATTCCGTATTGCATCAGGATTTTTTTGTACTGCTCCTCCTCTCCATTCTGACTGATTTTTACAAGGATAGATGTTGCCGTATCTAATATGCCGTAAACTTGGTTGATCTCCTTTATCGTCACAAAACCGTTCCGGTCAACTCCAAATGAACCGCTTTCCAGAATGCCCTTGACTTTCAGGGTCTTCCTGACCCCGTTGTTAAATGTTACATCAACAAAATCTCCTGTCGAGAC
>ERZ795060.3504-NODE-3504-length-14289-cov-4.183575_pt1 | contig 14289 bp, 8 predicted proteins | sample MGYA00375144_ERZ795060 | MGnify/ENA primary metagenome ERZ795060 (study PRJEB30189, sample SAMN05720157) | activated sludge metagenome | isolation source: anaerobic digester from wastewater treatment plant | place: Japan | collected 2015-05-15 ... | reverse complement strand
TCGGCACGACCCCGTCGAGGGTCTTCGAGCCTGGCCGGCCGGTCGGCGTCACGACCGACTTTGACCCCGGCACGGTGTTCGTCGTCGACACCGGGACCTGGGCGCAGGTGCAGGAGTATCGGCCGTTCCTCGCGCCGCAGCGCGAACGGATCGTGGTCGTCGATCACCACGTGCACGGCGACCTGGAAGTCTCGGCGCATCGGCACCTCGACACTTCGGCGGCGAGTTGCACGCAGATCCTCGCTAAGATCTGCGCCACGGCGCTGCAGAGACCCGTCCATCAGTTGCCGCTCGAGATCGCCGAACCGCTGTTCCTCGGCCTGGCGACGGACACCGGCTGGTTCAGATTCAGCAGCGTGTCGCCGGCGGTGATGCGCTTGGCAGCGGATCTTCTCGACGCGGGCGTGGATCAGCCGCGCCTGTACCAGGTCATCGAGCAGCAGGATGTGCTGGGGCGATTCCGGCTCATGGGGCGAGCGCTCTGTTCGGTGAGCGAGTATCGATTGCTCAACGATCCGGAGTCGCGAGTCGCGATCATGACGCTGACGCAGCAGGACCTGGATCAATCCGGGGCCGACCGCAACGACGCCGGAGGCTTCTCCGACATCCTGCTGAGCGTCGCCAACATCCAGGCCGCCGCGACGCTGATCGAACAGGCGGACGGGCCGGGGAAGACGATCGTGAAGGCGAGCGTGCGCAGCAAGCCGGGGCCGGGCGCGATCGATGTCGCCGCCGCGATGGCGAGGCTGGGGGGCGGGGGCCACGTCCGCGCGGCGGGAGCGAAGGTGGCCGGTCCGCTCTCGCAGGCCACACGCACGATCCTCGAGGCGCTCGGCGCTTCGACCACCCCGGAAACCTCACGGTGAAGCCTCCTCCCCGACACACGCGTTCGGATCCGCCGCGTGAGGAGCCCGGCGGACCGCATTCCCGCCCGCGCAGACCGGGCGTCGTCGGGCCGGGGCGTCGCCCGCCGCTGCGATTGATGTCGTCGACGCTCTGGGAGTACCCGAGCCAGCACTACGACGCGTACGTGGATGAGCGCGGCCAGGTGGTCCGTGCCGGACGCACGATGCAGGGAGACAAGGAATATGCCGGTGCGACCCCGAGCTGGGTTGTCTGGCAGTTGCTCACCCGCTACACGCGCCCGGGCGATATCGTGCTCGACCCCATGTGCGGCTCCGGCACCACGCTCGATGTGTGCGCCGACCTGAAACGCAAGGGCATCGGGTTCGATCTGAACCCTCAGCGTCCGGACATTCAGCACGCCGACGCCCGCGACCTGCCGCTGGACGACGTCTCGGTTGACTTTGCGTTCGTCGATCCGCCCTATTCCACGCACATCAAGTACTCAGACGATCCTCACTGCATCGGACGGCTCGACGCCTCGCCCGATGCGCCCGATGAAGGCGCCGCGTACTTCGAAGCGATGAGCGGCGTGATCGCGGAGATCGACCGCGTCCTCAAGCCACGCCGGTACATGGCTCTGTACGTGTCGGACTCGTGGCGTAAACGACGCGGCGAGCCGGGCCAGGGCGGCGGCGTGTTCATGGCGATCGGCTTCGCCCTCTTCTCTCTGCTGAGCGACCGCTTCACGCCGGTAGACATCATCAGCGTCGTGCGGCACAACGCGAAACTCGGCAAGCCGAACTGGCGCAAGGCCGCGGAGGAGGGCAACTTCTTCCTCCGCGGCTTCAACTACCTCTTCATCATGAAGAAGACGTGAACAGAAGGCCGTGCGGCGAGGGTGGAGGGGAGTAGGGAGCGCCGCTGACCCTGTAAAACGACAGCGAGCACCCGAAGGCCGGGTGCCCGCTGCGTTGAAACGGTCGGAGGGGCGTGAACGAGCGGCCTACTCCTTCTTCTTGCCCTTGGCGGCGGGTTTCTTGCCCGTCTCGCCCGCGTCGTCGTCGTCCTTCTTGTCGGCTTTCTTCTTCGCGGGGGCCTTGGCGTCGCCCTTGCCGTCCGCACCGAACAACTTGTTGAACTCCTCGACGCTGACCTCCTGGACCTCGGCCTTGCCGAGGATGATGTCCATCGTCTTCTGCTCACGGACCTGCAGGAAGAGCGTGGGGATCTGGCCGCGCTGGATGATCTCCTGACGCAGGCGTTCCGGGCGGTCACCGCGGCTGAAGGCCATCTGCGCGATGCGCCCGTTGAGCTCGGCGTCGTTGACCTGCACGTTGAAGTGCTCGGCCGCACGGTCGAGGATGAAGAAGAGCTTGGTCTCGCGGACCGCGGCGTCGGAGCTGGCGGAGCGAAGTTCGGCCATGTGCTCCTCGATCCGGGCCTGATCCCAGCCGCGGTGCATCAGGTCGAACCGGGCGCGGTCGAGGTTGCGCTGCGCCTGCGTGGCCGTGACGCGCTTGGGCAGCTCCATGGTCGTGTTCTCGAGGAGGAACTTGGCGAGCTGCTGACGCATGAGCGAGCCCTGCTCGACCTGCAGACGCTGCTCGATGCGCTGGCGGATCGCGCCACGCACCTCGGCCTCGTCCTTCATGCCGTAGCGCTCCACGATCTCGCTCATCGAGGCGGGCACGATCTCGTCGGCACGCTTGATCTCGAAGGTGATCGTGAGCTTCTTGCCGCGGATCGCTTCCGTCTCGTGGTTCTCGGGGCCGGTGGTCTTGATGGTGATCGTGTCGCCGATCTTCGGATGGCCGATCTGCTTGGCGAAGTCGTCGACCATCACGCCCAGGATCATCCCCTTGCCTTCCTTGTTGTCCTTGGCGGGGATCTGGATGACCGCGTCGGCGATGTCGAGGTGCTTCGTGCCCTCGTCGTCCTTCATGATCGCGTGCCCGGTCAGGTAATCGCCGGCGTCGGGCTGGGCCTTGTTCTTGAGCGAGCCCTCGTTGAGCAGCAGGCGGTCGATCTCTTTGCCGACCATCTCGTCGTCCACCACCAGCGTGGGCTTCTTGATCGAGATGCCCTCGAGCTTGGGCAGGTCGAACGTCGGCGCAACCTCCACCTCGATCTCGAACTTCAGCGGCTTGCCGTCCTCCACCTCCGCCTTCACCAACTCCTCGTTGCCGATCGGGTCGCCCACCAGGCGGATCTTGTGCTCCTCGACCGCTTCGCGGATCGCGGCGGAGACGAGGTTGCTCTTGGCTTCCTTGCGGATCCCGTCGCCGAATCGTTTCTCGATCAGCCGGCGCGGCGCACGCCCGCGTCGGAAGCCGGGAAGTTCCGCCTCCAGCATCAGCGTGTCGAGCGTGGTTCCGAGCTGCTCGGCGACTTTCTCCGCCGGCACCTCGATCTTGATCTTCTTGGAGCAAGGCCCGGAATCCTCGATCGTCACGAGGTTCTTGAGCCCATTCTGCTGGTCGGCCTTGCCCTTGGTTTTGGTTGCTGCCATCGATCGGTTCTCCGGGGTCCAGAGCCTGCGGCACCCTGCCGAAGGCTCCCCACCCGTGTTGCGGGCTCAAGGGTAGGTGCCGAAGGGTGTGCCGGCCCGGTTGTCGCAGGGGCGCCGCCGAAACTGCTCGGGCGGCTCAGAAACACGCCGTTTTGCGGGAGTATCGACAACCGACACCCCCTTAACGCGGGCCGAAGGCGACGGTGGAGATAACTGGACTGCGACCCTCGCGCCGGATGGCCCGCAAACCGCACCCCCTCGGATCGGAAAGGGTCGTTCGCCCGGGACTGGTTGACAATTGAGTGGTTTGTTTGGGTTGTATTCAGTTCTCAAGCCCAGATAACCGGAAACTAGACATCTTTCTGGGCGGCGCAAACATCGCGCTTGACACGATCCGATCAGGCGGTACATTGTGACAGCCTTAACCGGCCCTTCCTGATGAAGGCGACTGCTTCTGCCCTAAACCGGGACTTCCCTTCTGCGGTCCCTGGAGAGAGAGATACGCGAGAGAGAGGGCGGAGCGAGAGAGAGTCGCTGGAGGGAAGAGCGGAGTGAGAGAGAGGCGAGAGAGGGCACACACTGTCCTCGACCCCGGCTGCGAACTGACCGGTCGCAGCCGGGCTTTTTTTTTGGCCTGAACGACTCGGACGACCGTCGGGCTCGATCGGCCGACCGGTTCTGCATCCCGCGCGGCTCCGGCGCAATGTGCTCGCTTGCTGCACCTCACGCAGCGCCGCCGGCCCGAGATTCTCCGCGACTCGTGAATCTGGGATCCCGGCCGGATCGAAGCCGTGGACGACGGGCAATCCCGAGAGTTCGCCGCTGAACCTGCGGCGGACCGGCTCCGGACCCCGTGTGTCGTTGTCATTCAACCAGGAGGATCGCATGAATCGCTTGTGCCGACTGTCTATCACTCTGTCCACGCTCGCCGCCAGCACGCTCGCACTCAGCGGCATGGCCACCGGGCAGTGCGCCGCGTCCAAGGGCGAGAGCGCTGAGTCGCCCGGTACGGTCAAGGCCGCGTCCTACGTCACGGAAGTGAAGGAAACCAAGGACATCGTCGACACGGCGTTGGCGGCCGGGAAGTTCAGCACGCTCGCCGCGGCGCTCAAGGCGGCCGGGCTGGTCGATGTGCTCAAGGGCAAAGGGCCGTTCACCGTTTTCGCCCCGACCGACGAGGCTTTCGCGAAGTTGCCCAAGGGCGCCGTGGAGAGCCTCCTCAAGCCGGAGAACAAGGAGAAGTTGGCCGCGATCCTCACCTATCACGTGGTTTCGGGCGAGGCGACGGCCGACAAGGTCGTCAAGATGACCAGCGCGACCACGGTGAACGGCCAGCGCGTCGACATCAGCGTGAAGGACGGCAAGGTCTGGCTCGACCAGCGCGCACAGGTGACGACCACCGATATCGCGTGCAGCAACGGCGTCATCCACGTCATCGACTCGGTCATCATGCCCAGCGACAAGACGATCATCCAGACGGCCGGCGAGGTCGGGTCGTTCAAGACCCTTCTCGCGGCGATTGACGCTGCGGGCCTCAAGTCGGCGCTCGAAGGCACGGGCCCGTTCACGGTCATGGCGCCGACGGACGAAGCCTTCGCAAAACTCCCGCCGGGCACCGTGGAGAACCTCCTCAATCCGGAGAACAAGGACAAGCTGGCGGCGATCCTGAAGTTCCATGTGCTTCCCGGACGCGTCTACGCGGACCAGGTCGTGACCATGAAGGAGAGCGTCAAGACCCTGCAGGGTTCGACGTTCATGATCAAGGTTCAGGACGGAAAGGTCTGGATCGGCAACGACAAGGCGATGGCCAATGTCGTGACCCCCGACGTCGAGGCTTCCAACGGCGTCGTCCATGTGATCGACACGGTCATCATGCCGAAGTGAACGTTCGACCCGATCAACAAGGGTCCGAGTCCGCGCGGGCCGAAACGTCCGCGCGGGCATTTCCGCAACTGGGTGCCCATGAGCGTCTGCACCAACGCCATCCCCCGCTGCTGCCGGTCGTCCGAACCGGGAGGTCGGCAAAGCCGAACCGCACGTGCCGCGGGCGTGTACCATGGGTCACCGTCCGGTGAGGCCCGGCGCGATCCACCGGCGCCGCGTTCCGTCGCGTCCAACTCCTGCATGCCTGCCGCCCCCCCCACATTCGTGCTTCAGCGTGTAGCCGCCGGCGACGAGGCGGCGGTGCAGGAGTGCATCACGCGCTACGGCGATCTGGTCTGGTCGCTGGCGAGACGAATGGCCGGTCGCGACGCCGACGACGCGGTGCAGGAGATCTTCATCGACCTGTGGCGCAGTGCCGGGCGGTTCGACCCGGAAGTCGCGAGCGAGACCACGTTTGTCGCGATGATCGCCCGACGCCGCCTCATCGACCGCCGCCGACGGGAGAGCCGCCGACCCGGCGCGGTGCTGTCGCTCGATGCCGAGGTGCCGGTGGCCGCGCCTGCACGAAAGACCATCGACCTTTCCGCGGAAGCCGCGGCTGCACGCACGGCGATATCGACGCTCAGCGAAGACCAACAGTGGGTCCTGGGCCTGTCGATCCAGCGGGGCCTCGCGCACGAGCAGATCGCCCGGGCGACCGGTCTGCCGCTGGGAACCGTCAAGACGCACATCCGCCGCGGGCTGATCAAAGTCCGTGAGGCCTTGGAGGCGCAGGCCGCCGGTCAGGAGGTCAGGCTGTGAACCCCCTCCACCCGACCAACCCGGTTCCGCCGTCCGATGGGGCCGAAGAGCGCCTGCTGGACCTGCTCACGGCTCAGGCCACCTGCGGATTGAGCCCGGAGGAAACGGCTGAACTCCAACGGCTCCTCGCCGCTACTCCCGGCGAGCGCGCCGACGCCTTTGAACTCGCGGCGGCCGCCGCCGATCTGGCGTTCATCGGCACGCTCGAAGTGATGCCCGGCGCGATCGCGGCGCGAACACTCAATGCCGTTCGGGCCGCCGCTGCTCCGGAAGGCGTTGCGGCGCCGCTGCAGATGCGTGCGTTCGGGCCGGCCAGTGCGGGCCGCTCGCGGCTCTGGGCGGTTGCGGGTTGGGTGGCTGCCGCGGCCTGTCTGGCGATTGCGTTCGTTGGTTGGTGGCCGACGATCCATCGTCCCGTTTCTCAGGCCGACCTGGCGTCCCGCGCTGAAGCCTTCGCGAAGTCCACGCCGGATGTGGTCCGCCTGGCGTGGGGGGACTTCAACGACATCGCTACCAAGGCCCCGCCCGAAGTCCCGGGGGTCAAAGGTGAAGTGATCTGGAGCGATTCCGAGCAGAAGGGCTACATGATTCTCACCGGCCTCCCGGTGAACGATCCCCGGCGGGAGCAGTACCAGCTCTGGATCGTCGATGCCGAGCGCGGCCTCCAGCAGCGGATCAGCGGCGCGATCTTCGACGTTCCCGCGGGTGCGGCTTCGGGCGGCCCGGCGACCGTCGTGGTGCCGATCGAGCCCGGTCTGCACGTCGGCAAGGCCCAGCTGTTCGCGGTCACGATCGAGAAGCCCGGCGGGGTTTGGGTCTCGGACATGTCCCGGCGGGCGTGCTTGGCCGCCAACACGCAGTGATGGATCGGCCTCCGGCCTTCGCGGCCGCACAGGCCCGTTGGCGGGTCGTTCGCTCATGAACGCCCCCGCGGCGGTAGATTATCGCGCGCCGGCACTTTCCCAGATTCGGGAGCGCGCACCCGCGACCGGCCATGAGGTTCTCAATGAGCCCAGACGCCCGCGACCTGGAGCAGATCCGGCTCGCTCGGAGCAATCCCCCGCCGCACGGCGATGCCGCGAGCGCCGGGGCGTGCCGCTCCGGCGAGGAGGCGTTCGCGCGTTTGTACGACCGCCATGCGACGGTGGTCAGGGCTCTGTGCCGCGTCCAGCTCCGCTCGGAAGAGGAGGCCGACGACGCGTTGCAGGAGACTTTCATCCGTGCGTACCGCAAACTCGACATGGTGCAGGACGCGGAGGGGGTGCGATCGTGGCTCTACGCGATCGCGCGTCTCGTGTGCGCCGAGCGTCGGCGCAGCGCCCGCCGGCGCGACCTCCACGAACAGCGGGCGCGCAACCTGGCGGAAAGGACGGGCGTCGTGAACGCCGCTCCGCACCAACCGGACATGGCCGAGGCCGTCGCCGGATTCCCGGCGGCACAGGCCGACCGCGCCGAGCAACTGGACAGGCTCTCCCGGGCGCTCGAGCAACTGCCCGACGATGAACGCCTGGCCCTGCACCTGTACTACCTGGAATCCGACCCGATCGCCGCGGCCTCCGAGTGCCTGGGCGTTTCTCGAAGCGGGTTTTACAAACTGCTGACCCGCGGGCGCGAGCGCCTGGCCTCCCTGATGACGAGGGCCCACGCATGACCGACCACACCCACGACTCCATCGACGCACAGCCCCCGCGATTCGATGAACTCGACACGCTGTTGCGGGAGTGGCACGAGCAGAACCGCGCCGCCGCGGCGGCCGGGCGCGACCGGCTCCTCGCCGCGCTGCGCGCCGAACAGCCTGGCGCGAGCAACTCGCGGGCCATCGCTGACGAGGGCTCGCCCGAAGATCCGGACCATTCGCCGGCCGAGCGTTCAACCCGACACGCCCCCCATCGCCGTCCGCCGGGGTTCTTCTGGTCGTTTTCGCGCGTTGCGGTCCTGGCCGCGGCGATGATCGCGCTGGCCGTGATCGTGCCGATGCTGGTTCCCGAACGCCTGCGCCCCTCGCTGGAGCGCGAGGCGGTTGCGTCAAACATCGTTCTCGCGCCCGAGGGTGGACGCCTCGACGCGCTCGACGCCGATGGCAACATCCTGGGGCCCTGCGTGCTGAAGCACACGGATGTCGACGTACGCGTCACCGGCCGGTTTGCGCGGGTGAACGTGCGCCAGCAGTACCACAACCCGCACAAGGACAAGATCGAGGCCGTCTACACGTTCCCGCTGTCGCACGACTCGGCTGTCGATCGGATGAACATGACGATCGGCAACCGCGTGATCGTCGGCGAGGTGCACGAGCGCGAGGAAGCCCGGCAGATCTATGAGCAGGCCCGGGATTCGGGACGGGTCGCGAGTCTGCTCGAACAGGAGCGCCCGAACATTTTCACGCAGTCTGTCGCGAACATCGAGCCGGGCGCGGACATCACGATCGAGATTTCGTACATCGAGACAATCCCGCAGCGCGACGGCGAGTTTTCATTCGTGTTCCCCACCGTTGTTGCGCCGCGCTATATCCCCGGAGGGGGCTCGGTCCGCGAGCCCGAAGGGGTTGTCCCGCTCGATCTGCGCGCGCAGCACCTGGAGCCCCGACCGGGCCTCGTGCTGCTGGCGCCGGCCAACGTCGCGTCGATCTCACTCGCCGATGGCGCACTCTTCAGTGTCACGCCTACCGAAAGTGAACTGACTCAGGCACTCGCTTCGGCAACACCGATCCGGGATCCCGAAGTGTGGTCAGAGGCAACAGACAGAGATGCAACCCGCGACGAAGCCGTCGAGCCGGCCAAGGGCCCGTCCTCTCCCACGGGGCGCCCGGCGACGCACGATTGGATCTCGTTCATGGTGGTCTATCCGGACGGTTCGCAGGAGCCGGGGTGGCTGCGTGACGACGGCACCGGCACGATCGCCGGACGCTGGTTCTACTGCCCGCAGGCCGAGAAATTGGCGCTTCCCAACACCGCTCGTGGATCCGCGAGTTCGAGCACCGATGCCAGCAAGGGTGCCGCGGCGAGCGCGACCGCTCCGGGCGTGCCTTTCGCCTCCGGCACGGCTCAGGTCCCGGACGCCTCGCGCATCACGCCCATGCCCGTCCCACCCCCGATGCGCCCGGGGCATGACCTCTCGATCAAGGTGGAGATCGACACCGGCGGTCCGGGCATCCGCGACCTCCGCGCCCCGATCCACCAAGTCACGACGACCGAATGGGAGAAGCGAGCCGACGGCCTGTCCCGGCGTACCACCGTGGCGCTCGCCAACGGCGCGGAGATTCCCAACCGTGACTTCGCGCTCTGCTGGCGCCAGTCCGACGACACGGTCCAGGACGCCGTGTTCACGCACGCCGGCGAGAAGGGGAACTTCGTGGGCGTGCTTCTGACGCCCCCCGCCCGGGTGGCCGACACCGCCGCGGTGCCGCGCGAACTCGTCTTCGTGCTCGACACCTCGGGCTCGATGAGCGGCACGCCGATCGAGACGGCGAAGAAGGTGATGAACGCGGCGATCGCCTCGATGCGTTCCTTCGACACATTCAACGTCGTGACCTTTGCGGGCCACACGCGGGTGCTGTGGGATGCGCCACGCCCGGCGACACAGGCCAACCGTGACCTGGCCACGAAGTTTGTCACGACTCAGCGGGGCGCCGGCGGCACGGAGATGATGGCCGCGATCGAGGCCGCGCTCGCACCGTCCCCTCGATCCGAACGCCAAGCGGGCATCGAGCCATTGCGCGTGGTCATGTTCCTGACCGACGGCGAGGTCGGCAACGACATGGCGATCATCGACGCCGTGCGCAAGTACCGGGCTTCGACCCGCGTCTTCTCGTTCGGCATCGGCAGTTCCGTGAACCGCTACTTGCTCGCGGGCATGGCCCGGGCCGGCGGCGGAGAGTCCGAGTTCGTTCTGCTGAACCGGGGTGAGGAGTCGCCGAACCAGACTCAACTCGAAGAGATCGTGACCCGGTTCACGCGCCGCACGCAAACCCCGGTGCTCACCAACATCTCGGTCGAACTCTCACCCGGGCTCACATTGCTCGACATGGACCCATCGCCCGGCAACATCCCGGACGTCTTCGACGTTTCCCCCCTGCTCCTGCTCGCTCGATACCCCGACACCGCTTCGCCGATCGCGGGCACGCTCACGATCCGCGGCCAGACCGGGACCGGGCCGTGGGAGAAGACGATCCACCTCGCCCTGCCGCCGAGCGGCTCGCAGCCGTCGCACGATGTGCTCGCGACGCTCTGGGCCAGGCGACAGATCGAAGGCCTCATGAACTCCGACCTCGCGCTCGCGCAACGCGGCCAGATGCCCGCCGAAACGCGCGGGCGCATCGTCGACCTCGGCACGACCTACGGCATCCTGTCTGCCTACACCTCGTTCGTCGCGGTCGACAAACTGCGCCTGACGATCGACGGCCGGCCGCGATTGGTGCACGTCCCTGTTGCACTGCCTGACCAGACCTCCTGGGAAGGGTACTTCGGCATCCTGCCGGAACAGATCGAGGCGGCCTCGAACACATCCGATGCGCTGAACTTCGAGCCGATGTCGGATGAGGACGAGACCGACCGCGGTAAAGCAGCCCATGCGTACGGGCTCGAAGCCGCGCCCGCGGCAGCGACGGCGGCAGAACCTTCGACCAAGACACGAGAAGCCGAGGCGCCGGCTCAGCGACCCGCTGGTGGGTGGTCGGATCTCAAGGACGCTGACCGAAAGAAGCAGGCCCACCCGAGCCCGTCGGAGGCCGGCGCACCACCGCCGCCGGTCTCCAAGGCTGCGACTCCGGCACCGGCTGTTGCACCGTCTTCGGCCACGGGCGCTGCCCCGCCGCCGGGATTGCCGGGGGGCGAAGCGATGCGTCGCGGTTCTCCTGAATCCAAGAAGGAAGCGGGCGCCGCGGGCTCCAATACCGCCCGAGGCGACGGGCGCGGCCGACAATCGCCCCCGGTGACGACCGGCAGCCCCGGTGATTCCGGCGGGATCCCCGCCGTGAAGCTCGGCACGTCAGCGCAACTTCCGATCCGTCGCCTCTCGGCGGCAGAGCAGCACGATGCTCTGCGGTTCGGAAGGCCGTTGGACACGGGTCTCGCGGGATCCTCGCTGGGTCAGTCTGAAGCCACGAAGCAGACCACCGAGCGCGGACACGCGAAGTGGACGCTCGACGCGGAGTCTGCCGCGGCGCCGGCGCGAGATGACGGGTATGCTGACGATGCTGGTGCGGCGTTGTATCGATACGCGCCAACGGCAGTCCGCGAACAACTCGTCGCCGCGGCCGAGGTCTATCGCAACGCTCGCATCGCCCAGCACCAACTCCGTGCGAACTCGGCGACGCTGCAAGTGTCACCCGACAACGCAGCCGCATCGGACAAGGCCGACTCTGATGAGTCCGCGAACGCGCAGCGTCAAACACCCTCGCCATCGCAAAGCCGCAACCGCCTGAACTCGATCGTCGAGCCCCGGTTGCAGTCCCAGGCAATCGTGCGTGACCTCAATCGTCTGGCTCAATCCGACCTCGACGCGGCTCAGGACAAGCAACTCGACGAACTGGCAAACCGCGCACGAGCCCAGTTCGAACGTGCCGCGGCCCTGCTCCGCAAGGTTGATGCACGTCTGCTCGCGTTCCTGGAGACGGACAGCGCCGCCGCGGGCGCGCAGGGAGTGCAGCCGGAGGAACAGCCGTCGAACTCCTTCGCGGGAGCGAATCGCAGCAAAGACCCGGAAAGCGGCGCGGCGGGCCGCAAGTCCGGTCCGAACGACCCGGTCCTGGTCGTCATGCTCTTGAGCGACGCGTCGCCCAGGGTTCTGGAACTGCTCCGGCTGCGGGGCCTGGTTGTTGTCAGCGCCGACGCCCAGACTCGCACCGTGGTCGGGCGGCTGCGGCCATCCGACCTCGAAGCGATGGTCCGGATCGACGAGGTGCTCAAGATCGATCCCGTGGATGAGGCGCCGACGGACTTCTGAAACTCCGCAACGACTCGGGCGTACGGTTCTTCATGCCGGAGCGACGTCGCCCGCGATCCCGATCAGCCCCGCCCCCCGCTCCGTCCGGTTTACCGCCGGGGGCGCCCGCGGCTCGTCCCGTGCGCCGCCGATACGACTTCGGCGCGGCGCTCGTCTCCTACATGGCCATCACACTGCTCCTCGCCCTTGGCGCCTTCAACAGCCAGAACAACCTGCTCTTCTGGGCCTTGGGGTTCGCCTTCGCTGCGATCATCGTCTCCGGCGTGCTCTCGGGCTCGATGCTCATGGGGCTGGCGGTGTCGCGGCGGTCGCCGCGCCCCGGGCAGGTTGGCGAAAGCGTCGAACTGGGCTTCACGGTCACGAACCGCAACCGATTCACTCCGGCCTTCGGGCTGTGGGTTCAGGAGTCGCGTCTCATGCACCCCGGCACGCGGGCGCCGGGCCTGCTGCGCCGGCTGCTCCGACGGGTCAGAGACGCGGGCTCGGAGCCCGAACCCGCCCCCCCGGCGGTGCATATCGAACGTCCCGCGTTCATCGAGCACATCTCGACGCGCTCATCCGAGTCGGTTTCGATACGTCTGCGGTGCCTCCGGCGCGGCGTGGTCCGTCTCGACCGCTTCCGCATCGCCAGCAGTTTCCCGTTCGGCCTGTTCGTCAAGTACATCGAGTACGCACAGCCGGCGAGCCTTCTGATCCGGCCCGCGTGGGTGCGACTCAAGCCCGGGATCCTCAAGCCGCTCGAGAAATCCGGGCTCGGCGGCGCGACGAGCAGACGACGCACCGGCGCGGGCGTCGATTTCTTCGCTCTCCGCGAGTACACGCCCGGCGACTCACCCCGCTCGATCTCGTGGCGAGCCAGCGCCCGGCGGCTGGGCACGCTCCCGCCCAGTGATTCGTACTCGGGCTCCGGCACCGAGTTGCTTGTGCGCCAGACCGCCGACACGAACCCGGCGCGGCTCTGGATCGTGCTCAGTCTCAAGCCGGGGATCGACACACCCGAGCAGTGCGAGCGTGCCATCAGCGCCGCCGCGACGCTCGCCAGGCAAGCGATCACGCGGCAGATGGCGGCGGGGGTTGCGGTGCTCGGCTCGGGCCTGGCGGTCTCCCCGGCGCTGGGAGCATCCCACGTCGAGCGGATCCTCGATGCGCTGGCCGAACTCGACGTCTCCGCGCTGGCGGACCCGGCGGGCCGGGTGTTTCCGCGCTCGGCGCTGGGAAGTGGCGCGCTGTGCATCACGCTGCACGCCGGCCCGGTGGACCCCGGCGTAGCGCCGGTCACGCAGCGCGTCTGGCATCTGAGCGCCGGAGACATCGTGGAGCAGAGCCCGGAGCACACCGCGCCGGCGGACGAGCACCGGCGCACGGGCGCTCCGATCGGGGGCGCCGAATGAAGTGGCTCGAGCGATACCCCGTGCTCATCCTGACGACGGTGCTGTGCGCCGTTCTGTCGTTCTGCCTGGCGGACGAGGCGTACGCGCTGGCGATCGTGGCCGCGGGCGTCGTCGCCGTGGCGTTCGTGCTCAGGGAGCGCACACCGGAAACCCCGCCCCGAGCGCTGCCGAAGTGGGCCATCAACACGATGGTGCTCGTCGCGATCATCCACGCGGCGATGCGCAGCAGCGTCTCCCAGTCCGGGCACGCCGTCGTCTCGGACCTGGGCCAGTTCCTGACGTTTATCCAGCTCATCAAGCTCTTCGATCGCCGCACGCCGCGCGACGAGACGCAGTTGCTGTCGCTGAGCCTCTTCCTGATCATCGCGGCGATCCTCACGAGCAACGCGCTGGTCGTCGGTGTGCTGCTGGTGTTCTACGCCCCGCTGCTGGTGTCGACCGCGATGCTGGCGCAGATCCGGCAGGGCCGGCTGGCCGCGATCGGTGCGGACGTCGACGCCGGCAGGGGCTCTCCTTCCCGACTCCCCGCGTCCACCGCACCCATCCGCAGGCCGGGGCGGTCGGCCGACCGGCAGTTCGTGCGCCTGGCGGCTTCGATGACGCTGCGCGTCGCGCTCATCGCGACGATCCTGTTCTTCATCACTCCGCGCGGGCTCGGGCGCGACGTCTTCGGGGCCGTCGGCCAGCCCCGACAGACAACGATCGGCTACACCGACGTCGTGAAGCTCGGCCAGAGCGGTCTGCTGAGCGAGTCGCCCACCCCGGTGCTCGACCTGCGCGTGACGGACGAGGAAGACCGCAACATCGGCTCCCCGGGGCGATACTTCTACCTCCGCGGCGCGACCCGCACCACGTACAACACATCGACGCACCTCTGGCAGAGCGGCAGTTCCCCCGCGACGATCCAGGAAATCGACC
>ERZ795060.3499-NODE-3499-length-14304-cov-119.206400_pt1 | contig 14304 bp, 9 predicted proteins | sample MGYA00375144_ERZ795060 | MGnify/ENA primary metagenome ERZ795060 (study PRJEB30189, sample SAMN05720157) | activated sludge metagenome | isolation source: anaerobic digester from wastewater treatment plant | place: Japan | collected 2015-05-15 ... | reverse complement strand
CTTCCATTAAAAAATCATCTTCATATAAATGTAAAACAGGCTCTATAAAAATATTATTATCATAATTAACTCTAACTATTTTAGGGAAATTATCAGAATATTTATCAATAATATCTATAATATATCCATCATTAGCTTGTTTATCCACATTATTTACTACTTTTGTTCCAATAAAATCTTGATTTGACCAATTTTTATCTACTACAGTTTTAGGTTCTACCCTCAGTTTATCTAAATAAAATCTATATTGTACCCTGGTACTATCATTCACAATCATAAATACTGGATACCAATTATGATCATCAGAAACTATTATCATATTTCTTAAAACATAACCATGGTTATTTATGTTATGTATAAAATACAAACAATCTAAATTAAAATTTTTAACACCTATAAAATAAACAGCATCTTCTCGGTGATAGCTCTTGAAATCATCATTATAAAGACCTTTGATAATTGATAGAAATTCTATAGGATTTTTTGCTACAAAAACTTCACCATATTTATTATTTAGCAAAACTTTTGTTTCTAAATTGTCACTCAAATCTATATCTGTTACTTTTTTCCATTGATAATCTATCTCTTTTATTTTAATTACTTTTTCTATTTGTGTACGTTCTTTTATTATATTTACAAATTCTTCTCCTTTTTCTATTGATATTGAATAAATATTTTTACTAAATAAATTATTTCTAATAGATTTAACAACAGCAGCAGTAGTACCAGTACCAGCAAATGGATCTAAAATGATATCATCATCTTTAATATTAACTTTGTTCAATAGCTCCAAAACCAATTTTTCTGGATATACAGCGGTATGTTTCCATTTAGTCTGTTGTAAAGCGATTTCAAAAATAGTACCTTGACTATTTTTATAAATGTTATTTTTATTTTTTGCAAAAACAAAGACTGGTTCATACGTATTTGTGAATCTATCGGTTACAGAAGAAGGCATATGATTTGTTTTATACCAGATAATAATGTCTTGCAAATACCAGCCATCATTGACCATGTGATATGCCAATCTATATGGTATTTGTAAAAGGTGAGATTTGCCATATTTATTTAGATATTTATCTCCCACATTTAAGAAAAAAACGCCATCATCTTTCAATTTAGTTTTTAAAATATTAAATATTTTTATTAATCGACCGATATATTCATTTGGAGTATTTTCTTGTCCGATTTGCTCATCAAAATTATAATCTCTCTGCTGCCAATATGGTGGTGAGGTTATAGCTACCGATATGCTATCATCTTTTAAAAAACTCAAACCAGCATAAACATCACCACATAATATTATATCATTTTTCATATTTCTATCCAAACTGGTATTTTATATTTTTCATCAGAAAAACCAATTATATCTTTTTGAGTATATTTTTTATTTTTAATTATAAATTCTACCCTATATATATTTTTATTCATTTTTGTAGAAAGGAGTCTAAATTGAGGTTCTTCTTTATATGAATATCTAACACTATTTTTAGTTTTCCCTGCTTGCAATATACTATCATTATAGATATTATACAATTCTCCATTAGGCATACATACTAATATCATGCTATATATATCTTGTGATGCATGTTTATGTAAAATATTTATAAAATATGTTAAAGATAATTTTTTGTAAATTATTTTATCTTTTTCGTAAGTTTTAGAATAATAAGTTGGTAAATTGGGCGTGATATTAAATTTAGATAATGGATATGATGTTTGATTAGGTTGTATAGCTATTTTCCCTTTATAATCTCCCCAATTAGATTCTGATGCAGTTTTAATATCTATATGAATAAAAGAATCAAAAGTTTCATACATTAAATCAGCTCCTATTGGAGCAGAGTTTGGATTTCTCATACCTTGTGCGAAAACATAATGAAATATTCTTTCTGCTCCCATGTCTAAATCAGAAGCTATATTATTTTTTGTCAGTATAAACTTATCATACCAATCATCTTTTATTTCTAATCTAGAATACAAACCATTTTTTATATCATTAATGTTATCAAGTATATAATATCTTATCCTTTCGAAGTGAATATGTTCTAATTCTTCGATTTCTAATGGTAATAAACTTTTATACATTTATATATATTTCTACAAATTTAATTAAAAATTTTATTTAATACAAAAATACTAAAAATGTTTTTATTTAGGAACTCTAAAAAGCTTATTCCACCTTATTTTACCATCGAATAATGAATAATCCTTATCTAATGATAACCAAACAAAAACTGGCTTACCCACCATATGATCTATAGGTATGAATCCCCAAAATCTTGAATCATAACTATTGTGTCTATTATCTCCCATGCCAAAATAATAATCCATTTGAAAAGTATATGTATTAGTTGGTCTATCATTTATGTATATTATACCATTTTTAACATATAATCTATTATGTTCGTATGCAGTAATAATTCGTTCGTAGAAACATAAATTATTTGTATCAAGCGATATAGTTACTCCTTGTTTAGGAACGATAATAGGACCGAAATTATCTTTATTCCATGGATATTTAGGATCATGTGGAAAAATAGAGTAGTCCCATGTAGTATCTTCACTTATTTTCAAAGGTTCAGCTAGGATAGTACCATATTTTTTTGTAAATTTCTCTTTAATTTCTTCTGTCATAGGTAGTAATAATACATTAGAAGGATAACCATAATATTGAGCTTTTTGAGCAGATTGTCTAGCATCTTCTCTAGAAATACCAGTAGACATTATTTGCTCTATAGACAAGTATCTATCTGGTTGCAATTTTACAATATAATCAAACTGAATATATTTAGGAATAGGCATAGGTTTACCATTTACATAAACCTGACGATGAATTATCTGAATGGTATCTCCAGGCGTTCCGATACATCTTTTTATATAATTATCTCTTTTGTCTACAGGACGCACTGTTATTTTTTCTGTTTGCAATAGATATTTACGAGCAGCATCATAGAATTTCTTATAATCTTTATCTGTGAGTCCATTATTTTGTGCCATTTGTACAGCAAAACTTCTAGTAATAGTATAAAAGCTCATTGCAGGTTCGGCTATCACTACTGTGTCGCCTTCTGGAAAATTAAATACTATCAATTTATTGCTCTCTATTTTTTCTAAAGCAGGATAGCGATAATATGGCAATTGAATTAATTTAGAGTATGATGGAGTAGTTTTAGTCAAAGGTAAAATATTATGTGCAAAAGGGAAAGATAGCGGTGTATTAGGTATACGTATGCCATAATGAATTTTACTGACAAATAAATAATCACCTACAAGCATGGTTTTTTCCATAGAACTAGTCGGTATAGTGTATGCTTCTAAAAAGAACATTCTAATAATCGTAGCTGCTACAACAGCAAAGATTATAGCTTCTACCCATTCTTGTGTCTTACTAAGTTTTTTCACTTTTTGCTCACTCACTGGAATGTAACCATCTTTTATAATACCTAAATAAGGCAAATATACAAAGGGGAAAAGAATAATCAATATTTGATTTAAAATATTATAACGATTAAAACCTTTGAGTAACTCTATTAACATTAACATTACCATGAATAAGTTAATGAAAGGTACTAAACTCCATACTACCCATGTCCATTTCTTACCAATTATTTTAGTCCATATCACTAAATTGTATATTGGCACAAAAACCAACCAGAAATTGTATCCAGCTTTTTTAAAAACTAATCCTAATCCTATTACACATGCTAAAAAGAGTAATATAGTGATTATCATTACTACATCCATAATTAAAAATTTTTTGTAAAATATTATGCAAATATAAACGTAAAAAATAAATAATTATTTAAATAAGTTTATTACAAATATCAAATTGTGACTAGAGTTTTAGTTAAATATTGTAAAAAATGTAAATCGGTTACAAAATTATTAAAGATAAGGAGAAAATTATTTAATTTTCTCACCCTCATACCTTTTTGAGGCATCTTTTTCTCCTTTAAAATCATCCCTCCCATTTTAAATCGCTAAATTATTTTTTTACATATTATTCAATATAATTCATAAATTTAATGTAAATTTGTTCAAAAATTTTTGATGACTTGGAAAGATTTGCTTAGACAATTAGATAAGTATAAATATATATTAGTATTGATAATTTTTTTAGTTTTCATCATTTTTTTAGATAATAACAATCTTATAAAATTAAGAAAGTATAAAAAAGAATTAAATACTGCTAAAGAACAAAATGAATATTATAAACAAAAAATTAAAGAAGATTCATTAGAAATTCAAAAATTAAAACGTGATAAAGAACAATTAGAACTATATGCACGAAAAACATTTTTTTTCAAAAAAGATAATGAAACTATATTTTTAATAGTAAAAGATTCTACTCAAAAAGAAAATACAAAAAAATAATTTATATATTTTGAGTTTTTAAAAAATTGCTAACTATTTTAGCATAAAATTTATAAATATTTTCAACTAAAGAGTCCATTATGCTGGTTTGCATGCCAATGGTGTTTTCGATTTTTCTCTTTTGTGAGTCGATGTATTCGATAAATTTTGTTTCTTGGCCTATATATTTATCAATATTTTTGTTAGATTTATTTATTTTATCGTAGCAATACCAATGAAAGGGATATATTACATAATTTTTGTGTATTTCTGTATCTATAGCGTGGCAAAAGTTATTAATAAAATCTTTAATATTTCGATTATTTGGATGAAATAACATAGGTTTAGAAAAATGAAAATGAATTTTACCTTTAAAATCTATCAAGCCTTCTTTCATTTCATTTAATCTAAATTTATCAGTTTTCTTAAAAATCACTTTTGATTTATCTTGGTAATTAGATAAAATTTTATAGGCTACACAAGGATCATATTCATAAGACAAAGAAACAGTTACTATATTATAATTATTCAATAATTCTATTTCTTGTCCTTTATCAGCAGATAATAGTAGCATTCGTATTAGAGAACTTTGTGTCTTATCATTACCATCCTTACTTCGGCCCTCTTGCTGAGCTATCCACATAGACTGTTTTCTTTCTAATAAAGTATTTTTTATGTAATTTGATAATTCAATGGAAGCATAATAAATTTTTTTGCCTTCTAAATCTCTACGAACGATAAAAGATTTGTTTAATCTTGCTAAATATTCTATCCATGGCATCACAAATAAATTATTACCAATAGCAGATTCAATAGTATCATAACCATTAGTTATTAGAATATAATTTAAAATAAATGAGTCTAATAGTATATCTCTGTGATTAGATATAAACAAATAAGTGTTGTCTTTTTGAATATTTTCTATGCCAGAATATGTAAGTTCAGAAACAGATTGTTTTAATAAATTTTCTAATAAAGGTTGTAATAAATTAATTTGCAATTCTTTGATAGTTTGCATATGAGATATCCTATTGAGGAGCTCATCTACTTGATCTTTACCAAACTGATATGACAAAATTTCAACGAAAAGATCTTCTTTTATGATTTTTTGTAAATAATCATTTACTTCATTATCTCTAAAAGAGCGAATTTGATCAAAATTTTTTTCGTTCATAATTTGCAAAATTAATAAAAGAAAATTTAATAAAATTATGTATAATTCATAGTAATTAAATAGCAAACTCAAAGCAAATTACAAACTATAGCAATTGGCATTAGTGTACGATTTTATAATAAAAGAAAAAGTTTAATTTAATTTGTAAACATTATGCTTAACATTTTTAACTCAACAAAATATATAAAAAAAATTACTTTCTTATTCAATAAATTTATTTATATTTGAAAAAAAGATTATGAAAAAATTTGTATTATTTTTTATAAATGTAGTGGTTGCCATTACATTATATGCTTATCCAGGTGAGGTTATAAATAAATTTAAAGCTCCTAATAAATTTAGTACTGGCCTGACTTTTGATGGCAAATATTTATGGGTTGCTGATAGAGGTACTGATTTATTGTATAAAATAGATGTGAAAAATGGTAAAGTTTTAAAAACTTTACGTGCTCCAGCCTATTGGATTACTGGTTTAGCTTGGGATGGTAAATATTTGTGGGCAGTAGATGAGAGAGGCGGTATACCTAAAGGTGATGAATTTTTTGGTGGTCAATTATACATGATAGATACTGCCAACGGTAATATATTACATACTACACCATTACCTTTTACTAATCCACAAGACTTAGCATATGATGGTAAATATATGTGGGTAATAGACGCTAGATCAAATAAACTTATTAAATTTAATCCATTTGATGGTACATCTATATTAGAATTTGTTGCTCCAGCTCCTGGCTGTACAGGCTTGACTTTCGACGGAGAAAATATCTGGATTGCTAATAATTATAGAAATGAAATTTATCAAGTTTCTCCACAAGATGGTAATGTAATTATTGTAACATCTTCACCTAATGAATATCCTCGTGGTATGGCATATGATGGCAATTATTTATGGCTCGTAGATAGTCAATCAGATACTATTTATCAGATGAAAAAAAGTGATGATGACAAATTTATTAGAATGAAATCTAGAACTGCTAAGCTCACTTTCACTCAAACAGCTATGAATTTCGGGCCAGGAAAAGCAAATACAGTTGAATTATATTTTGCTATCCCACAATCTATGGACAATCAAGATATAATAGGTGAAGTAGAATTTTCTATTAATCCAACAAAAATTTTAACTGATAAATGGGGACAAAAAATAGCTTATTTCCATTTTGATAATGTGAATGCAGGTGAAAAAGTTCAAGTAGAAATGTATGTAAAAGCTAAGATGTTTGATACTCGCTACTTTATTTATCCTGATAAAGTTGGTTCTCTAAATGAAATTCCAGAAAAATTAAAAGAAATATATTTAGTAGATGATGAAAAATATGATATAAATAATCCAATTATTCGAAATGCACTCAAAGAGGCTATAGGTAATGAGACTAATGTATATAAAATCGTAAAGGGAATTTATTATTATTTACATGAGAAATTATATTATGAACGTTCTGGAGGCTGGAATACAGCTCCTACAGTATTAGAAAGAGGTAATGGCTCTTGTTCTGAATATACTTTTGTCTTTATTTCTATGTGTAGAGCTGCTGGAGTACCTGCGAGATATGTGGGATCAGTAGTGGAAAGGGGTGAGTTAGCGTCTATGGATGAAGTTTTTCATAGATGGGTAGAGGTATATTTACCTAATTATGGATGGATACCTGTTGATCCATCAGGTGGTGATGAAGCTTTACCAGCAGATAAAGCACGTTATTTCGGATTTACTGGGCGCAGATTTTTAATCACTACTACAGGTGGTGGCAATTCCGAATATTTAGATTGGAACTACAATGGTAATATACGCTTCACTACGGAACCACAAACTTTTGTCGTTACTGAAGCTTATGGAGATTGGGAACCTATTGATTAAATTTTACTTTTGTATGACTAAAACATTATTAGTTTTTATTTGGTTATTTTCTTTAATTCTATAATAGTAAATACCTTCTGGTAGCAGTGATAAATCTATGCTATTGCTTATAATATTTTCTTGTAAAACTTTTGCTCCTAAAGAATTAAATATTTCTATAGTAAAATCTTTTCCCAAATCCAGGTTTAAATTTGCAATACCACTGGTAGGATTAGGATAAAGTAAAAGATTATTATTTTCTACTAACTCTTCTATGCCTACAGGAGTAGCTACATACACTGCTATCATACTAGCACTATCAGTAGCATTATTCATATCAAAAAAAGTATATCTAATGATAGAAGTTCCCAAATGACCTTTAGGATAGTATTCGCCATAAAAATCATCACTATTAATAGAATGAGCTGGTATAGTAATATAATGGGGAGAAACTAAAACAGATGCATCATAGCACATTACCCAGCAAAAGCTATTTTCTGTGCCAGGGACTACACTAATTTCTGTTTTTTTTACCTTTACATTTATATTATTATCACTTATGTTTTCTACAGCCAATTGCACATATTGTGCAGTATATTGACTACTATCCATAAAAAAATAAATGCTATCATCATTTGCAAGCAGATTATTATTATAATGTAATCTAAGTGAATTTTGTGAAAATGCAAATAATGATGGGATTAATAATATTAAAAAAGTATAAATTTTTTTCATAATTATTTTTTTTTACAAAATTGCAAATTTTTTTTCTTAATTATTCAATACTTTTATTTTGGTTCTATAACGTTTATTGTGGGTTAATTATTTTACCACAAAGGGCACAATGTTATTACACAAAGTTCACAAAGTGATATTTGTTCCACTTTTTAATTATAGCATTCTCTGTGTTCTTTGTGCCTTCTTTGAGAACTCTGTGGTTAATATTCAACTGTAAAATTACTATTTTTTAATCCTGACCAACTCAAAACGTTATAGAACCTTTTATTTTGATTAAAAGAATTTATCATATATCATTTTATATTTCTCACAAAGCAAGTTCAAATCATATTTCTGCAAGGCATTATCACGTATAACTTTAGAATCAAATTTTGTATTTTTTAGTCTTTGGCAAGCGTTAGTAAATTGATCTACATCAAACTTATCAATGACAACTCCACATTTATCATTTTCTATTTCATCAAGGTCACCTATACCTTTATTGGTAATGACTGGTTTTCCCATAGCTAGTGTTTCCACCAATTTAATGGGGGATCTCCCCTTTTTAGAAAAATTATTTAGAAAAAATATAACATGAGCAGCTAGATTGATATATTCTGGCATAGCTGCTCTAGGCACATTATATATTATCTCCACCTCATCATGCCAATCATATTTGTCTATTTTTTCTAAAATTTCAGAATTTTTGCTATGAAGTATAAGTATAAATTTAGATGGTGAAAAGAACTTTCTATATTCATTGTAAAACTCAAACATCTCATCAAATAAATACCAATTCTCAGCAGAACCAAAATAAAGTAAATTAAAAGTATGATTGTCATATTTCATCTCTATTTTAGCAGGATCGAATAGATCTATGTCTGTAGCACAAGGTATCACATATACATTATTGGGTGAGACTTTGAAGTGGTTTATTAAATAATTTTTTGCAGCATTAGTGAGTACTACCACAGCATCAGAATTAGTAATCCATAATCTTTCTTTTTTCTTAAAATAATTATATACGGCTCTATATATAGGATTATTAAGTGACCATAAATGTCCATCTACACGTTCATCAGCCCAAAAGCCTCTCATATCAAAAATTATTGGAATATTATTTTTTTTAGCTATGCTAAATGCCATCATCATTGGTATATAGCTACGTACATGTATAGCTGATATATTGGGATTATATTTTAGAATTTTTCTAATTTTCTCTTTACCTTTATCAATATCATAGAGTGTAGATAAGACTGCAGGAGTTTTAGTGTAATCTTCTGGATACCAAATCCAGTTATTTTTTTCAATTTTCTCCCATATTTTATCTTCATTTTTAGCCAATCTTTCTTTCTTTTCAAAACTTAAAATATGATAACTAATACCATTTTGTGATAATTTTTCTAAATAAGGTAATACTTGTGATTGAGATACGGGATCAGACAATCCATCGTATGTAACATATAAAATGGTTTTGCTATTTGGGTTCATAGTTTATGAGATTCTAAATAATAATTTAATATATATAAATTCCATATTCTACCTGCAAGATATTCAATATTTTCATTATAAAAATTTGAAATTAAACTATTTACAAAATTATAATTTATAAAATTATAAATAGAACTTTGGTGATTAGTCAATGAAGAAGTAATATTATCTTTTAACTCATTACGGCACCACTTAGCTAAAGGAATGGCAAAACCTTTTTTTGGTCTATCATATAGCTCTCTAGGTAGATAATCGGATAAGATGTCTTTTAGCATTATTTTTAATTGATTACCATGCATTTTATATTTTATAGGTATAGACCAGGCTAAATCTGCTAATTCAGTGCTTAACAATGGTGGACGTAGCTCTAAAGTGTTTGCCATGCTAGCTCTATCAACTTTTACTAATAAATCATCTGGCAAATAATATGTAAAATCAAACCATTCCTGCTTTAGAATAGGATCATCAATATTTATATTTGAGAAATTTAATTGAAAATCTTGATTTAATAAATCTTTTAGCTGCCAACTAGTGAAATAGTTATTTTCAATAGAATAAATATTAGAATGCAATTCCTCTTTAATATCAAAAAACTGTGCCCATCGATTAAATCTCTGTGAAGGAATATTTTTGAATATAGCACTAGCAAATGGTTTTAGGCTACTAACTGCCGTATTTGTTAATCTTTTAGCCCATCTATACATACCATACCCTAGAAATAATTCATCCCCGCCATCACCAGATAGAGCTACTTTCACATAATGGCTTGCAAATTGGCTAATAGCATGAGTAACTAAAAAGCTAGAATCTGCTAATGGTTCATCCATTTTTAATAGAACATTTTCTAAATTTTTAGTCAAAAAATCATAATCCACCATTAGAGGCATATATTCTATGTCAAGGAAATCAGCTATTTTTCTAGCATAATCTCCTTCATTAAAATTTTTATCTTTTTGCTCGATAGTAAATGCTGTTATTGGATTAGTTTGATTTTTAGCAGCTATGCTAGCCACTAGACTGCTATCAATGCCGCCAGAAAGCAATACTCCTATCTTCACATCGCTTACGAGCGTTCCTTTTACAGCATTTTCTATAACTTGTTTTACTTGCTCTCTTGCTTGCGAATATGTAATATTTTGATTATTTATAACATCAAAATAATGATATTGATGCAGTTCGAAATTATCAGATTTGACTTTTGCAAAATGGCCTGCAGGGAATTTATTTACTTGTGAAAGAATAGTAAAAGGATGTGGTATATATCCTAAATGTAAATAATAAGCTACAGCCATATCATCTACAGATGTTTTAGGCAAAATTTCATAAAAAGCTTTTAATTCTGAAGCGAAACAAAAATAATTATCAAATTTAGAAAAGTATAATGGTTTAATGCCAATGGGATCTCTAGCTAAAACTAATGATTGTTCGTTTTGGTCCCAAATAGCTATACTAAACATACCATTTAGTTTATCAAAGACAGCTTCACCTTCAATGGCGAAAAGCTCTAGTATCATCTCAGTATCAGAATAAGATCTTAATTGTTTAAATGATTCTGGATATTTATGAGAGAAATAATATTTGATATCATTATAGTTGAATAATTCTCCATTATAAACAATGGTATACCTGCCATTTATAGATGTCATAGGTTGATTAGCATTATCGCTAAGATCTATAATAGATAATCGTTGGTGCCCAAGAGCAATATTTGTACTTACAAAAAAATTATTAGCATCTTTGCCTCTATGAGCCATGCTATTAGTAAATGGATGAATTTGTTGTAAAAAATCATCATTTGCATTTGAGCAATATATACCAGCTATGCCACACATAAAAATTTGCTTAAAAATATTAACTGCTTATCCACTTATCTAGGTTAATAAGATTAGAATAATCTACTAAAGTATTATATTTGTCCCAAAAATCTTTATTAGGTCTATAGCCTTCGTCATCATTAGAATATTCTTCTTTTATTCTCAACAAATAATACATAGGAGTGGGGCCTTTATATTTTATAGAGATTTCGCCTCGATATTCTACGTCAAAAAAGTCTTTTAGTAGTTCATATGTAGTAGCAGAGATATTAATTTTATTACTTTCACATGTACTTTGCAATCGATTAGCAGTATTTACAGTATCTCCCCAAATATCAAAAGCAAATTTTCTTTTTCCTACAACGCCAGCTACTACTTCACCAGTATTAATGCCGACGCGCAGTTTCCATCTCTCATTTTCTGGATTAATTTTATAAAATTTTTGGATAAATTGTTGCATTTCTAGTGCTGCTAAAGCTGTATCTATCGCATGAGTTTGATTGCGAATGGGTATGCCGCCTACACTCATATGAGAGTCTCCGATAGTTTTTAATTTCTCTAGTTTATTCCTCACACATATCTCATCGAATTTACCAAATATATAATCTAGATTATTAACGATTAATTCAGAATCTAATTGATCACTTAACTGACTAAAAGAAGTAAAATCAGTAAAAATAACTGATACAGAAGAATAAAATTCTGCATCTACCTTGCCTTTTTCTTTTAATTCATTAGCTATTCTCACTGGCAATATGTTTATCAATAATCTATCAGCTTTTTCCTTTTCTTTTTCTAATTGCATAGTTTTTTGTAATGTTTCTTTATTTTTAGTAAGAGCATATTCCTCTAAGAGTTTATTTCTTCTCAATATCAATCTATTAGAAAAATATACAATAGCATAAATAGCTAAAATACCTAAAATAATATAGAAAATATATGAAACCACTGTTCTATAAATGGGTACATTGATGTGTAAAGGTATGTTAACTAAGGTTGTGATTTGTTCATTCTCATCAATAGCTTTTACGTGAAAAGTATAGTTACCTGGCTTCAATTTATCATATTCTCTGCTATGATGCGTAGTCCATTCAGACCAATCTCTATCATATCCTTCTAAATAAAAACTAAATTTTATGTTGTTTGTCATCTCTCTCTCTATGAGATTAGTGCGCCACTCTATGCTTAGCTTATTAAGTGGATAAGGTATTTTAATGACAGTATCTATAAAAGAGTAATTACTTATCATATAGTTAGTGTCTTTAGCATCTACATGTAATGTAGCATATAATCTCAAGGGAGCAGATTTTTTAAATAATTTTTTTTGATTTAGCACAAAAATGCCATCATCAGTAGAAAATAATATATTACCGTTAGGTCCTCTTTTTATAGACAAAACTTCTAACTCATGAAACAGTTGTAAAGTTTTTTTAGTAACATATTTGCCATTTTCTTTAATTATTAAATAAATTGGTTTATTAGGTAATTGCTTAGATGAGGTCTGTAGCCAAATGGTGTCACCAAAAATTTTTAAGATATTTATAAAATGTAATGAATCATAAAAATTTCTTAAAGCAGGTTCTGCTAATGTGATTTTATCGTTATTAGTATTTATACGCCAAATATTTTGTGGAGAATAAACCAATATACTATTTCGGTCTTTTTCTAATAAATAACCAGAAGAAAACACTTTTTTTGTGGGCAAAGCTAATACTTGAATTTCTTGTAAATCATCAGAAGTAGTTATTTTAATAATTTTGGGCTCATCACAAGAAATATAATGAACGTAAGAACTATCTGACTTCTTAAAATTTATATTCGAAAAAGTAATGCCTACAGGTAATGGAATAGAGAATGTTTTTACAATTTTTTTATTTTTATAATTATAAATATTAAAAAAGTTTTCTGTAGTAGCAGTGAAATATGTAGGAGAGCTTGTTACATTTATAGTACGAAAATTCCCAGTATCTATAGGTATAATGTTATTTTTATAATCTAATGCATACAATCCTATATTAGATGCTACTATTACAAAACTGTCTTTATCAAATTTTATCTTTTTTAATTGCCAGCAGATATTATCTATTGATGTTTTTTTAAAATAATTTGTACTTTCCTCTATTTCCTCTACAAATAGGTTAGTCCATCCACCAGCTATTAATTTATTATTAAAAAAAATTACATCCAAGATAGAAGACGTGAGCCCATGTACTTTTGATAAAAGAGTGAAAGGATTGTGAGTATTCACTTTAGCTATTCCATAGTCCATTGCTAACCATATATTTTCATTTGGATCCAAGGCTATTTTATTATGCGTTAAACTAATAAGTTGTGAGGAATGATTGAGAATATATTGTAATTTGAAATCTAAATCATACACATAGGTACCACCGAAATAAGTTGAAAAAATATAACTATCAGAAGTTTTTTTAGCATCTAAAATACTATTTTGCAATAATTCTTTTTCTATGGGGAAATCTATTTCTTCGATGTTTAATGTAGGTGATGATATATTATCAATGTCTAAAATACCTTTATATATACCAGCTGTAGCATCGATTATTAGCAATGTATCATTAGCATATGGCAAAAACATAAACATTTGGCTATTGAGAGGATAATTCCCTTTGATATATAATAATTTAGATCCTGACAGCAGATATAAACCAGTCTTTGGATTATAAAAAAAAGCTGAATTATTAAAATTAATAAGATCTCCTTTTACATTAGTGAAAAGTACATCTACTTTATCTTTTATTAATCTAACCACACTATATTTATCTGATAGATAAATACCATAATTGGTTTTAGCAGCACTCAAAAAATAGTTATTTGAAAAAGATAAATTTTTAGCTTTATCAGTCAATGAGACGTATTTATATGTTTTAGGATTAGAAATCAGGAAATAACCAAAT
>ERZ795060.3496-NODE-3496-length-14322-cov-7.755450_pt1 | contig 14322 bp, 13 predicted proteins | sample MGYA00375144_ERZ795060 | MGnify/ENA primary metagenome ERZ795060 (study PRJEB30189, sample SAMN05720157) | activated sludge metagenome | isolation source: anaerobic digester from wastewater treatment plant | place: Japan | collected 2015-05-15 ... | reverse complement strand
TCGCATGTGATGAGCTTTCTACACATAGGCAAGTACGAAACTGATAAATATTTTCTTCCTCGTTTGTGAATACTGCTATACATGCTCGTTTCATCCGAAAACTTTTTTAAAAATTTCCTCACGCAAAGACCACAAAGTTGTCGCAAAGTTCGCAGAGATTTTTCTTAGCGTTCTTTGCATAAAACTTAGCGCACTTTGCGTTTTTATATTATAGTCCATTTACAACTAATGAAAGTCCGAGGTTGGAATTTCTCAATTGCTTCCACAATATTGTTTTGACTCAAAAGGATGGAGGTAAACCGCCATTATGAGCTCCTACACCTTGGCAAGTACGAAAATGAAATTGATTATCCTCCCCGTGTGAATTACCCAATATAAGAATGCTTCGATAGAAAGACATTGGGCAAATACCACTATCCACTCATTTCATTTTCTGTCATTGCGCCAAGCAAAGATAAAATAGTATTTTATGCAAAGTATAGAGACAAAACGAAAAGTTTTTAACACTAATGGACAGTTTGACACTTTTATTGAAATTTCTATATTTTTTACAAAAAAATAATTATCTTTGTCCAGAAGGAAAATTTCGATTCATAGGTGGTGTTTAAATTTTTCACTTCGTGAAAAGGTAGGGGTTGCAAAAGCAACCCTTATTCTTTTTGGTACATTTATTAAAGTAAAACTGATAGAACGCCTCGATCCTAAAGCCCCATAGCGTATCGCATACCCTTTTCAAGTCCACGAAGTTCAGCAATATTTTTCAAACGACCGTATAGGGAGTATCCGGGATAGTACTTACGTCCAATATCGTCGAGCATCAAATTTCCGTGGTCGGGTCGCAGGGGAATCTGCCAATCGTTACGTCCCTGTTTTTTACGTTTTTCTTCCTCAAGAATCAACATTTTCATCACCGAAGGAATATCGACATCGCCATGAAAGAGCGAAACCTCCTGAAAATTCCCCAGTGGGTCACGCATTACGTTACGCAAATGCGCAAAGTGCACATAAGGGGCAAGTTCTCCGGCAATGGTTGTGCAGTTGTTGTGAAATCCAGCCCCAAGCGAACCGGTACACAGGGTAATACCGTTGTAAATGGATGGATAAGCATTGATGATATCGCGTAAATCGTCGATGCTACTTACCACACGAGGTAAGCCAAAAACCGGCCGGGGAGGGTCGTCGGGATGAACAGCCAACCTTATACCATTTTCTTCGGCAACAGGCGCTATTTCCTTAATAAAAAGCAGAAGATTTTCCTTAAACTGTTGGGAAGAAATATTACGATACTCTTCGATGGAGGTAGCAATGAATTCAAGGGTAAGTGGTTTGTCGGTTCCAGGAAGGCTAAGCAACAAGGTTTGCATAAGCTGGTTAAGTTCAGATTCGGAAAGCTTTTTATACCACTCCTCTGCCTGTTTTATTTGTTCAGAGGTATAATCCTGTTCGGCACCCCTACGTTTTAAAACGAAGAGGTCGAACGCCGCAATGGCTATCATCTGAAACTCGCTAACATACGTACCATCGGGCAATTGTTTTTGCAAATTCGTACGCAACCAATCGAAAGCCGGCATAAAATTGTAACATACAGTCGTAATACCACATTTTCCAAGATTTCGAAGGGTTTGCTTGTAGTTTTCGATATACAGTTGGTAGTTACCTGTTCGCTTTTTGATATCCTCGTACACGGGCACACTTTCGACCACACACCAGGTAAAACCTGCCTGTTCCACAATATTTTTTCTCTGCATGATTTCATCCTCAGTCCATAATTCACCATAGGGGATGTGGTGCAGAGAGGTAACAATTCCTTCAATACCCGTTGCTTTAATTTGTTGCAAAGAAATTGGATCGTTGGGACCAAACCAACGCCACGACTGAAGTAAAGGCATATCTAAAAATTTAAAAAGTTACACACCACTATATACTTCGAAACCACCATCGACCGGTAAAACCACCCCGGTAACGAACTTTGAGGCATCGCTACAAAGGTAAATGACAGCTCCAATAAGTTCCTCAGGTTCACCGAAACGTCCCATGGGAGTTTGGGCAATAACTTTTTTACCCCGTTCGGTATAGGAACCATCGGGATTGATGAGCAAAGCTCTATTCTGGTCGCCGATGAAAAAGCCGGGAGCAATAGCATTGACGCGTAACCCATCGCCAAATTTGAAAGCCATTTCCATAGCCATCCAACGGGTAAAATTGCTTACCGCTGCTTTTGCTGCCGAATATCCCACCACTCGGGTGATAGCCCTATAGGCTGCCATGGATGAAATGTTGATAATCACTCCCGAACGATTCTCGGCCATAACTTTTCCGAAAACAAGGGATGGATAAACCGTACCGTTTAAATTAAGTGCCAAAACCTTTTCAAAATCGGGAATCTGTAGGTCAAAAATTGTTTTTTCGGGACTGATGGTAGCACCCGGCATGTTTCCACCAGCCAGATTAATCAAACCATCAATTCGGCCATAATGCTGAAGAATGATGTCTTTGGTATATTCCAGAACATTTACATCCAGCACGTTCGACTCTAAAGCCAATGCTTTGCCTCCAGTAGCAATAATTTTTTCGGCACGTTCCTGTGCATTTGCCAGGCGGATATCGAGAAGCACCACACGGGCACCGGCTCGAGCCAAACCCTCGCCAATAGCTCCTGCCAATACGCCTCCACCACCGGTTAAAATATATACCCGGTTGCGGATGTCGAATAAATCTTCTATGTAACTCATAATCTGATTTTTATAGAAAGTTAAAATTTAAAACTAACCTCAACACATACCTATACAGCTTAAAAGTCATGGATCATTAATCATAAGCATCAACCTGCTAATTCATTTTTCACCTTCTGTACCAGCTGAAACGCCTGTTGAAGCCTGTTTTTCAATTCATCATATTTATTTTCGTTGATTAGTGCTGCAGGAAAAAGATTTGAACCCATCCCCACACAGGCAGCGCCTGCCGAGAACCATTGACGAAGATTTTCTTCCTCGGCCTCAACTCCCCCCGAAGGCATAATCCGCGACCACGGGCATGGAGCCAGTACACTTTTAATAAAGGCTGCCCCACCCAGCTGTTTAGCAGGAAAAATTTTCACAATTTCGGCTCCCAGCTCTTCGGCCTTCGAAATCTCCGAAACTGTGCCACAACCGGGTATCCACAGCACTTTCCGACGGTTGCATACCCTTGCCATTTCCTCGTTCAACAGGGGAGAAACAATAAAATTAGCCCCCAATTGCATATACAAAGCAGCGGTTGGCGCATCGACAACCGATCCTACGCCCAGCATCATGCCCGGCAACTGCTGCAGAGCATAGTGATTAAGCTCAGCAAATACTTCATGGGCAAAATCCCCCCGATTGGTAAATTCAAAAACACGTATTCCTGCATCGTAAGTCGCTTTGAGCACATTTTTACAAACCTCGATCTGTGCGTGGTAAAATAGGGGAACCATACCATTGTCGAGTATGGTCTGCGCCACTGTGAGTCGTTGATATCTGGCCATATTCTTCAAGTTTTAACGAACCACCCGTCCCGAGGCATCACCTGCCATCAGTTTTGTCACCTCGTCGACGGTAACAAGATTAAAATCACCGTGTATAGTATGCTTCAGCGCCGATGCCGCCACAGCAAAATTCAGGGCATAAGCATCGTCACCGGGCTGATGGCGAAATGCATAAATTAAACCCGCCATAAACGAGTCGCCCCCTCCTACCCGATCCACGATATGGGTAATCTGATAGGTAGGCGCCTGGAAAAACTCCTTGCCGTTCCAAAGTACACCCGACCATGTGTTGTGATTAGCACTAACCGATCCACGCAAGGTAATTATCACTTTTTTAGCTTTCGGAAAATGTTGCATCAATTGTTCGGCTGTATTCCGATAGGCAGTAGCATCGATTTTTCCCAGTTCAACCTCCACCCCTTCGGTTTTAATACCGAATACCTTTTCGGCATCCTCTTCGTTTCCAAGAATAACATCGCAATGTTGAACCAATTCGGGCATAACTTCCGAAGCTTTTTTTCCGTATTTCCATAAATTTTTCCGAAAATTCAGATCGACCGAAACGGTGATACCTTTTTTTGCGGCAGCCATCACGGCCTCTTTGCATACCTGTGCTGCACTTTCGGATATGGCAGGAGTTATACCTGTCCAGTGAAACCAGTCGGCATCCTTAAAAATATCGTCCCAGGGTATTGAACCGGGCTTTACCTGCGCAATAGCCGAACCTGCACGGTCGTATATCACCTTCGATGGGCGCATTACTGCACCGGTTTCGAGAAAATAAATTCCTATCCTATCGCCCGACCACTGGATATGGCTCACATCCACATTGTATTTTTTAAGCTCCATAGCAGCTGCCTTACCCCAGTCGTTGGGTGGCAAACAGGTGACATAGCTAACTTCTTCGCCAAAGTTGGCAAGTGCTACCGCTACATTGGCCTCTCCACCACCAAAGCTAACGTCGAGCGAGTGTGCTTGCGTAAACCTTTGATAGCCCGGCGTCGATAGGCGTAGCATGATTTCCCCAAATGTAACTATCTTCGACATGGTGAAATTTTTTCTGCAAAATAAAAACATTTTATGGCACAATGCAATCGATTGCATAATTTTTTTAACTTTGTCATCACTTTTTTCAATCGTACGAAAATCGATGGGTAAGAAAGTCACCATACACGACATAGCGCGAATGCTCAACCTAACAGCCTCGACAGTATCTCGAGCATTAAACAATCATCCGAAGATAAGTGAATCGACCAAAGAGCTGGTGAGGAAGAAAGCCGAGGAAGTTGGGTATAAGCCCAATCCCATTGCAGCTACCCTACGAACCGGCAGAGGAAAAACGTTGGGAATGATAGTACCGAGAATCAACAGGGACTTTATTTCGAATGTTATAGCAGGAGCTGAACAGGAATGTCGTCAAAGGGGATATAGCCTAATAATATGCCAGAGCGAAGAGGAAGTGGAAAGAGAGCAGGAGGCCCTTCGCACGCTTGTACAAAGCAGGGTTTCGGGGATAATGATTTCGATATCGGCGCAAACCAATACAGGCAAACACCTGGAAGCTGTTATCAATGAGGGGATACCTTTGGTACAGTTCGACCGAATTCGACCCGAACTAGCCACCCATTGCATTGTCAACGACAACTACCAGGCAGCATACTATGCCACTACGCATTTAATAAGTCAGGGCTGTACCCATTTAGTGCATTTTGGAGGGCCATCCTATATCAACATTTATGCTGAACGTAGGCAGGGCTTTCTGGATGCAATTGCCCAACACGAAGGGATAAAATACAGTATCACCGAACCCGCCATTACCCGGGAAAAAGGTGAAGCAGCAGCATGGCAATTGTTTCAAACAAAAGAAAGTTGCCCCGATGGAATATTGGCTGCCAGTGATTACTCAGCCCTGGGCGCCATGTTGGCAGCAAAAAAAGCAGGCATTAGCATTCCACAGCAACTGTTAATAGTTGGATTTGCTAACGAACCATTCACCGAGCTGATTAGTCCCAGCATCAGCTCTATCGATCAATGCGCCCACGAAATGGGAAAAACGGCAGCACGACTTCTTATTGATACGATAGAATCGCCTCGCAAATTTGTGGAACCTGAAAAAGTTATTATCAAGTCGAAGTTACACGTTCGGGAAAGCTCCACTAGGCAACACGTTCCATCTGAAAATAATGCTGTACCTGGTCCCAGTTAATCACCTGCCAGAATGCCTCGAGATATTCGCGGCGCCGGTTTTGATATTTAAGGTAGTAGGCATGTTCCCATACATCGACCATAAGAATGGGAATACCACGTTCTGTTTCGGTTTCCATCAAAGGATTATCCTGGTTAGCGGTAGTGGTTATTTTTAATCCCGACGGTGTTTTTATAAGCCATGCCCACCCCGAGCCAAAGACTCCCATAGCTTTTTCGATAAAAACTTTTTTAAAATTATCAAAGCTACCAAACGCACTCTCCAGCGCACGTTTAAGTTCTGCAGAAGGTTCACTGGAACCACCCGGTGCAATAATTTTCCAGAATAAGTTATGATTATAATACCCACCCCCATTGTTACGAACAGCCACAGGATACTGGGTTATATGCTCAAAGATATGCACAATACTTTTCGGATGCGAGGACAGTTTGGCCAGCTGGTCATTTAAATTTTTAGTATACGCAGCGTGATGTTTGGTGTAATGAATCTCCATTGTACGAGCATCGATGTATGGCTCCAATGCATCGAATGCATACCCCAGGGGTGGTTGTTCGAAAAGATTGCCACTTTGCAAATTATTCCCCTTTTTACCTGACATTATCGAAGAGGAAAACACAGAAGTCGACAGCAGGGTTACCCCAACACCCAGTAAACTCGACTTTAAAAATTCCCGCTTGTTCATAACATTGTCATTTAATGTATATATATAAACAAGCGGGAAAAAAGAATGTTTATAAAATTAGGTTAACCTAATTTAGCGGTTAATATAAAATTTTTGCACCCGAATTTGATTGTTCAGGGTCATTTTACACAGGTAAACCCCGGCGGGAAGATGTCCAACATCGATATGCAAGCTGTTATTGCCATGACCAATTGACCTTAACACACTAAGCTGTTTTTTCCCATCCAACGAGAAAATGCTGATTTGTATGGTCTGGTCGCGCATAGCATTAATTCGAACGTTTAACCAATTGTTAACGGGATTGGGATAAATTTCAAGATTTTCGTAGGCAGGTGCATTCACAGCCACGGGGGTACGTACAGTGAGTTTCAGGTCATAGCTAAGTCCGCTATCGGTCTGGCAGGTCACTATCATGGTACCTGAACTATCAGCTACCAGGCTAATTTGATTATCGGTAGCATCAAACAGTCGTCCTTTACCTTGCTTGATGCTCCAGTTTAGGGCAAATGTGGTATCGTCCATACGAGCCTTTTTCTGGTCGTAATAGCGAGCATATAGAATAATAGTATCCCCTGGGAAGAAAGATGACTTTGTGGGAACAGCAACCACACGCGTCAAAACTGGCACATATACTTTTTGAACGTAAACAATGGAATCTTCGTTTAATGCCCCAACAGCTTTAATCACGTATTGCGTATCGGTAAGTGGCGCCACCTTAATACTGCCATTAGGTTCAACTTCCTGCCCATTAAAATACACCTTTTGTGCCCTGAGGGTGGTGTACGAGATGATAGCAGTATCGCCCCTACGCAATTCACCAGTGGGTTTTGGATCGCACGAGGTAACAAAGGTATATCCGGTATCCACCTGATGGATAATATCTGCCTCGACAATGCGGTCGAATGCAATTTTTGCCATCGCCCGGGCACCCTGAGCATTGGGATGAATTTTATCGGGGAACAATGTCACGCTGTCGAGAAGTGGGGTACGAAAATCTATCAGCAGAGCATTGTATAATGTGGCAATACTATCGACCAGGGGGATAACATAATTGTTGATGACAGAATCCCTGATACCCCAAACAATATCAAAGGCAGGCGGAGGAAGACAAACAATAAATTTTACATGCGGGTTACGCCAGCGAAAAGTATCGAGCATAGCCTTGTAGTCGGCAAAAAATTCGTTACCGTAAGCATCCCAATTTTGAGGCTTAGAGTCGTTGGTTCCTAGCATTACGAAAAGAATATCGGGGGCATAGTTAAGCGCCCGTTGAAAATCAGGTTCATTCCAGATGGGATAGTCGCCTTTTCGCAACATAGTACGACCCGAAACGGCGAAATTTCGAATCTCGCATGTATCGCCATATTTCTGGGTAAGTAACAGTCCAATCTGCGAAGGATAGCATTCTGTTTGCGGCGAGGTAAGACCTGTTCCGATAGTAATGCTATTACCGATGAACCCAATACGAACCAGCTGGGCCTGCATCGAAAACAGACACATTAGCCAGCCTGCAACAAGTAAGAAAATGTACTTTCTCATAGAATTAAGTTTTAAGTTAGTTGTGTATCCGTGAGTTATAATTAATCAACTGTTGGTGAATAGCAATAACTTGCGGTAACACGGCATGTTGATTATCGTTGCGAATGACCCAGTTGGCCAACTTTGCTTTCGCCTCGTCTGACCATTGGTGTTGCATACGTTTTTCAATTTCGTCGTCCTGCATTTGACGTGCCCGCTTTAATCGTTCGATGCGTAACTCCCTGGGGGCTGTAACTAATACGTTATAATCGAGCTTTTTGTACAAACCGGTTTCAAAAAGTATAGCCGACTCTTTTATAACATAAGGCAAATTGGTATGTTGTTTACACCATTCTTCAAAACGTTTTTCGACCAATGGATGTATAAAAGCGTTAATCTTTTCGACCAGTTCGGGACGTTGAAAAAGTATTGCAGCGGTTTTCTTTTTATCAATACCTTTTTCGGTTACAATAGCATCGCCAATCGTACGTCGATAAAAATCGATAACCCCATCGTCGTTAAGTAAATATTTTGCCTCTTCATCGGCCACAAAAACTGGAATTCCCAGTATTCTAAATACTTCTGCTATAGTACTTTTACCTGAACCAATACCGCCTGTTAAGCCAACTTTTAACATAGCTATTTATTATCGTTTGCTCGGTTATTTGAAATTTTGGGTGTATCGTTCGTAATTGTCTTAAAAATAGGTTGCGGAGTTGGTTTTTTTTCTATCAAAAATTCCACGCTTTTGGGCGAATAATTTATCAGTTTAAGCATGTAAGGATATCGTTCGACCCGAATGTTTACTCGATTAACCGATAAAAGACAATCGTTATAATTAGCAGTAATAAGAAATTGGGAGCTTTTAACATTATTAAAATTTTTAAGCGATACCAGATAATCTACGGTAACTGTTGCAGGGAATAAGAGCAACTGCAGGCTGTCAGGGACATTAATAGGGGTAATAGGTACGCTTATTTTGGCCTGCGTAAACTTTTCAACGGGAACAGTTACTGAAACCTCTTTAGGATCGAAGCTAATGTTTGGGATGGGTTTAATTTTTAAAACCCTGGTAAACGATCGAAAAACGCCAATATACGACGATTCCTCGGTATATAAAGCACTTAGCGTATCGAGTATTACATGAGGGCCTGTTACTACCACCGAATCGGGCTGAACGATATAATCGCCTTCCAGCATGTATTGCCTCACATATTTTATATTGATTGCCGGAATCACCTTCACCTTTTTTCTTTCGACAGGGGAAAAAGTGTACCAAAGAGTATCGGGTAATATATAATTCAAACGCAAATCCTGGCCTAATTGCCTTTGGATATTCTCTTTCAAATAATGCGTAAGTGCATAATACTGATTTTCTTTATCTACAACAGGTCGTAAATTCAAAGCCAGTACCTGTAGTACCACAGGATGCCGGGATGCTGAAAAAATTTTTTTTACCAGTGTATAGCCCTGCCCCGTAACATTGAGCGAAAGTGTTTTTGGGATATCACCAACCATTTCAACATCGGAACGATAGGGTATGTACTCTACGGGAACGGTTAGCTGCGTTGTATAATCGTTATCCAATACCCGAAGCAGCCAGAAGAAAATTGAGAGTAGTAAGAAAAATAAAAAATTTAAAATTTTCTGGCGGAGTTTGTAATCTTTCCGGGCTAAAATAATTTTCGGCGTTTGATCTTGTTTCTTATTGAACAACAGTTTCATGGTACATTACTTTGCCTGTAGCTGGCAATTTACGAAGATAAATTATTTTCCCTAAATTACATTTTTCTTTTGAAACCACGTGGAAAAACATGAAATATATCAAAAACAAACGCCTGGTTGCTACTCACAACCAGGCATAATTTTCCCCTGAGGGTACCAAGCTTTTACTGAACGTCAGTAGGATCTTTCAAGATAGCTACTTTATCCACGCGAATCTTTACGTTGTTGTCGACCTCGAGTAGTACGGTATGATCCTCGATATCCACAATTTTACCATAGATACCGCCGGTGGTAATAACCTTGTCGCCCTTTTTGAGTGCTTCGCGGAACTTCTTCAGTTCTTTTTGTCTTTTCATCTGAGGGCGAATCATGAAGAAATAAAATACCACAATAATAAGCAGCAATGGTAAAAATGCTGAAATTGGATTGGGCTGTGCAGCCTGTAGAAATACGGTTAACATACTTTTTCCTTTTTTAAATTAATACTGTATTAAGTTTCAATGAGTCCTTTGCCTACTTTAACAATTTTGTTCTGTGCCTTAAGGTCTTTTACAATATGGTCGAGCACACCATTAATAAAGTTATTGCTATTTTCGGTGCTATAGATTTTGGCCAGTTCGATGTACTCGTTGAGCGAAACCTTTACCGGAATAGTCTGAAATTCAATAATTTCGGCCAAAGCCAATTGCATGATTAAAAGATCCATCAGGGCAATACGTTCAAATTCCCAATTTTGTGCATGTTTACGAATCAGTTCGTAATACTCTTCGCGGTTGAGTATGGCCTTTCGAATCAGTTTCTTTGCAAAATCTATATCTTCTTCTGTTTTGTACATGGGCAATAGTGGCTTATCGGGGGTATCGGTTTCCTTCATACCCTTAATTGTTTTCAATGCCATCCCCAGCACAAAATCAATATCGTCATTCCAGAAAATGCTCATCTCCTCGAGTGCACCCTCCAGATCGGACCACTGGGGCACATCTTGCTCGAGTATATCGGCAACTACTTTCACATCGTCCTTAAAACTCACCGATTCTTTTGACATATACTCCTTAAAGTACTTCTGTTGCTGAACGTTGACGAATAAGGTACGAAAAATTTCGGAATATCCCCCCCATCCTATTTTATTTTCACTCACGTAGCGCTGCAGTTGCTTATTATTTCTCAGTAAATCAATCAGCCGATTCTGAATAAACCGCATGTTGGGATGTAAATCCTCATAGGTGGGACGTAATTTTTGGCGGGCAACCTCAATTTTCCATTCATTCACCTTGCAAAGTTCAACAGGAATGAGCAAAACCAGATGATAAAGATCGTAAGCTTTCTGTAAACTATAAAATAGCTCCTTTTCGGCTGATGCTAAAGAGTTATCTTCCTTTCTTGAAATGGCATACAAAATCTGTAAAATCTTCGTACGGATAAGTCGTCTACTAATCATTGTCACAAAAATCTTCTGGCAGCAAAGTTACATTATTTTTTCAAGACGGTCGGTTTTTTCTCAATTTAAAGTCGATAAACCATCGTGAAAGCATGGAATGTTAATTAGCTGTTGATAAATTGGGATAGGATGGTAAAATGCAAAAATAGGTTGGGTGGATAATTAATCGTATATTTGTGTCGGAAAAAGTGTAACAAGACATGGAAAATCAGGATAATTTGCAAGTGAGCGGAAATAATGGTGCTGATAATTATAGTGCAGACAGTATCCAGGTACTGGAGGGATTAGAAGCTGTACGGAAACGACCTGGGATGTACATTGGCGATACCAGCACGCGGGGGTTACATCACCTAGTGTACGAAGTGGTAGATAACTCGATAGATGAAGCGTTAGCAGGTTTCTGTAAAAATATAGAGGTCATCATCAACGAGGATAATTCCATCACCGTCATCGATGATGGTCGTGGTATTCCAGTCGATTTTCATGAAAAAGAGAAAAAATCGGCGCTTGAGGTTGTACTCACTGTTTTACATGCTGGTGGTAAGTTCAACAAGGACAGCTATAAGGTTTCAGGTGGCTTACATGGCGTAGGGGTTTCGTGTGTTAATGCGTTATCATCGTACCTTCGTGCCGAAATCCATCGACAGGGTAAATGTTACGTTCAGGAATACAGCCAGGGCAAACCTTTGGGACCAGTGCAGGAAGTGGGCGACAGCAATAAAACGGGTACCATCATTACCTTCAAACCCGATCCGACCATTTTTACCCTATCCACCGAATTCAACTACGAAATTCTGGAATCGCGTCTGCGCGAGCTTGCATTTCTCAATAAAGGGGTAAGATTGACCCTAATCGATAAACGCGAAAAAACAGAAACAGGTGAATATCGGCAGGCTACTTTCTATTCGGAAAAAGGTCTACTCGAATTTGTCGATTACATTGATGCTAACCGCGAAAAACTCATCGAAAAAAGCATTTATATAGATACCGAAAAGAATGGTATTCCCATCGAAGTAGCCATGCACTACAATACCTCATTCTCCGAAAATGTATTTTCGTATGTAAACAACATTAACACCATCGAGGGAGGTACTCACCTGGCAGGATTTCGAAGAGGGTTGACGCGAACGCTGAAAAATTATGCAGAAAAAGAAGGTCTCCTCAAAAACGTTAAATTTGAAATTAGCGGCGATGATTTCAGGGAAGGACTCACGGCAATCATATCCATCAAAGTAGCTGAGCCCCAGTTTGAGGGACAAACCAAAACCAAACTTGGTAACAACGAGGTAATGGGGGCTGTGGATGCAGCGGTATCGGAAAAATTAGCGCAATACCTTGAAGAGAATCCAAGAGATGCAAAAGCTATTGTCAATAAAGTTATCCTTGCAGCCACCGCGCGTCATGCTGCCCGAAAAGCCCATGAAATGGTACAGCGCAAGAATGTACTTTCGGGTTCGGGACTTCCTGGTAAACTGGCTGACTGCTCTGAGAAAAACCCCGAGATATGCGAAATTTTCCTTGTTGAGGGCGACTCGGCAGGTGGTACCGCCAAGCAAGGACGCGACCGACGTTTTCAAGCGATTCTACCCTTACGTGGAAAAATACTCAACGTGGAAAAAGCCCAGGAACATAAAATTTTCGACAACGAGGAAATACGCAATATATTTACCGCTCTGGGGGTAACCATTGGCACCGAGGAAGACTCAAAAGCCTTAAACCTTGAGAAACTACGGTATCATAAAATTATTATCATGACCGATGCCGACGTCGATGGTAGCCATATAACCACTCTCATTATGACATTTTTCTTCCGTTTTATGTACGACCTTATTAAAAATGGACATCTGTATATTGCCACCCCACCACTATACCTGGTAAAAAAAGGAAAGATAGAGCGATACTGCTACAACGAGGAAGAACGGATTCGTGCTATCGAGGAATTAAGCAAAGAAAAGGGTGAGGTACACGTGCAAAGGTACAAAGGGTTGGGCGAAATGAATGCCGAACAGTTGTGGCAAACCACCATGAATCCCGAAACACGTACGCTGCGTCAGGTGACCATCGAAAGTGCTGCCGAAGCCGACCGCATCTTTTCCATGCTCATGGGCGAAGAAGTTACCCCACGACGCGAATTCATTGAGTCGCATGCAAAATATGCACGTATCGATGCATAATCGAAGAAACTGTTGCAACAAAAATATATGCATAGAACCCCAGGGATACTAATTTTTGCAGCATGTTTTTACCTGCAAGCATTTTCACAGCCTCAAACTATACAGGTTAAACAATTGGTTTGGGGTCCCGATTATCAAATTTATTTGCAACTTAGCAACGACACAGTATTCCAGTACGATTTCGACCAGTTGATTATGGCTAATCCCGATGAGGCCTTTGACCGCCCCACACGATTTATCTTTTACCCGGTTACGTTCGATATGAACTACATTGATAGTTTACTCACATTAAAAAATAAAAAAGACTACACTGCCAATCAACCCAATAGTGGTACAAGAAGGGTCTCGTTATGGGGATCGGTGCGTGAAGAAATTGGGGGTGGCTGGGTACATTTTATCAATTGCTTGCTCTTTGCCCTTGAAACCCGGCAGCTTACGCTGGATGCCCCTATTTTTATTCGCCCACAAAGCAACTGGAAACCCAATCCCGTAACCGAAACCTGGCTTCGCACCCACCGATGGAAATATTACGTACCCGTTGAGCATAAATATGCTCTCAAAGAATATAAAATCAGAAAGAAAAAGAAGCAATTGGCAGAAATAGAAAGTCTACCCAAAAGTTATTTAAATGCATTTTTACACACCAGCGATCGCCGCTACAGGCAACTGCTAAAAAAAGGGGATTACAAAACCCTTGCCCGGGTAGATCTTGTAAAATTACTTTTAGGGGCACAATACCTTGGAGATCCACAGATTGAATACATAAAAAGCCGTATTCTCCAGGCCATACAAAACTACAATGCGCAATACCGCCCATCGGTGCTCATTTTTGACAAATACAACGCAGCGGTGGTGGTAACCCTCGATGGATTGGGATACAAGGCTCAAAAAATCGTTTTCCGCGATGAAGACTCAATAAGCCCCGAACAACGTATGCAGCGAATAAATATTATTCGTGGCATCATAGAACTTATCAACGTATCAAACAACGAGGCTTTCAAGCAAAGACTTGGAAATATGTACAATATGTAATAGCGTTCCATACTCTTTACCCATTAACTTGAACTGAAAAGG
>ERZ795060.3491-NODE-3491-length-14335-cov-3.573739_pt1 | contig 14335 bp, 8 predicted proteins | sample MGYA00375144_ERZ795060 | MGnify/ENA primary metagenome ERZ795060 (study PRJEB30189, sample SAMN05720157) | activated sludge metagenome | isolation source: anaerobic digester from wastewater treatment plant | place: Japan | collected 2015-05-15 ... | reverse complement strand
ACCTTTGACAGTGATTCGGCAATGATAAATTTATATATATCATCAGCTAAAACATCTAAATCAAAATCATCTGAATGGAAAGACCTACCATGATTTCGCTGATCGATAAGATATACTGTATATTGATCTTGGAGATTATTAGCTAGAGTTTGCCAGTTATCACCACTACCAAAAATACCATGGAGCACGATTAACGCTGCTCCATGTCCTTGTTTTTTGAAATGTATTGTTGAATTATTCAAGATCAACCCGAATAAACTCTTTAATTAAGAGTTATCAGCTTCTGGTTTTTCATCAGATACATGCTGTCCAGACAATGGCTGAGGTTCTGCATGTTTATCTTTGTGATATGGACTAGGTCCAATAAGTCTTTCTACATCTGATTTGAGAAGCACTTCTTTTTTCAAAAGCTCTTGAGCTAAAATTTCCAATTCTTGTCTTTTTTCAGACAAAAGCTTTTGAGCTCTTTCATATTGACCGTCAATTTGCTTTCTCACTTCTTCGTCCATGATTTTTGCAGTCTCATCACTGTATGGTCTGTTAAACCCTTCTTGTGATAAACCATAGAATGAAACGTTTCCAACTTTTTCATTCATTCCATAGACTGATATCATGCTATAGGACATTCTTGTGACTTGATCTAGGTCGCTTTGAGCGCCAGTAGAAATTTTATTGAAAACCAATCTCTCAGCAGCCCTTCCACCCATGGTCATACACATTCTGTCAAGCAAAGCTTCAGTTCTAGTGATATACTCTTCCTTTGGCAAATATTGAGCATATCCCAGTGTTCCAATACCTCTAGGTACGATTGTCACTTTAACTAATGGTGAAGCAAAAGGTAAGAACCATCCACAAATAGCATGTCCAGCTTCATGGTAGGCAATAACTTGTTTTTCTTCTGGAGAGATTAATTTATTTTTTTTCTCTAAACCACCGATGACTCTATCTAAAGCATAATTAAAATCATCAAGGTCGATTTCTGTCTTATTTCTTCTAGCTGCAACTAAGGCTGATTCATTACATACATTGGCGATTTCAGCACCAGCAAATCCTGGAGTCATTTCAGCTAAGACTTCAGGTGTAACTGTAGGTGACAGCTTTAATTTCTTTAAATGTACTTTGAATATCTGAGCGCGTCCTACAAGATCGGGCGGATCGATTGAAATTTGTCTATCAAATCTTCCTGGCCTCAATAATGCAGAGTCTAATATATCTGGTCTATTTGTAGCAGCCATGAGGATAACACCTTTGTCAGTACTAAAACCATCCATCTCTACGAGGAGCTGATTTAATGTATTCTCTCTCTCATCATTGCCTCCTTGTACCTGAGTCTTTCCTCTAGCACGTCCCACTGCATCGATTTCATCAATAAAGACAATGCAAGGTGCTTTCTCTCTCGCTTGGCGGAATAAATCCCGCACTCTTGAAGCTCCAACACCGACAAACATTTCCACAAAATCTGATCCTGAAATGGTAAAGAAGGGGACTCCTGCTTCACCAGCAACAGCTTTGGCTAGCAAAGTCTTTCCAGTTCCTGGAGGACCTACTAAAAGAACTCCTTTTGGGATTTTACCTCCGAGACTTGTATATTTTTTTGGATTTTTTAGAAAATCCACAACTTCCATAACCTCTTCTTTAGCTTCTTCTAATCCAGCTACGTCTTCAAAGTTGATTTGAGTATTCAGATTTTTTTCGAAAAGTGTGGCTTTAGATTTTCCAATATTAAACAATTGACCACCAGGACCTGCGCCGCCGCCTCCAACTTTCCTCATCACATACATCCATAATGCTAGGATGATTAAAAACGGAATAAGAAATCCCAAAATCGTTCCAAGCCAATTTTCTTTTTCAGAATAGTTAATATCAATTTTGTTTGGAAGGGTTTCATTCATTTTGTCCACTTTTTCCGCAAAATGCTCCGATGGTCCTGAGTTAAAATGATAATTTGGTCTTCCAGAAAAATTTGATTTTAAGGCATCTTTATATTCTTCTTTGGCTACAGCTTCTTTTTTTAGATAGACATAAACCTTATTACCATTGATGACTTCCACTTTATCGATATCGCCGCTTTCAGCCATTTTTTGAAAGCGTGAATAGTTAATTGGATCCTGTGAGGGATTGCTGATGTAAAATATATTTACTCCGATGATGGCTAAAAAAATAATTCCATAAATCCAGTATGGGTTAAATCCTGAATTATTTTTTTTTGGGTTATTGTTTTCCTGTTCCATATAATTTTTGACTCTATTGAGAATTAATATAAACGATTAATATGCGTTTCGGTTTTAAATTGAGTGTTCAAACAAGGTTAAAAACGTCTTAAATGTTTTTATATTCTGTTTGTTTTGCATCTGCCCACAATTCTTCGAGATCATAAAAGAATCTCGCTTCTTTGTCAAAAACATGAACGACGACATCAAAAAAATCGACAAGAACCCATTTTGCAGCAAGAGTTCCTTCGATATGTGCATATTTTACCAAAGCCTCAGCTTTCGCTCTGCGTTGAACATTTCCTGCAATGGCTTTTATTTGAGTATTGCTTTCACCTTCACAGATGATAAAATGTTTGGCAGGAGCATCCTTTAATTCAGTGAGATCTAAATGAATTATATTTTTACCTTTGATGTCTTGGATGCTATCGATGATCAAATCAATAAATTTTGATTCTTGATTTTCGGTTTTTTTGGATTTTGCAATTACTTTAGGCAATATTTAAAATTTTAGTTTAAGAATAGATAATATTTGATTTTTTATAAACTTTTATGGTGTCAAATAGATACAAATTTTCATTTCCACATATTCATTTCACAAAAATAGATTCTACAAACAAATATCTAAGAGAAAACTTATCAAATATTAGTCCATTACATGGATTTATGGCAATTTCGGACTTCCAGACAGAAGGAAAAGGACAATATGGCAGGATTTGGGAAAGTGATAGCCAAAAAAACATTCTTTGTACCACTGTGCTAGATTGTAGTTTTCTCCAGATTGATCAGATTTTTGGATTGCATCTCATAGCAGCAATATCTGTCTATGAATTGATAAAAAAATATGTCAATTCAAATATTAAAATAAAATGGCCAAACGATATTTATATAGATGATAAAAAATGTGCCGGAATTCTGATTGAAAATGTATTAAAATCAAATCATTTGCAATGGTCGCTTTTTGGCATTGGAATAAACGTATTTCAAGAACGATTTAATTCTGCTGAATTTGCAACATCAATGCAATTAAATACGACATCAACACTTTCCTTGCAAGATTTAATTATTGAATTGCGAGAAGCATTATTATTAAATTATGAAAAATTAAAACAGGGACAATTTCAAAACTTATTAGTCTTTTACAATTCTGTTTTATACAAAGCCAATGAAGAGGTCGTTTTCGAGGATAAATCAAGCCAGAGTTGGACTGGTATTGTACGCAATGTTTCAGCAGATGGAAGGCTCAACTTAGACAAAAATAAGTGCTTAATAAGTATAAATTACGGTGATTATATATGGAAAAAATTTTAATATAAAATTTTTAAATATGAGATAATTTAGGTTTTTTCAAAAATTAGATTTAATTTTGCATTGCTTAATGAAATAGTGTTTTATAAACAAAGACAATATGATAAAAAAATTACTTGTATTAATATTAGCAATATCTGGACTTCAATTTGCCATAGGACAATCTAAAAAATACCTCACTCTAGAGCATTTCACCAATACAAAATGTAGTGTTTGTGGTGCAAGTAATCCTGGTTTTTATAACACAATTAAGCCTTATGAAGGTAGCTTTCATCACATGACGATACATCCTTCAAATCCTTATCCAACTTGTGCACTTTATCTAGCGAATACAGCTGAAAATACAGAGAGAAGCAAATTTTATAATGTACCAGGAACACCAACAGTATTTTTTAATGGAACGACAAGCAGAGGAGCTAGTTCTGTTACAGCAAGTCATATTTCATCAGAATTGGCAAAAACCTCTCCTATAGAAATAAGAGTAAAAGAAACTGGGACTACTACTAGGAATGTAACTATTGAAGTAAAAGTAACTGGATTGAGACCGAGTTCAAACTATAAAATCTATGTGGCAGCAGCGGAAAAAGAGTTGAACTATGCTTCACCTAATGGGGAGAAAGTCCATTACAATGTATTTAGAAAATTTGCATCCTCAGCATCTGGAGATGTCATCACATTACCAGTGCAAGGTTCAAGTATTAATTTAAATTATAGTTATACTGTAGCTGGAACTTGGAATGAATCCCAAATGTATGCTCTAGTATGGATACAGGATGTTTCAACAAAAGAAATATTAAACAGTGGAACTAAATTTGATCCAACACCTACTGCTTTAGATGAAACCTTATTGCCTAATTTTAAAATTTATCCAAACCCAGTTGTGGATAATTTGAATTTGAAATTTGATAATAGCATTTCAGTATCTTCTATATCCTTGACTAATATTTTTGGAAGAGAGATTAAGACGATTAATCCAAAAACACCTGTGAGCCAATTAGCAATACCAGTATCGGATTTTGTAAAAGGAGTTTATTTTATTAAAATAAATTCTAATGGCAAAACCATCACTAAAAAGTGGATGAAGCAATAATATTTATTGCATAAGCAAAGTATATAATTCAACAAATTTTGTAGGCTCTACATCTTCTGGACGTATAGTAAAATAAGGATCATTTAAGAGATTTGTGTTTCTTACAAATCCTTTTAAATTATTTCTCAATGTCTTTCTTCGATACTGAAAAGAAGCTCTAACGAAGGGTTGAAATTTAGTGTAAAACTCGATGCTTATTCTGTCTTCTCTACGCTTCATTAAGATCACTGCAGATTGAACATTTGGTGGTGGCGAAAAATTTTCTTTATTGACATCAAATAAGATTTTTCTATCATACATTAGTGAACTCAAGATACTCAGTGGACCATAATCTTTAGATCCATAAGAAGAAACGATGCGCAGCGCCATTTCTTTTTGGAACATGCCGATCATATATGGAATTTGATTACTGTTTTCTAATGTCCGAATAACTATTTGAGATGAAATATTATAGGGATAATTTCCAAAGAGTAAAAACGCTTTTCCTTCGAATAAGGACTTTAAATTAAATTTTAAAAAATCATGTTGATAAATATGATCTTTAATTTTTGGAATATGTTGTTCAAGATGTGCAACCATATCCTTATCAGCTTCAATCAATTTGTAATTCGGAATTTTATCCAGTAAATGATAGCTTAAAGCACCTTTGCCAGGCCCCACTTCACAAAAATTTTCAATTTCTATCGATTTGAGCTGATCTATAATTTTGAGAATAATATCTTGGTTCGTAAGAAAGTGCTGACCAAATGATTTTTTAGCATAAGCCATGAGACATATTTTTAAAAATTAATAATGCTATACATAAAGTCATAAAAGTAAGCATTAAAAAATTTCTATGTATACCAGACTTGTTTTTCATACAAAACATATTATTAAAAATTTTAAATTATTAATATTTTAAATATAATATTTTTAAAATATGAGTAAAATCGCAATTTTATTTAGAAATTCTCAAAAAATCGGAATAATCTATTTAGTTTTACGCCCTGATAACTGGCTCAATTCACGATTGATTTAAATAAATTGATTGTATTAATATATTCGTTTTATGAAAAAAAGCAATACCTCCCCATTAAGAATTGGCTTATTCTATTTTATTGGAATCTTGTCTAGTTTTTATTGTTTAAATGCACAAAATCCAGCTTCTATATCGTTGGTTAAGGCAAAACCACCATGTACCGTTTCACCAATTATTTCTTGCCCTCCCAATGTGACGGTGTTGCCAGGAGTGAGCAGCGATCCTAATGCGCATGGTTGCGCTACAGCTTTACCAGGTTCCAGAGATTGCAATCAGCCTATAGTAGAATATGTCGACAGATTAACCCAAGGCTCATGTCCAGGCTCTGGCACAATACAACGACTATGGACAGCAACTGATCCAGAGGATCCTCTCGTGAGATCATTTTGTATTCAGTACATTACTAAAGAAGATAAGACAGCTCCTCGATTCTTAAATTGCCCGAAAGATACCTCAATCTTATCTAATTCTAAATGTGTTGCAAGTTTTACTTGGATATCACCTTGGGTTACTGATGAGAGTGGTAAGTTCTCGCTTCAAAGTTCTCATATCAATGGAGACATGTTTCCTATTGGAGTAACGACAATCACTTTTACTGCAACAGATGAATGTGGAAATGTATCGAATTGTAGTTTTAAACTAACAGTCATCAGCAACTGTTGCAATGTACCACCAATATTGACTTGTCCTGCTGAATATTATTCATGTATTGGTTCTAGTACTAATCCATCTGCAACAGGTGTAGCATCAAGTTCTAAAGCAAATCCTACTTGTGCAGATGCGATAATTAGCTATACAGATCTCCTCTTAATTGATCAAGCATGTAACAAAAGAATACAAAGAACTTGGCTTGCTACAGATCCAAATAATGCTACACTTCAATCTTCATGCATCCAGTTTATTAATCTAAGAGATAATGAAGGCCCTGTTTTTGCAAATTGTCCTAGCGATCAAAATTTAACAGCCAGAAATTCTGACTGCAAAGCAATAGCGACATGGACAGAGCCAACTGCAAATGATATATGTCCAGGGGCGATTAATATTCAAGCATCTCATACTTCAGGATCATTATTTGATAAAGGAACCACAACAGTAACTTATACCGCAACAGATGCTTGTGGCAATGTTTCTACTTGTACATTTAATATCAATGTGTCTGGAAATTGCTTAGGATTACCACCAGTGATTCATTGTCCAGCAGATTTTGTAGCTTGCCCAAATTCTAGTAAAGAACCATCCGTAACTGGTATCGCTACGAGCACAGGAAATGTCAATGCAGTAGTAAGTTATGTAGATAGAATTTTAAGAACAGATCCATGTAATAGTCAAATTGAAAGAAAATGGCTATCAATTGATCCTACAAATACCACAATGCGAGATTCATGTCTACAGTTGCTCACTTTCATCGATACTTCTGGACCAAGATTTACTTTTTGTCCTACAGATTTTAGTATTGATCCTTCATCAAATTGTGTTGGTATGCCAATGTGGAATGAACCCATTGCAACTGATCCATGTGGCTCTGTATTCTTAAGTTCAAATTATAGATCAGGATCTAAATTTGGATTGGGAAATACATTGGTGATCTATACAGCAACTGATGATTGTGGCAATACAACTTCTTGTTGGTTTACTGTAACGGTAAATGATAATTGTTGCAACAAACCACCTATCATCACTTGTCCAGCAGAATATCACGGATGTCCAAATACATCGATTCTACCTGCAACGACAGGTTCAGCATCAATGGCAGTAGGTCATGTGACATGTGGAAATCCTATATTGACGTATACAGATGAGACGATATTTACATCAAATTGTAGTCTTAGAGTGAGTAGAAAATGGCTTGCAGTAGATCCAAGCAATAGTAGTTTGCGAGATTCTTGTTATCAGATAATCGATTTATCAGATCGTGATGCACCAATATTTACATCCTGTCCAGTGGACTTTACAATCGATCCAGGATCAGATTGTATCGCCATGCCAATGTGGGCAGAGCCAACAGTAACTGACAATTGTGGAGGAACTATTAGTCTGAGTTCAAACTATAGATCAGGATCTAAGTTTGGATTGGGCAATACATTGATCGTCTATACAGCAACCGATGCTTGTGGAAATTCCAAAACTTGTTGGTTTACAGTAACAGTAAATGATAATTGTTGTAATAAACCACCGGTAATTAATTGCCCAGCAGAATATCGCGGATGTCCAAATACTTCAATCTTACCAGCCACAACAGGTTCTGCAACAGTTGCAGTAGGTCATGTGACATGTGGAAATCCAATATTGTCTTATACTGATGAGACGATTTTTACATCGAATTGTAGTCTAAGAGTAAATAGAAAGTGGCTTGCAGTAGATCCAAGCAATAGTAGTTTGCGAGATTCTTGTTATCAGGTAATCGATTTATCAGATCGTGATGCACCAATATTTACATCCTGTCCAGTGGACTTTACAATCGATCCAGGATCAGATTGTATCGCCATGCCAATGTGGGCAGAGCCAACAGTAACTGACAATTGTGGAGGAACTATTAGTCTGAGTTCAAACTATAGATCAGGATCTAAGTTTGGATTGGGCAATACATTGATCGTCTATACAGCAACCGATGCTTGTGGAAATTCCAAAACTTGTTGGTTTACAGTAACAGTAAATGATAATTGTTGTAATAAACCACCGGTAATTAATTGCCCAGCAGAATATCGCGGATGTCCAAATACTTCAATCTTACCAGCCACAACAGGTTCTGCAACAGTTGCAGTAGGTCATGTGACATGTGGAAATCCAATATTGACGTATACAGATGAGACGATTTTTACATCAAATTGTAGTCTTAGAGTAAATAGAAAATGGCTAGCAGTAGATCCAAGCAATAGTAGTTTGCGTGACTCATGTTATCAGATCATTGATTTATCCGATCGCATAGTTCCAACGATTCATAATTGTCCAGCAAATATCTCTCTAGATCCAAATTATGATTGTACGAATAATGTCAACTGGACACCACCGACCGTTACAGATAATTGTAATGGTGCAGTGACTTTAAATTCAAATTATTTGCCAGGTTCAAGTTTTCCAAGGGGAACAACTCAAGTATTATATACTGCAACAGATGCATGTGGCAATACTTCAAGCTGTACTTTTAGCGTCACCATAACAGAGAATTGTTGTGATAGGAATCCAGTAATTACTTGTCCACCTTCATATTCAGCTTGCCCTTCAAGTTCATTAGATCCTTCAGTTACTGGAACAGCTACTGCTTTGAAAGGAAAACCAACTTGTGATCAGCCAGTCGTTACGTACCGAGATAGTGTCTTGACAAATGGTCCATGCACAGGAGCTATTAAAATGATAAGAATCTGGACAGCGACGGATCCAAGGATACCAAGCTTAAGAGCAGTTTGTCATCAAGAAATTGAATTAAAAGATAATGTATCACCTAGATTTAGTTCTACTCCACCAAATCAAACCATCGATGCAGATGGCGATTGTGAGGTTGAAGTGAATTGGATACCACCGACAGCTACAGACAACTGTGGTGTTGCATCAATAACATCTACACATAGACCAGGCGATCTCTTTACTTCGGGAATCACAGTGGTAAAATATTATGTTACCGATAATTGTGGAAGAAAGGATTCTGTAAGTTTTACAATTAAAATTACAGGAAACGAAATTCACCTTACATGTCCTAATGATACTATAGTGACTAGGAAAGATCCATATTTACCGGGTGAAGTGGTTTGTTGGAATTTACCAACTGCTCATTATTGTAAGCCATGTAAAGACAGTATTCCTGGGTATATCTATATGGGAGAATACAAAGGTCATCGATATTTTTGTTCTAAAGCTCCTGAAACATGGGAGAATGCAAGGATTCTATGTGAGCTAGCAGGAGGAAAACTAGCTTCAATCAATGATGCGGGAGAAAATGCATATGTATCTAGCAAATTAATGGGTCTTACTGCTTGGATAGGTGGAAATGATAGAACCACAGAAGGACGTTTTGTTTGGGATAACCGAGATCCATTTGTTTATAAAAATTGGTTAACAGGTCAACCAGACAATGCGGGAAATCAAGATTATATCGAGATGAGACCAGACGGAAAGTGGAACGATCAATTTGGAACTATAGCTAATGAATTTATCTGTGAAATTCCATGTTATGAGCTGAGACAAATTGAAGGTCCAGATAGATGTAGTCTATTGCCTTGTGGCACAAATAGAATTACTTATGTTGCTACAAAAGATGGTGTTGATGATACTTGTTCATTTAATGTAGTAGTGAAGTGTGATTCCTTAAGTTTATATTGTGAAGGAAGAGCATTGTCTAGTAGTTATACATGGATCGATCAAGTAAAATTTGCAGGAATAGATAATACATCTGGAGCAAATGGTGGCTATAAGTTATTTACAAATCCATGTGGTTCAATTACCGCAGGTAACAATTATAATATTAGTCTAAACCCAGGATATTCTGGAACGACATATAATGTTTATTGGAGAGTGTGGATAGATTACAACGCAGATAGTTTGTGGAATAACACCACAGAATTGGTTGCACAAGGTTCCGGAGTATCAGTACTCAATGGTATGATTTCTATTCCAAATGGCTTAAGCGCAGAAAGAGTGAGGATGAGGGTCTCTATGGCTTATGGTGGTTATCCTGTGTCAGCATGCAGTTCATTTTTACACGGCGAAGTTGAAGACTATTGTATTTCTATCAATGGTGGATTTACAAATGGTGGAAGTACTGGATTGACAAAACAAACAACCATCCTCAGTTGCGAAAAAAATTGTGATCAAGAAATCAAAACACAGATACCAAACACTAATCATGCTCAATTGGGAGAGATTGAATTTGTGACTATGAGTTCGGTTATATTATTTCCAAATCCAGCAAATGATGAGATAAAAATTGAGATTCAGAATAATGAATTTGATCATATTTCGATTTATGATGCCAAAGGTAAATTGGTGACTAACAAAGAACTTGAAGAGTATTTCAAATCCTATAAACTCAATACTAAAAATTTTAGTAATGGAGTATATCATTTGATTTTAGATACTAAAAATGGTGAAAAAATCACGAAGCGATTTTCAATACAACATTAGTTTTTAATCATCTTAGAAAAGGTATGAAGCAAACAGAAGTCGTCTCTCGGGGCGACTTTTGTTATTTGGGAACTATTTAAAATTATCTTTGGTTTATAATAAAAATTAAGCAAAATGGTCAATAAGCAATTTCCAAGTATTATCTTTTTAGCCTTGTTGTTTTTTGTAAATTGCAGTTCTGCAACTGCGCCTAAAAAGAGTTTATCAGGTTCTTATACTGTCAATGTAGAAATTAAAGATCTGAATATTAATAAAGATCAAATTCAGAATTCCATAAAGGAAGGAATGCAATCGATGAAATCTGAATTAAACTCAGATAAAGTAAAGTCTGAATTGAGTACAGAAAATATAGATACTAGCACTGTTGAAGGAAAAATCGAATATGCTGCAAAAAATTTTGCTAAAGGTATGAGTGGCTTTGGTGAAATGATGGCACAACTTGGTACGGATTTATCATCACTATCACTATCTGCAATAGATGGGCTTTTTGATCAAACAAATGGCTTGACAAAAAACATGAATGCAGATGTAGAGTTAAAAGAAGATGGCAGTGTTAAAATAACAGGAAATCCAATATTAAAATTCATCGCAGCTCAGCTTACATGGGATCTAGAAGGAGATTATTTTATTTTAAAAAATGATAAAGGCGAAGTAGAGCAAAAGCTGTTGATAAGTGATAAAACTTCAGAGGGTTTTATTTTGTCAAACGAAGGCGTAAAATTGGTTTTGAAGAAGAAAGCGATGAAGATTTAAGAATAGTCTCATTTTTTTTCTGCTTAATTCATCAGCTCTGTACATTTATCCAATAACCATTTGCGCTCTGTAAATTTGTCTTCGCTATTAATTTGAGAATAGAGTGTTTTAATTTGTTTGGTTTCGTGTATATTAATTTTGAATAATTTGGAGCAAAAACTGACAAATTTTTTATAATGCTCGGAATGATAGCCAAATTGATTTTTGCGCCTCATGAATGTGTCCATACTTTGAAGTTGATAACTGGCAAGATCTATTTCTTTAATTTCGAAGAATATTTTTATTCGCTCTAGCCTACAAGCCAATTCAAGTAATACATCATTGAAGCTTAAATTATTCAGGATATTCAATGCCTCATTAAAATATTTTTGCTCACTGTTCAATCGAGCCAATTCCAATAAGTAAATCGAATTTCGATATTTTATCTCAATGAATTTTTTGTTTGATTCTAGAAAGTGTTTTACCCATAAAAATTCTTTTAGTTTTAAACCATTCTCTGCAATATTTCTATAAGTGAATCGAGACATGGATCCAAACTCAATCAAGTAGTTTTTGTCTAAACATTTTTTATAAATATCAAAAAGGAGTTCAAGGTAATTTTGCTGACCTAGGTTTGCCTTGCGAATACAATAATTCAAAGAGGTGATATAGTTTTCCTTGAGTTCTTGATGTGAAAATTCATTTTCATGATTGAATAAAATATGAAGAGCCTTTTGAAAATAGGCTTCATTTCCTGATTGTAATTGTGAGAGATGAGTAAAATAATAGAATCCAAGAACCGGAATTTTATATAATTCATTTGTATCAATATGTGTTGTAATATCTGATAGAAATGGAAAGTTTATTTCCATTTTATGAATAGTCTTCAAAGTATTACATCTGCAACTATGTTTTAATTTCTTTATATAATATGGGATTTCAATATAGTCGAGAATTTTATCCATTTGATAATCTTCTTGTCTTCGGTTGGTAACTTGCCATTCATAAATTTCTTGTGAGATATCATATTGGTAGTCATAAAAATGATCATTTCTGATTGACGAATTCTCAAGATTTTCCTTGATTTCATGTATAGATTGATCAAAAAGTTTTTGAAGATGAGAAGATCGATAATAATGAGTGAGAAACAGTGGTTTTAACTCTTGGTCTTTGCTGAGTTCTAATGCAATAAATTCTTCAGCAAGTGCAAATAATTGACTCAAGATAAGTCTCCATTTGGAACTATTATAGTCAGTGTTGTTGAAGATTTTATTATAAATGGCATTTGGGTTCAGCTCAGAATTCAGATCAAAAAGAACTACTTCGAGTTCTTTTAAGAAGTCAATCAAAGTCAAATTGCTATTGAAATATGGTGATTTGACAAATAAATGAAATGATTTTCGCTGTTTAGATGTAAATTTAGAGTACAGTGAGATAAATTTTCCTGTTTTCATATTGTGTTTAATTATATGTGTTGTATAAATATATTTTTAATGCATTGATAATCAATTATATAATTAATATTTTAATTAAAAATGCTATACAAATTTAATAAATTGTATTTGTCATAGTGAAATTATTATCGTCCTTTTGTAACATAAATACATATCCAATGAAAAAATTACTCAAATTGCTATTAATAGCTTATTTATTTGGAGGAAACACCATCATGAGTGCTCAGGATTCTATGAAAGCTAATATCTATTTGGAGCAAAAAATTGAAGGAGATACATTAAAACTGAGTATTGCAGGCACCAATTTAGGAGAGATTGTTTCATTTCAGTTTGGTATTGAGTGTGACTCTGCTACACTCGATTATGTGAATTTGGAAACTGAGCTCTTAGATATGAAAATGGGGAATTTATTATTTAACTCGAAAACTGGCCAATTAAGAGTTATATGGAATTCACCAAATAATGGTGGTTATACTATGACAGATTTTAAACCATTTATTACATTTAGGTTTCTTAGAAAGCTTGATAGAAAAAAATATTGTTTTAACTTTATTGAATCTGGATTCGAAACTGAATTTAGTAACATAAATTCTAATATACTCAAATTAGAAAAATATGGTTCTTGTGATCCTTTTGACTTGGGGTATGGATTTGCAAAAGGAATAGTGTCCAATCACCCAAATGATTCTTGCATTGATCTCATTACAAATAAAGCAATATCCAATGCAACAGTCAAATTTACTAAAGGAAATAATTCTTATTATACTAAGACAGATGAGAAGGGTGCTTTTAGTAAAATGCTTCCTGCAGGAGATCTTGAAATGGAAGTCTCTGGCCCCAATGATTATTTTGCCCCTTGTCATAGTGTACAGACTGTTCGAATCGACAGTGCTAAAACGAATAGTTCAATAAAAGAAACATTTACTAGAAGCATTAATTGTCCTGATATGAATGTTAATCTTTCGGCTGCATTTCTGCGTGCTTGTGTGGAGAATTCTGTCAAACTCTCTTATAAAAATCAGGGCACAATTACAGCTCAAAATGCTTATGTAATCCTAAGTTTGGATGATTCTCTCAGATTGGTTTCCGCAACAAAATCTTATACATCATTGGGTGCTCAACATTTTAGATTTGATCTTGGGAATGTTGAATCATTGGAAGCTGGAGAAATTATACTAAGCGTTTTACCTACTTGTGCTCTTGATTGGAGGAATAGAACCCTGTGTATGGAAGCTGAAATATTTCCAGACACAATATGTATTCAGAGTTCGATATGGAATGGCGCCAATATCAAACTACAATCTAAATGTGAAAATAATGAAGTAAAATTCACAGTCATCAATAATGGTCTTGCTGATATTTCTGATCTAGCATTTGCTACGATAGAAGACGATCTTATGCCTGGCAT
>ERZ795060.3487-NODE-3487-length-14344-cov-5.267059_pt1 | contig 14344 bp, 9 predicted proteins | sample MGYA00375144_ERZ795060 | MGnify/ENA primary metagenome ERZ795060 (study PRJEB30189, sample SAMN05720157) | activated sludge metagenome | isolation source: anaerobic digester from wastewater treatment plant | place: Japan | collected 2015-05-15 ... | reverse complement strand
CCGGCAGACATCGCGCTGAAACCGTTCACGAGACCGGCGAGGAACCCGAGGGCCCCTCCCGCCATGTCCTGCTCGTTCACTGCCTGGTACCTGTCGCCCACCGCCGTGGGGAAGGACGCGATGGAATGCAACACGTCCGTCTTCTTGAAAGGGACGAGGCACTGCACCCACGACGAGGTGCCAACGTAGAGGTGCCCCTGGTAATCCTCCACCGCCGCCGAGCCGATACACGCGCACTGGTGGTCCGGCGAGCCGGCAACCACTTTGACCCCCTGCCTCAGGCCCATCTCGTCTGCGACCCCTGGCGCGATGTGCCCGAGCACGTCCGTGGAGGCCACCAGGGGGGGCAGCTTGGAAGGGTCGATCCCGCTTTCGCGCACGAGGTCCTTGTCGTAGCGGATGCGGGCGAGATCCCTCACGTCGGTGAGCCAGAAGAGGTGGACCGAGTCGAAGGTGGCTGCCCGCTCTCCCGTGAGCCTCATGTTCAGGTAATCCTTGCTCGGGAGGAAGAGGCGGGTCTTCTCGTAGACACGGGGCATCTCGTTCATCACGAACAGGACGTGGCCGATGTCGTCCTTCCCGGAGAGGCTGGGTGCGCCCGAGGTCCTGCTGACCCACCTCAGGGCCTTGGGGATGGAGTACCCCATGAAGGAAGGGAAGCCGCCCATGAGTCTCCGCACGTGCGGCGCGCCCCTCGAGTCCATCCACGTAAGCGCGTTCATCACGGGATCGCCCTTCTCGTCGATGGCGACCGTGGTCGAGAAGGTGCTGGAGACACAGACCGCCTCGATCTCGTCGCACCCTGAGGCTTGGGACTGCACGAGCCGCCTCGACACCCTGACCAGGGCGTCCCACCATGACCTCGGGTCCTGCTCCGCCCCGCCCCCGGGAAGGAAGATCACCTCGGTCTTCTCGGCATCCGAGGCCAGCACACGGCCTTGGGTGGTCACGAGCGAGGCCTTGACCCCAGAGGTTCCGTGATCAACGGCCAGGATCACACGCCTCTTCCCCATGCGAACCCCCTACGGTCTCCTCAGATGTCCACCCTCGTCACGACGCCCTCGGCATCCACCCTCTCCACGATCACCCCGCCGAAGGAGTCGGGGTCACGCGCGGCATGGTCGAGCCGCATGACCTTGGGGACGAGGTCCACGAAGTCCATGGGATTCACGCACGCCTCGGGCGGGAGCACCCCGGGACCCTTCACCTTCCCCATGGCCATGAGCATCACGGCGATGGCTGCCGGCACGCCCGTCCCCTCGCCCAAGGCCTGGGTGCGCGATGCCATGTGGAAGCGGTATTCCAGCGGGGACGAGTCCTTGGTCCCCCTGACGACGACCGAGCAGCAGCCGCAGGGCTTCGTGAACCCGGTCTTCTCGAGGATGCGGCCCCGTTCCCTGAGGATGAAGGAAATCGCGAAATCGCGCGGCACGACAGGCACGCCGTTCACGGTCACCGGGTCGGTGGAGGCCAGATCGAGTTCCACCATGGCCATGATGAGGTTGAAGTACTCGATCGGCAGGACAGACCCCTTGTTGGGCACCCTCGAGAGCTTGAGGTGCCTGGGCAGGGTGACCTGTTCCGGGTGCTGGTATGGGAAGATGGGAATGCCCTTTCCCACCATGGGGAAGTCGAAGGTTTGCCTGAGGGCGATGCCGTCCTGCCCGAAGAACTTCACCGTGGTGAACCTGCCGTCCAGGTACATGGGGATGTCGATGCTCATGCAGTGGAAACGGTGGCCGATGACGCCCTCACCCTCCACCGGCTCCCCGCCGTGCGTGTGGAAGATGTCCACCGAGGAGGTCGTGTCGAGCAGCATGTCGTGTGCCAGCCTGGCGAGCAGGTTCGTCGCCCCGGGGGAACTCCCCATCCCGATCAGGGCCGTCACCCCCTCGCGCCTCGCCTTCTCGTCCTTCTCGAGGATCTTCAGGGTCGCATCCACGTCATCGCAGATGTCGACATAGTTCACCCGCTCGTCTATCGCGGCGTCGAGGATCCCCTCCACGGTCGAGAAGAAAGGACCGACGCAGTTGAGGACGATGTCGGCCCCCCTGATCGCGGATCTCGTCTCCTCGGGGCTGGACACGTCCACGCGCAAAGGCCTCACCTTCTTCGACCCCAGGCGCGATGCGAGCATCGACGCCTTCTCGTGGGCCCTGTCGGCAATGACGACCTCCCCGATCACATCCTGCGCAGCCAGGACCTGGACCGCGACGCTTCCCACCACCCCGCACCCGCCGAGAACCACTACCCGTGCCATGGGATCTCCCCCGGTCATTTTTTTATATTAACTTAGTTCAGTTTTGGTTCCCTGTCAAGCGCTCGTCCTGGGTGGAGACCGTAACCCCGTGCACTTATCCGTCACCACCCAGACAGCGGCATCAAGCCTGGCCTCCGAGGTGTGCCTGTGAGGCTTTCGCAGGGACAGAGAGAGTTCCTTGCAAGGGCGAATGCCTCTCGACCCTCTCGACCCCTGGCACGCATCGGAAGGTGAGGCTCAAGATACCCTGCCCGGCGTCTCTTTCTATGACACGCTCATTGCCGAGGATGATGCCCTGGGAGACACGCAGCTCTTGGAAGTGGAGCGGGCATTCAGGACGCTCAAGACCACTCTTGAGTTCCGGCCCGTTTATCGCCGGAAAGACGATCGCATTTAACCCCTTGTCTTCATCTGCTTTCTCGCCCTGCTCCTGGTGCGTATTGCTGATCGGAAGACCGGCCGAACCTGGGATCAGATCCGGTCGATCATGGAGCGTATGCATCTGGGAGCATGTTTTCAAAAACGGGCATGCACTTCAGCGAACTGAACTTGCATGTCAAGCGACACCAGGAATTGACCCCCTGGCGACATGTAGACTTGCCCCCCGTTCTGTCATTCCGTCAATGTTGCTCATGACTGTTCGTTGAAGGGGGGTTCCGGGTTTCTGCAGCAGCAACCCGGAACGCCGCTTCTCTCTCAGCCGGTAACTTTCACCACGAATCGTGATCACATGGCTATCACACGACCAAGTCAATAGATGCTGAAAACACTTAAGACACCTGCGCCGCCGAGGACTCATTACATGCGTTTAATCTCTGAGATCGCAGGTACATGCGAAACCCTCGCCACTCCTATCCACCTAATCTTCCATGCTTTATCGATCTCGCGTGATTACCACTGTCGAACCTGGGAGAATGAAAGCGTGTAATGCCCCCATTGCGTGATGTTACCGCTTATCACTGGTACAGTCCATGAAGGGTTCACGTATATCCGCTCGTCATACGCAGCGACCTCGCTCTCGTTGCGGTAGTCAGTTCCAACCTGAGCCGTTTCATCGTATTGCCAGGGTGTGTTCATGTCTTTGTTTCTCTTTGTCGAACGCAAGGGTCACCGGCGGCTGCAGGCCGTCCGGTGGATTCTATGGTTGGGCATTTTTTATGATCTCTTCAAGAATGCTCACAACGCTCTTAACGCATTGAACACATATTTTGTTTAGCATATCATTTTCCATGAAGATCTTCTGGCCTTCTTCAGTTGTTAATTCGCAACCATTCAATAATTCACGACAGATATAGGTACCATGCTTTTCTGCAAATTTGTCCATGAACTCTCGTGTTTTTTTGTAAGTTGTCTCTTGAGCTGTCGCATCATCCCTTTCTACTCTGCCAAACCGTGCACCAATGACCATTATGCCCCCAGTCACAGCACCACAAACTTCTTCTTTCCGGCCCATTCCAGCTCCGAAGCCACATGCGATTTTCAATGCACTCCTCTTTTCAATCCCCAGATCTTCACAGAAAGTATAAAATACCGACTGTGCACAATTATAGCCCTCCAAAAATTTCGAAGCCGCTTGTTCACTCATGGTCATACGTTTTCCCCTTTCAGCCCAACGCTGGGCATCAGCCTCGCAAATCAGCGCGTCGGCCTGGTCGCCCTTGTTCGGTTGTATTTAGCTGGAGCAGCATGTGGATAAGGGCGACGCGGTTTCCATAATTATCTCGTCGCTCTTCAACTTCGAATGGCTTGAATCCAAGCTTGGAATACAGCAACAAGCCGATTACATTCTTATGAAAGCAAGAAATGCTGACCTCTTTTGCTTGATGCTTTGAAATGGCGAGTTCAATCATGCACTCAATAAGATAGCGCCCTACACCCTGACCTCGTGAGGATGGGGATACAATGACATTCCCTATGGAACATCTTCCGCCCAGTTCCCATTTGTAGAAGTTAGCAAACCCTGCCACGACACCATCTACTTCCACTATGGTTGAGTCAGATCGCTGTTCGATTGCATCCTTCAACTGTGCAGGCGTTAACGGGTATGTGGCTTTTGGGAAAAGAAAAAATAGTTCCTCTTCGCTCTGTGGAAAACCACATACGATCGGGATATCCTTCTCGTTGACAGGTCTATGTGTTAAGATCATATCTAAAGAACCGTACACAAAAACCAGCGGCGGCGGAATGCCGTCCTCTGTAATGTTTTGTTATTTTAATATTTTGCATATACATTTATTCTTCTGAATGTTTCATAATATCCGTCTTTTTGGGATGTACTTTGAAGCATGCGGTCAATAACATAATTCCTAATTTTGTCCCTTTTTGATTCTTCTATACATTTCAGAAAGGGAACGATGCTTGGCTGATTTATCCATCCGATTATTGATTCTTTATCAGGAAAGAGCCGATCAGCATTTTCACCCCATATTTTTAGTTCTGAAAAAGATAATGGTTCAACTATTTTCTTATACTCCTCAATAGTTGGCATATACCAGGGCCATTCAAAATTAACAAAATATTTTTTATATTCATCCATTGTTATCGCCTCGCGAATGATTTTCAAGAAATGCACACAATTTCCATCTGCTGCAAAATTAAATCGTACAATTCCTTTCTCGGATAATATTGTTTTAAGATTTTGCCACAATCTTTGGTGGTCTTTTACCCAGTGCAAGGCTGCATTGGAAAAAATAACGTCATATTTATCGTGTAATTCTAATGTATCGATATCCATCAACTTGAATTTTAAGTTATCTTTTTCTTTCTGTTTTGCGACATCAATCATCCCCTGAGAAGCGTCAATGCCTAAAACACATCCATTTGGCACGAGGATGGAAAGACTCTCGGTTAATTTTCCATCTCCACAGCCTAAATCAAGTATTCTCTCATTACCGGTGAGATTTAATTCAGAGATTAATCTATTGCCCCATTCCTGCTGATGAGCCGAAGCTTTTTCATATTCTCTACCGTCAAATTCGTAAGTCATAACCTATTAATCTTTTGTATAACAATGGTTATATGGTTTCTTCATAACACCTTCGGGCCGCGACGTCGATGCATAAGACCCCTCCTGCAGTTCTGCCGTAACTCCAGCACTTGCAGAAGCTAGGCCATGTTCTGCAATGATCGCAGGGGGATATATGGCTTCTAAATAAAACACCTTGGCTTCTCCTCTCCCAATTGTCCACCGGACTTTTGACGCCCTTGCAGCCCCGGTTCAGGACATGGGTGTGAATCATCGGAGTTTTGATGTCCTTGTGACCGAGGAGTTCTTGAACGGTCCTGATGGTCGTAGCCGCGTTCAAGGAGTTGCGTGGCGAAGGAATGACGGAATGCGTGGCAGGTGGGTCAACAAGGCGTTGATTCCCGGCCCGGCCATTTCGGCGGGATGGAGCACATTGTGAAAGCGGTTGTGGCGTCTGAATCAATGGCAAGAGGTCTGCTCCGTGCGGGGGTTGTAGTGGCGGGAACGCAAGGCTTCGCGCACCCGGTCAAGCGGCTTGGGCGGGCGGGAAAGCCTTCTCACCTGTTCTCTGCCCAGCTTTCTTCCTGGGGGACGTTCTCTTCCCGGCAGGCACCGGGGATCCTCGAACAAGGCCGCCTGTCCGCTCGAAGCGGGTTCTATCCCCTGTATCGCTCCACGATGTCGTCCACGATACGCTGGTAGGCCGCCTTGACGTCGCTTGCCACGTAGCCGATGATGTTGCTGTTGGCCAGGGAGACCATCCCGTGCACCAGGCACCAGATATGGACCAGGTCGTGGGTGAGGTCTTCGTCCTTCTGGACGCCTCCCCTCGAGAGCTCCCTGAGGGTCTGTGCGGCGAGACCGGCGATGTCCATCGAGATCCTGTACTCCACCTCCGAGAGCTTCTCGTAGGGCGTCCCCTGGTAAGCCTTGTACTTGGGCGTGGGCATGGTGAACATGATGTCGTAGTAGGGGCTGTTCTTCGTCCCGAAGTCCACGTAGGCCTCGATCATCGCCCTCGCCTTCTCCTCGGGCGTGGATGCGCCTGACGCGGCCCGCTCGAGCTCCTCCTGGAGCATCCTGAACCCCTTGATCACGATGGTTATGTAGATCTCGTCCTTGCTCGCGAAGAAGTTGTAGAGGTTCGGGGCGCTCATGTGAAGCCGGGACGCGAGCCTCCTCATGGTGAGGCAGGGGAAACCCTCCTCCACGATGATGGCGAGCGCGGCGTCTATGATCCGGTCTTTTGCGCGCTCGAGCTCCTCGCTGGTCCTGGGCCTCCTCATGAGCACCAAGCCTTAACCGCAACGGCCTCAAATGTCAACACGAGATACCCCCCCGAGCATCCCCGAGCCGATCTTCACCTGCGTGCGCCTCGCGACGCGTGAGGCGAACCCCCCCAAGGCATCGAGATCCTTCCCCATGGTGAGTGCCTGCTGAGACGGCGTCACGCCTGCGACACCGTAGAGAAGACCTGTCCCTTTGTGTATCTCCGAGAACAGGGACCGAAAGGCCAGGACGAGCGGCCTGATATCCGCCGCAGGCCCGTCTGCGTCCAGGATGCGGGCCGCCTCCGATGCCAAGACCTCGATCGCCCTGAGCGAGGATTCCAGCCCCCCCAGGGAGAAGACCACCTCTTCCCCGGGAGCTGTCCCCCTGTCCCTGAGCTTCGACACGATGTCGTCGAGCCTCGAGCGGGCGGAGCCTATGAGCATGCCCATCAGGCAGACGTCCTCGACGAGGCGGAACGGCACCACCAGGTCCTCGTAAGCTTTGTGGGGCCTACCCAGGACATGGTCCTCCCCCACCGCGCACCGGTCCATCGTGATCGCCCCATGGGGGCACGGGTGAAGGAAACCGACATCGAGGGGGGGCAGCACCTCGAGCCCCTCGGTCTCCCTCCTGACCACCATCGAGCTGAAGCTCTTGAGCCCGCCTTCGGTCTTGGTGACGGCGACGACCACAAACAGGGACGCAATGGGCCCGTTCGTGAGGAAGGCCTTCTCGCCGCTCACGAGGTAGCCTCGAGCCGTCTTCTCGGCACGCGTCTCCATGTGCCTGGGGTGGGCGCCCGTTTTCGGCTCGCTGATCGCGATCGAGACCGTCGCCTCCCCTGCGGCAAGCCCGGGGAGGTACGTATCCATGAGGTCCTTGCTGGCCATGCCGGCCATGACGAAGCGGCAGGCGATCTGGTGCATGAGCCAGCTCAGGACGATACCCAGGCACCCGCCCCTTCGGGCAAGCGCCATGGCGAGCCGGCTTATGGCGCCGTACCCGAGGCCCGAGCCCCCGTACTCCTCGGGCACCGATGCGCCGAGGAGCCCCTCCTCACCCATCCGCTTCCACAGGTCGAAGGGGAACTCCGTGCTCGATCCCAGGTCTTCACGCGGGGCTATGTTCTCCGACGCGAACCTCTCGAGGGCTTCGAGCATGTCCTGAAACGCGCCTGTGTGCTCTCCCACGGCCCTCTTCCTAGATCACGAGCTCCTCAATGAAGGCCACGAGCTCGTTGAGGTTCCTGCACTGCCTCACCTCGTTACAGAATTTGCCGTATGCGTACATCTCGCTGTCACCGGTGTTCCAGCTCGAACGCGGCTCGGGGTTCAGCCATATGACCCTCCTCGACCTCTCCCTCATCTCCTCGAGGATCCCGTCCTCGGGGTGGAGGTAATTGGTCCGTGCGTCGCCCATGATGATGAGCGTGGTGCGCTTCGTGAGCATGTCCATGTGCCTGAGCTTGAACTGGCGGAAGGTCTCCCCGTAGTCGGTGGGGACATAGTAGTTGAACTCCGGGTCCTTGAGGATGAGGTTGATGGCGACATCCGGGTCGTTGTTCTCGAACGCTTCCGTGACCTCGCGCACCCCCGATACGAACACGAAGCTGTTGACCCGCTCGAAGCACTCGTGGAGGGAGTACAGCACGTTGAGCATGAAACGGGCTGCCGCCCACACCGACGACGATATGTCGCACAGGACGACGATCTTCGCCTTCTTGGGCGGTCTCTTCCTGTAGACGATCTCGAGGGGGACCCCATGGTACCGCTCGGCCCGCCTCAGGGTCTTCTTCACGTCGAGCACCCCCCTGCTGCTCGCGGCGTACCTCCTGGACACGATGTCCTTGAGCTTCCTCACGAGCCGGTCCAACGCCGCGCGGACCTCTTCGAGCTCCCGCGCGCTCAGCGCGCTGAACGACCTCTCGCCGAGCTCCATGAGCCTCTTCTCGTGCGTCCTGTAACCGAGCGCGTCGTCCGCGTAACTCCTCGGCTCCCTGAGGAGAAGGGCCTGGGCGCTGTCGATGCGGTCCGCCAGGTGCCTCGAGAGCTCGGCCCTCATCCCCGGGTCATAGCGAAGCCTGTTGCCGTCTATGGCGGCGGCCACCTCCTCCCGTACCCTGTTGAGGTTCAAGAGGACCCTCAGCTTCGAACTCAGGGGGCCGAGGCTGAATTTCGAGCCCAGGTTAGCGCTGTCGCTCTCGGAGTGGATCTGCCGTATGAGGTCGAGGAAGCGGTAGGGGTCTCCCGAGAGGAACTCCACGATCGCCCGGTAGGCCTCGTCGCCGTTCATCGCCTCCCTCAGGGAGTCGATGATCTCCGAGACCCCCTTCGAAAGGCCCTCCTCCTCGGAGAAATCCCCCTTGAGCTCGCTGAAGAAGAGCCTGTACAGGCGGTCGAACCGAAGCTGCTCGTTTCTGCTCTTGGCGAAGTTCGCCCTCAAAACCGCCCTGAACTCGTCCTCGTCCAGCACGTCTACGTGCTCGAGCTGGGAAGCGCAGTCGATCACCTCGGATGTGGAGATGCGGTATCCCGCGGCCCTGCAGCAGGCCACGAACTTGAGCAGCGGGCTCATCATGCGGTGCAGCCTTGCCCGAGGAGCTCGGCGGCCCGGGCACGTACGGTGTCCGCGTCCGAGCGGTACTTGCAGAGGACCCCAACGGTCTCCACGAGGATCTCCGGGGTGATGTCCTCGACGCTGAGCGCAAGCAGCGAGCGCGCCCAATCGATCGTCTCGGAGATGCAGGGCTTCTTCTTGAGGTCCACCTCCCTGATCCTCCTGACCGCATCCACCACCTTGTCGGCCAGCCGATCGGGTATACCCGGTATCTTCACGGTCACGATGCGCCTCTCGAGGTCCCTGTCCGGGTAGTCGATGTAGATGTGCACACAGCGCCTCTTCAGGGCGTCGCTCATGTCCCGGTAGTTGTTCGAGGTGAGCACCACGAAGGGGATCACGCTGGCCCGCTTCGTCCCTATCTCCGGTATGGAGACCTGGAAATCGCTCAAGAGCTCGAGGAGGAAGGCCTCGAACTCCGGGTCTGACTTGTCCACCTCGTCGATGAGAAGGACCACCGGGTCGTTCGAGGTGATCGCCCTGAGGAGCGGCCTCGGCTGGATGAAACGCTCGGAGAAGAAGGCGTCCTCCTGCTCCGCTATGCGGTCCACCGCCTCTGCGAGGCTGCCTGCGCCGTCGATCACGTCGCCGATCTTCTCCTTGACCATCTGGGTGTACAGGAGCTGCTTGGCGTACTCCCACTCGTAGAGCGCCTTGGCCTCGTCCAACCCCTCGTAGCACTGGAGACGGATGAGCTCGCATGGGACGGCCCTCGAGACCGCCTTGGCCAGCTCGGTCTTGCCGACGCCCGCGGGCCCCTCGACAAGCAGGGGTTTGCCCGTCACGTTGGCGAGGAAGATGATGGTGGCTATCTCCCTGGATGTTATGTACCCGACCCTTTCGAGGGAGACCTGGACATCGTCGACGCTTGCGAACATCATGGCTTGATCCTTTCTCGTGGAGCATTATTCTATACACCAAGCCCCATCCGAAAGAAACACCGTTTCGGCTCATCGGTCGAGGTCTAATGAGGACCGGGGCGACACAGGGGATTGCAAAACCTCTCGAGGGGGGCATAGGGTGAGAGGGTGTGATGGGTTCATCGCCACGAGGTCTTTCCCGCGCCGAGCGGGATGATACGTGATGAGAACGATGGCGTCGGGACGGGACAGTCCGTTCTGCGCCCGAAAAAACAAAAGGAGGGTTCGCATGAAGGATAGGTCACCTTGGTTGTCCGTGTTCGTCCTGCTGTTCGTCTCGCTGTGTGTATCGACGTCCGGATCGGACGCGTCCGCTGCCCAGACCCTCAGGCTCGCCACCCTCGACTGGGAACCCTACGTGGGCCAGACGCTCAAGGACAAGGGGTTCAACACGGCGATCGTCACCGAGGCCTTCAGGAGGGCCGGCTACCAGGTGAAGATCGACTTCCTGCCTTGGGACAAGGCCATAGAAGAGGCAAAGAAAGGCGCGTACGACGCCGTCTATCCCGAATACTACTCGAAGGAACGCGCGCAAGACTTCGAGTACTCCTACTTCTTCTCGAACAGCCTCCTCGTCTTCTACAAGAAGGCCCAGGCGAACATCACCTACAAGAATCTCCGAGACCTGGCGACATACCGGATAGGCGTGGTGAAGGGGTACATCAACACCGACGAGTTCGACAACGCCACCTACCTGAAGAAAGTGGAATGCGAAAGCGACGAGGATAACCTGAGAAAGCTCCTCAAGGGGGAGGTCGATCTCATCGTGATAGACAAGCTCGTGGCCCAGTACCTCATCGACACGAAGATCCCCGAGGCCAAGGGCAAGCTTGCCCCCTTGGAACCCCCGCTGACCATCCACAACCTCTTCGTCATCTTCCCCAAGTCGAAGAACCCGGCTTCCAAGAAACTCGCGACCGAGTTCAACAAGGCCTTCGAGTCGATGGATAAGGACGGGACGGTCAAGGCCATCATGCGCGCTACCGGTCTCGTGAAGTGACGCCGCCCCGTGCGGCCTGCCTCCTCATCGGCACCTCGGCACGATACGGGGGCAGGCCGCATCGTGGGGGTCTGGCGCCCGGGCATGGCTGAAAGCGTCATCCCGTCGCACGCACCGGTGCCACAAAGCCTGTCGTGTTCTTGAAGGAGAGAACCCGTCACCGGGGTCCCGCCCACACCCTGTCTTTCCGTCCCGTAAACGCTTAGGCGAGGGCGCCTGGGAGAGAAGAATCTCGCGGCGCCGCCGGGACCCCGGCCGAGACATGCCCATGGTAGAAAACGGCGATGCGTGGGATAGAAAAGAGGCCGGCCCCAGGCCTCTTCTCAGGCTGTGGAGGTGGGGATCCCTGCATATGTCCTACGAGCGCATGGGGTGTAGGGCGCCCCGGTCGTGGCCTGGCTCAGGCAGGGTATGCGCCTCAATCCTCCCAGGCGAGTGCGTCCGCATCCTCGGGATACGCGTCCGGGCCTAAGTACCCGAGGCCTGGATACCCGTCCATGTCCACATTGATGTACGCCAGGGCCCCACTCGTGCCCGGGGGGTTGTCGGAAGCGAGCAGGACCTGCCCTGCAGCCCCCTCCTCGAGCGCGTTCAGGGTGAGGTGTACGTAGTACTCGTCCTCGAGCTGGACTGCCACGTTGTTTCGGGCCATGACGGCGATGTCGTCGCCGCCGGATGACGTGAACCCGCCACCCATCGCCTCCCAGTTTCCTCCGCCTGCATTCGTACACACGGAGATCATGAAGGAAAGCCCGGAGGTGTCCCCCTCCCACATGAGCTGGACCTTGTCCCCTGCAGAGACACCCGCATACCAGATCCGCGTCTTCGATGCCTGTCTCTGGGCGATGAACACCCCTGCTTCCGTCTGCCCCTTGGAATACTGCTCGATGACGATCTGGTTTCCTTCTCCCGACTGGGAAAAGGCCATGTGCAGCGTCAGGTTGTCCGAGGGCACCCTGAGCGTGACCATCTTCTCGAGAGCGATCAGCCTCGAGTCGAACCCCAGGAAGGGCAGGACGAACTGCGGCACGGTCGTATCGACCTCCGCCGTCATCCCGGCGGAGGTGTAGGTGCCCGAAGAGGACCACTCATCGGAGAAGGTGTTTACCAGCCCTATATGGGTGTCCAGGATCTCGGCCACCTTGTGGATGCAGGCTATGCGTCCGATTCCGGGGTCGAAGAGGGTGCCGAAGACCGACTTGTCGGCCTCAGGGTCCCACCCCTCCCACGAGCTGATGTCGTACGTCCCCTCATCGGGGCTCGCCTCCTCGAGGAGCGGGGTGCACGCCTCCACGTCCTCGGAGAAGAGCTCGAGCGGTGTACCCGGCGCAACCGAGCTCGATCCGGACCCGCTCTCGCTCCCGCAACCCGAAACGAGGCAGGCCGCAAGCACCGACAGCGCGATCACGGCCGCGAGCGATCTCCTCTTTCTTCGTTCCATGAGGCCTCCCATGCTCGTGCGATACCCACCTATACGGCTATTCTCACATGGCCCATAAATCAAGTTCAAAAACGAAAAAAGGGCAGACCTAACGATTTCCTGCAACTTTCCTGTCACTCAGAACCGTTGACTCGACGTCCACGGCATTTCACAATGGGATCATACCCATGCGGTTTCTTGAGATCCCTTTGAAAGGAGGTCTGTTCCCATGAAATCAAGGTGTATGATCGTTTGCGCGTCTCTCTTCGTGTTCCTGTTGGCCGCCCACCTCTTTGCCGCACAGGGTGTGATCAACGTGAACACCGCCACCGTCGAGCAGCTCATGATGTTGCCCGGGATCGGGGAGAAGACGGCCAAGGCCATCGTTTCGTATCGCCAGGCCCACGGCCAGTTCAAGACCGTGGACGACCTCGCCAGGGTCAAGGGCATAGGCATGAAGAAGGTCAACGCCCTCAGGCCGAACCTCGCGGTCCAGGGTCAGAACACCTACGTTCCGGATGCGGCCGGTCAGAAGAGGGCGCAGTCCGGCGCCAAGACCACGGGGTCGTAGATCGCGCCCCGGCCCCTGCCGGGGAGACCGGCGGGAAAGGGGCACCTGGTGATAAGGCCTGCCGTGGGTCACGACCGAGGGGCTCGCCCCCCTTCGAGATTAGGCGGATGGGCATCCAGCATACCCTGCTCTTGGTATCGAGGGTGCTGGAACAGGTTCAGCGCCGTTCAAGAACGCGCGGAGGTGCATCGAGGGTGAGGTGACGCCGAACCGGGCGTCATGGCCGAGGCGATTCGGCGCCGGCCACGCCTTCTAGGTGTCCGCCGGCACCGACGAAGCCAAGCTTTCCTTCGAGGGGGCGCATATAGGACCGCCGGGGTCGCTTTCGAGCAAGAGGGCCGCCTCACGAGATCCTCGAGCATATGCGCCCTTGTCCCGGGGGCATTCTAGGGGATGGAGGGGAGCCCTGAGGGCGCAAAGGCGGAGAATGCCCGTGCGAACCAACAGGGAAGCGGCAGGGGGCTCGACCATCTCTGCCCTGCTCCGGCGTGGGGGTGGGTATATGATGTGTGAACCCACAGGGAAGCGGGAGGGGGTTCAGGCGGTCAGTTATGACGGCCTGAAGGAGGATACCCGCCTGAGCTCTGAGAACAATCTCTTCTCTTCGGGGGAGAGCGTCTGTGGGACAACGACGCGCACCTGGGCATAGAGATCCCCCCTGCCTGCAAGCCCACGGCCCCTCACCCTGAGCCTCTGGCCCGAGGACACGCCGGAGGGCACCTTGAGCTTGATCCTGCCGTCGAGGGTCTCGAGCTCCGCCGTGGTACCGAGTGCGGCATCCCACGGAGGCAGTGGGAGATCCACCACGATGTCGTCCCCCTCGAGGCGGAACCTGTCGTCCGGTGCGACGCGTATGGTGAGGTAGAGGTCCCCCGGCCCGCCGGGGCCGCTCGAGCCTTGGCGGGCGAGCCGTATCTTCGTTCCGTCGCGGGCGCCCTGGGGGATCCTCACGTTGAGCCTTTTCTCCCCGTTCGGGCCAGAGATGACGATCTCCTTGGTTGCGCCCTTGTGGACGTCCGCGAGCGTGACCGTGATCTCAGACTCGAGGTCCCTTCCCCGAACGGACTGGGACTTCCTGTCACGTCGCCTGCCCACGCCCAGGTCCCCGAAGAGTGACTCGAAGAAGTCCGAGAACCCGCCCGCATCACCCGCGGAGCCGGTCCCGAACTCGAAGGTGAACCCCCGTGAGCCGGGCTTCGAGCCCGTCCTGAAGAACTCCCCTTGAAAGATGTCCTCGAAGTTCGGCGGGGGCCTGAAGCTCTGCCCGTCCTGCCAGGAACTCCCCAGGGCGTCGTACCGCCTGCGTTTCTCGGGGTCACC
>ERZ795060.3484-NODE-3484-length-14353-cov-5.110575_pt1 | contig 14353 bp, 14 predicted proteins | sample MGYA00375144_ERZ795060 | MGnify/ENA primary metagenome ERZ795060 (study PRJEB30189, sample SAMN05720157) | activated sludge metagenome | isolation source: anaerobic digester from wastewater treatment plant | place: Japan | collected 2015-05-15 ... | reverse complement strand
TACTATGAAGATCGTCTTTTTTTAATTGAAATTTTAATTTTTTACCTTTTAGATAGCTTTCTAAGTCGTCAGTAAGCATTCCAATAATTTTTTCTACAGATTCAAGGAGTCCCCCAGCGCGATGAGGCGTTAAGTATGCATTAGGCAAGGAACGCAATAAAGAGTCATGTTCAAGGGGTTCTTTATCAAAAACATCAAGAGCTGCATATATATCTCCTTTCTGGAGTCTTGAAATCAAAGCATTCATATCAATCAACCATGCTCTTCCTACATTCACGATAACTGCACCCGATTTTATATTAGAAATATGCTTTGCTGATATGAGATTTTTTGTTTCTGCCGTATTTGCTGCACAGAGTACAATAATCTCATTTTCAGAAATAAGTTCATCAATGCCAACAAGAAAAACTTTGTGCTTTCCTGCAAAATTCATAGGAACATAAGGATCATATACAGAAATATTCACATCAAATGGTTTCAATAATTCGGCGAGGCGTTGTCCAATTCTCCCAAAGCCCACTATTCCAACATTCCGTCCGGACAACATTCTTTCAGATGGATCAATATCAAACGGAAAATCCATTACCCATTTTTCTTTCGATATCCTCATTTGAGCATTGTAGTCACTAATTTTCCTTAATACAGAAAGAATCATTCCCAGAGCCATTTCAGCTACCGCAGGAGACCAGCCATGCCTTGCTTCTGATATAACTATTCCATGCTTTAACTCGGATTCAGCAGTTTCCCTACTAACATTTATATGGCCAGCGAATTTCAGTTGTGGACTTTTTGAGAGAATTTCATCATTAAGATTTGGCCATGACCACATTATTATTGCTTCAGCCCATTTGATATCTTCAGAGATTTCATCCAGAGTGTTGTAAGATCTCTTGCGAATTTCGCATGCAAGCTTTTCGAGTCTTTCAAATGCGGCTTCTAATTTTTTTGTTTTGAAAAATCCCGCTGGTAAATTGATTAATAGTTTTACTTTTTTCATTTTTCTACACCTCCAATTATTTTTTCAATTAATTTGATTGACTCAAAACCTTCTTCAATTGGGCAAATAGTTTTTCGATCCTCACGGATTGAATTTATAAAATCAACTGATTCCTCAAAATATGGATCGGAATTTTCAACATATGTCTCAGTTGTAAAACTTGTAGAATTAGTATAATAAATTGTAGCTGTATCAGGATTTTTCCAATTTTGCCCTGTAGAAGCATAATCCAGCGTGAGATTCGAAAATACAGCTCTAAAGTCTGCAAAGTAATGCATAGGAACTGCAGTATTACAGGTAGAAATCGAAGCTACCCCACCATTTTTAAAATTCAAAATACTAACACTTACATCGTCAATATCATAATCTTTTTGATTCTTATGGCATAGGTTAGCAAGCATCCCATTTGCTGATTTCACGTCTCCAAAGAGGAATCTTGCAATATCATATATATGAATACCTTGTTCAAAAAGCTGTCCTCCGGATTTAGATTTGCAAGTCCACCAATCTGGTCCACTCATTTGCGTCCAAAATCTGCCTGTGAATAGTACAGGTTTCCCTGCCTTCCCATTAGAAATCAGGTTCTTAACCTTGCGAACAGAATACCTGAAACGGTTATGAAAACCAACCTGGCTTTTAACATTATTTTTATTTACAGCTTCAACCATTTTTTCCGCTTTCACTGAATTTAGAGCTATAGGTTTTTCTATAAAAATATTTATCCGTCTTTCTGCCGGCTTTTCAAGTTCTCCATTATGAGCAAAAGGCGGAAGACAAATGTAAACAGCATCTAAAATTTCTTTTTCAAACATTTCATCGACATTATAGTATATTTTTGCTTGAGGAGCTTTGAAATCTTCAGACAATACATTTATCTTACTCTTTAAGCTGCAAACCGCAACAACTTTTACGGCAGGTATTCTGGACAAAGTTTTTGCGTGAAGCCTTCCCATATATCCAGAACCTATAATTCCAATTTTCATAAAAATACCTCTCTCCTTTTTTATTAAAAATTTTACTTAAAAATTTACTTTTTTAGCTAAGAAAAGTAAATGGCTTGATTTATTAAAAATTTGTCATATCTTATGATTTTATGATAAATATTATAAAAAAAATAAGCTGGGATTTACCGCGAGATCATTCTATTCCATTTAATGTTTATTCATACGGCTTAAATGAAACAATGAAACCAGGAATGGTTAAATATGGAATAGGAGAAAATGATTGGCTTTTTATCTTTTTTAATGATGAAGTTTTGCTTGAATTTAATAATATAACACAAAGACTTCCCCCGGACTCTTTTGTCATATGGTCGCCTGAAGATTATCATCATTATGGGAATGACGGATTTTTGTGGAGGCACTCCTGGATACATGTCGCTGGGACTGAAGTTCCTAATATTTTAAGTAAATGTGGATTTAAATCGCTTTGTCCTGTTCAGATTGAAGGAGCCCAAATCATTGTTGAAAATTACTTTCTGCAAATCTTTAGTGAAATATCTTCACACAAAAATCCAAATAGAATAATTTTAAAAAATCTTTTTGAATGTTGGCTATTGGAAATGGCGAGATTGGCAAATAAAATTACAGGCAATCAACCATCTGAGAACATAAAAAAACTTAAAAGATACATTGACATGCACTCTACTGAAAAAATATCTCTATCTCAAATGTCTGATGTTGCGGCAATTTCAATCCCGCACATGTGTTTTGAATTTAAAAAATATTTTGGGATATCTCCTGGAAAATATCTCCTGGAGCAAAAAATTGAACTCGCAAGATATCTTCTAAAAAATAGGGAACTAAGAATATCTGACGTAGCTGCAACTGTAGGATACAACGATATTTATCAATTTTCAAAAATCTTTAAAAAAATTGTTGGTATGTCTCCGCGAAAATTTAGAAAGTCTATAAAAGATTAAAAAAAAAGCGGAAGATATATTTCTCGTAGAGTAACAAGTAAACTTTTGGAGAACATTCAGTGAAAATTTCATAAAATATTTCTATATAAGAGCACAATTTTTTTATTTTATATCCAAAAACTTCTTTTCCAAAAACGGGATATCAAGTTTTTAAGACGTCTTCCCAGCCATACTTTTTGAGCTTTTTCAATATGACTTCTACAAGGTATTCCGGAGCTGACGCTCCAGAACTGACTCCTATAATCTGAGCATTTGAAAGCATATTTTTCTTTAGTTCAGTTTTATCGTCAATAAGTATTGCTTTTACACCTGAATTTTCTGCCACTTCCCGTAATCTCCTTGAATTTGAACTATTCTTTGAACCTATAACAATAAATAAATCGCATTTTTTTGCAATTCTTTTCACTGCATCTTGTCTTTCTTTTGTTGCATAACAGATATTATTTTTTAGAGGGAGAAGTTTTTCTTTTAATCTCTTTTTCAAAATTTGGTAGATACCAAGAGTTTCATCTGGCGTTAAAGTAGTTTGAGTAAGACATATAAATTTTTCGTCTTTTCGTGCTTTTATTTTCTTCGCATCAGAAGTATTTTCAACAATAATAAAGTTCCCTGAAATGCGTCCGGCAGTTCCAATTATTTCAGGATGCTTTTTATGTCCAATAAGTATTACTGTAAAATTCTTTTTTGAGTATTCATCTGCAAGTTTGTGAATCTTTTTTACAATTGGACATGTGGCATCGTGGATAATTAGATTTTTAGCCTTTGCTTCATCTTCTACTGATTTTGGAACACCATGCGCGCTGAATACAATATGAGCACCCTCTGGAATGGATGAGATTTTTTCTACAAAAATTACTCCTCTTTTTTTAAAATCATTTACCACATGTTTATTGTGAACAATTTCATGTTTTACGTAGATTGGTGCTTGTAGTGTTTTTAGTAGATTTTCAACTGTATTAATGGCATTTTTAACTCCAGCACAGAAGCCTCGTGGAGATGCAAGTATAATCCTTTTTTTTTCAATTTTTTTACGAAAATTCATAAAATTCCGCTGGTCTTAATTCATTCAGAAATACTTTGTTACGGTATAAGTGTTTTCGTATTTCAAGACAAAGATGGCACTTACCGATATATTTTTTCTCAGTATTGAATGAGAAATTTTCTTTTGCAAATTTATACAATCCACTAATTCCTTTTTTACATAAAAGAACAAATAGAGGATAATTAGGTGAGAAATCCTGGTCTAAAACTTTAAAATCCAGCGATAGTCCAGCACAAAGACCTGGAATATAATTTCCATAAAGATCTACGTGAAAATGTGATGTATTCAGAAGTTCATTGCAAGGTCCTGGATTTTCCAGAATAATATGTTCTGGAGTTTTCGTTGCAAGTAAATTTGAGAAAACCTCAGCCGCACGTCCATTAAAACGAACTCCATACCTGGAGAGAGAATTTATAATATAATCTTCGCCATACCTCTCCTTGTATTCAAACAGCCTGTGAGTTGTTTTTTGTTCAAATGCAGATATTTCATCTGCAAAATCTATAATCCATGGAAAAATGTTAATCCTATATTTTTTTGATGCCTTGATAAGTTCTGTAACTTTTGAAAAGGGAATAAATTCATTATGAAACGGACTTATCGAGATGAGTAAAGTTTTTACATTGGAAGAAAGGCATTTCTTTAATATTTCATCGCTACCATTACAAAACCATGAAGCATTCGTTTCAACATAGTCAATGTGTATATCATATTCAGATGCAATAGAGGTAATTTCAAAAAGACTTTCAGGTCTTAAGAAAGGCTCTCCTCCTCCAATATGTATTGATTTACAATTGAGTTTTGCGATTTTCGCAAAAACTTCCTTTGCCATTTCTTTTTCAATATATGCTTTATCTCTTTTAGGTGATGATTTGTATAAACAGTGAGAACATGATGAACTGCAAGCATATGTTACAATTAACCCACCTGAACAAAGTCGTTCTATTTTCATTTTTTATTTGACATTTATTCCTTATTCAGCTATACTTATATTTAATTTTAGAAAAATCAAACGCGGGCTTCTGGTTTTTTATTGAAATTATATTTTATTCATAAACCTTTAATCTAATTTTAAGGGGGGTGTTACGGATTCGATTGGAGACGTTCAGCTAAAATGGCATGTCGAGGATAACCGTTGGCCTCGTTAATCATCGGTTAAAAATGTAACTGCGAACGAAGAATTCGCTCTCGCTGCTTAAGTTCAGCGACGTCTTTACTCTGACGGGTGCTAAGAGATAAAGGCGAAGGCAGCACTCTGGTTTAGCATTCTCTAACCTGAGGAGTCTAAACGAGAATTTTATCAGGTTTAGTCCGAAGCAAGCCTGTCTGCCGGCAATGCGGAAGACGAAAAACGAAAAAGACAGACTAAGCATGTAGAGGTTTTGGTGAGACGTTTTCAGGACGCGGGTTCAATTCCCGCCACCTCCACCAATATAAAATAGTGTAGTGTGTAAAAAATATGTTGAAGAAACTCTTTATTTTAATCCTGATAGTGGCTGTAATAGCTTTTGCTTCAATTCCGATGTGGACAAGTTACATAGCCGATAGTGCGTTCAAGAAACCTGAATTACCTGATGCTCCTGAGATGATAGATAAAGCCATACGATTGAAGATGTATTTCTATATGTATTCTGACGCTCGAAAGATTGCCGAGAAAGCTGTAATCTACTTTCCTGAATCCACATTTACCCCTGGGTATATGTATTCTGCTGGCCTATGTGCGGAGAAAGAAAAAAACTATGATGCTGCTATAATTTGGTATGAAAAATTCTTAGAGCGTTATCCAAAACATAGTTGGGCAGGGGCAACAAAGAATGCCCTTGAAAAATTAAAAGGAATTTATAAATAATAGTTATATAACTTTGTACTTTTCAAGGAACTTAATAGCCTTATCCTGTTCAGAATATTTTGCACTAATCATAAATGCAATACCTTTTGCAGAACCAAGTTGTTCAACAAGAATATCGAGCGTCTCAAAATTGCCCCACAATTGAATAAGTTTGCCAGCGTTGCGAATTTTTTTGTAAACTTCAGGCCAATGTTCACAAGACGGCTTCCCATCACCTGGAACCCATTGTACCCCTTTGAGTTCCTTTATTTGAAGAAGGGAATCTAAATGAGGTAATTGCCCTACTCCGTCAAGGTGATAAAAAGCATTTCCAAGTTTTTTACATGAAGCTTCAAGTTCAGGTTTTACAAATTCGTCAAACATTTCCGGGCTAATCATATAGCAAAAATCACATTGAAGCATATAATACGGAGTTTTAGAGAAAAGAGGTGTCCAGGCTGAATAACCAGGATTTACAGGTGACATAAAATCGGCAAATTCATTGTAGTATTTCCACCATAGTTCGTGTGCGCTCCACGTAAGTCTTTTTACGTGTTCAGGATTATCGTAGAGATCGAGGAGTAAGCCTTCAGAAGGTCTGAAAGAACTTAATATGTCAAGATTTCCACCAAGGTCTGTCATTCCAATCAGGACTGTTCCCTGCCATATTTTTTGAGCCGCTTTTATAATGTCTTTTATTCTATTTACCCATTGATTTTGCGAATCATACTTGAATTCAATTTCTGAAATTTCTCTTTTTCTTTCAGGATGAAACCAAACAGTATTTTTACCATTTTCGAGCTTTGCACCAATAAATGCAGCAATCACTCCTGGGCCAAAATTAGGCCATATCGTAGGAAAAGCATCTCCAATAAACTTTCTTCTTGATATTTCATAATTCCATGCCTCAGCTATTTGTTCTGCCGGAATTGTAAGCTCATAAAAAGACGTAAAATGCCTAAAATCGAGCCTTGGGCGTGGTAAGTTGACAGGACAATCTGTTAGAGTCATTAAGATAAGAGGTCTTTCGAGTTTGCCCTCCCACCATTTTTGAAAAGTTGAATTGATTCTCTCCCAATCTTGTTTTTCAAAAAAAGTTTTCATCTATTCAATTCCCTCCAAATTTACAATTAAAAAGAAATTATTTTGTAAAAATATTCACTGAACTACGTGTCAATTTAGCCTTCCGGAGCCGTTTTTCAATATTCCCCCAAAAAAAACATTTTTTTTTCTCGACTTCTCCAGTTTTTTTGCCAATTTGCATATCTCATAGTTCAATTGAAATGGCTTGGTGCTAATAAATTTTGTGACGGCACTTTCTGGTCCAGACCGCTGTTGAGTGGTAATTAAACAGGAAATCATGACCTCCCAGAATATTTCTTTTCTATCGGGAGGAAAAAATTTTTTCACGTTTCTTTCAATTCTATTCTAGACAAAAGCATTATTTTTCTGAGCATCGTAAAACGATTTTAACTTTTTAATATCATTTTCATCGATTTGCCATAAAAGTTTCATTTGTGTTCTTTATTTCGTTACAACGCTGAAGTCAGGGGTGGCGATAAGCCGTCCGCTGAAGCGACCTGTTATGCAAACCATATTTCTTTTCAAATTCGTTTATCCAATCTGTATGTCTATTAGTTCGCCTGATTGCCTCAACCATTTCCTGGATACTGATAGACATAATACGATCTTTATGCTGTTTTGGCAATATGTTAGTCAGGAAAGCCATTTTTCCTCTTTCTATTCCGTTCACCTTACAATGAAATACAGGACTTCTTTCATCACTTAGCAATACAAAGACTCCCCCTTTTTCAATACTAAACAGCAATTCTCTAAAAAACTGATAGTATTCGACAAAAATACATAGCTTTTCATTTCGAAGGATTTCCGAAAAACCATGTTTATCCATTAAGACCCAATACTTTCTGCCTATAAAATGTAAAAAGCAGTAGTCATAATTATTGATTGGATTCTGTCCGTTACAATCCCCGCCAGCAAAAACGGAACATCCCCCAAATCCTCTCTCAACCAACTTACTTTCAATAAAAATTATTGGCCTGCCATTGTTGTTTTTCAAAACAATATCGATGGATGTCGGCTGCCCGGAATCTTCGTTGAAAATATCTCTATCTTCATATTCAAATGATGCAGAAAAAATGTCATTTGAATTCGGTAATCCTTTTGTCTGTAACACGCTGACAATAGGCTCATAGTCTTTGCGTGTAATTAAAGGCCCTATCAGATTGAAAGCCATGGCCTGGCTGCTCAAAGCATGGTGAATATATTTGTGTAAGGGAAATGGTTTTCTTTTTTGTTCACAGTCATTTTTTACTTTTCTTATATATCCTGCAACTTCGTCAAGGATGATATTTTTCTCCCAATCATCCCAATTTGCAAGGCAATACGAATTGCGCGGGTGGGTTTTAAAGCTTTTTTCTTTAAACCATTCAGATGCGGCCTTCCGCAGCGTCTCTTCAAATTTTTCATATCTTAGGAACGGCCATTTTCGTGCCAATTGCCTACTATTTATGTTTTTCCCTATTTGAGGCATGACGCTGAAGTCATCAGTCGACGTTTAGGTTTCTGATGAACTGAATTTGTTAAAATTTATTTTATTTTAAAACTGTTTACACAATCAATTAGTTTAGACGATAATTTTTTCAACTGCGATTCTGTGGCTGTTGCTATAACAATGTACATTTTATTGTTCTTCTTATATTAATAGAATATCAATGTAATTTTATCCCTTGCATACCACCAGCATATTCAAAAATTATAGACTCTCCTGTTTGTTTGCTTTTGATTACGTTAAATTTAAATTGTTTAAATTGGTCCATTGATAATTTCTCATAATCTTCTATTGTTCCCGAATAAATTTGTATTTGGACATTGATATTTGGAGCAAAACCATCTGAAGCAGGTAAAAACATCATAAGAGGTTGACTGCTTGAATTACTCTCAATCTCTAAGCTGTTAATTGAAAAATCACTATTTTCATACTTCCATTCTGCGTAAATTGTTGTTGCTGTAATAAAAATTAGTGCAATTCAAAATCTTGATGTCAGATTCGACAGGACACTTTCGGAGCTTGTGCCGCGCGAGAAGTGGGGGGGTGAATACCGTTTTTGCCAGGGTGACGGCACCGTAGTCGCTTTTTTTCTATATGAGAGAAGGCTAACGCCGGCTGGCGGGACGTCGAAACGGGATTGAAAAATGATATATTGCTCAGTCATTACTCGCCGAAAACCTTTAAGACTTATGCTGCATGGGCGAGTTCTTTCACCCGCATATTTCAACGGAGTGAAAGCCTATTTCAACAACGTGCATGAGAACATTGTTGTCTCGCTGCGGAAAGTAAAAAGACATGGATGATTAGTTATTGCTGCAGAAGGAGTAGGTGGCGCCGTCCGGAAAATTCGGATAACGCATGTCGCCCACATGCCCGTCGAAGTAAAGTATGTTGTATGCCCTCTTCCCTATGTGGCGGATGATTACGCTGGTCGTCCCCATCCTGTAGTTGCCGGGATCCACGTATTCCTGCGTTATCAGCGTAGGAGTTATGCTCGTGGAGGGCGCTCTGACAACCTGCGCGCCCCCATCGCCTCCATATCCGTCGCATATGAAGACTGTCTGAGCAGGTTTTCTCACGGATGTGATAGGGAGGCAATTGTAGAGTCCTTCGTCGAACTTCACATCCCTGTCATCAATATATCCCCAAACGTACCCGGCATATCCATAGCTTGCCCTGCGCACGTCGGCGAGATAGTCCGATCTGACCAGCCTCGAACTGGGACAGCGGAAAATGCCCTTGGTGGTATAGCCCTTATATGGACCCCAGTCCGCAGGATCCTTGTCGTTATAGTAACCCTGTATCCACGCCCAGTAGTTAACATTATCACTATTGCCATATGTGGCATTTTGAAAATCTGCCCAAGGTTTAGAGCCATCGAGTGGACCTCCCCTGGCGGGCATGAAAAAACCGTTGAAATCCATCAGATAATTCTGGTTTACCAGCCATATCTGCTTCATGTTTGATTTGCACACGGCACTCTGTGCGGTCTCCTTCGCCCTCTGGAGGGAAGGGAGCAACAACGCCGCGAGAATGGAAATTATCGCAACCACCACCAATAGCTCGATCAACGTGAAAAATCTACCGATTGGAAAACCCGAAATGGCGGAGCGCTTCGTATGGCGCCATTCCAAACCACCGATGATCGCCATGCTGCTCTTCATCCATCTTGACCATATTCTTGTACAAACTGCGAAAACTGCTTCAAATAACTCAAGCATCTGTTCTCCTCCATTTTCAACAAGATGGCACAATCTCCACCTTCATTTTAGGATATTATACCATTTCCGCCGCGCGGAATCAAGAGAAATGTTTGTTGGAACGGTTGCATAACACAAAAAAAACACTATATTGTCTGAAAACGGGGGATTGTCTTGAAAAGCGATATGGGAAAATTCATCGGCTCACCGCCAAAGAGGGCTACAACGATAATAGATATAGCGCGTGAAACGGGTTTCAGCAAATCAACAGTCAGCCTGGCTCTCAGAAACAGCATCTTGCTTCCGGCGGATACAAAATCCAAGATACGTGCCGTGGCCCGCCGAATGGGATACCGCCCGAACATGGTTTTCTCGATCATGGGCTCTGGAAATAGGCGCAAGACCCGGATGCGAGACATGCTGCCTCTCGCCTATCTCTACGATCTGGGCGGAAGTGGATACAGTGTAATCCCGTCCGACATCAAGTTGTTGTCTTCCAGCGCGGAGGCGTATGGATATTTCATGGAATCTTTCGATCTCTCCAGCTTCAAATCCGTCCGCGAACTTCGCAGGACCTTATACGCGAGAGGCGTGTGTGGTGTGATAATAGACCGCATACTCAACGACAAGTCTATCGCATACGATATGGATATGAGCATGTTCAGCGTCGTTGTGCACGGGAACACGTTCAGGAAGCAAGGCTACAACAGGGTAATGGGCGATGTGGTTACCGGAGTCCAACTCTGCTGGGACAGAATGGTAGCGGCTGGGATGAGACGAATTGGAGTTGCACCGTGTAGTCACCGAATTAGCTTGCCAGACGACGAGTTGCGGCTTGCTGCAGTCCTCCAGCGCCAACGCCGCGACAAGGCGTTAGTCGCGGAGATCCCCCCTTTCACGGGCGAACCAGGGGTGATGGAACCATTCAAGGCATGGATAGAGAAGTATGTCCCGGACGCGGTCATAGGCCTGCATACAGGCCAGTTCTACGCCGTCAGAGAGGCTGCCAGGAAACTCAAGCGGAGAATTTATTTCGCCAGCTTGATAGTCCATGTCGGGGGTCGCTGGTCAAGGGGAATCGGCGGAATATCCACGCACTCGGAGGCAAACGCTGCTGTAGCAATCTCCATTCTGGATCAGGAGATACGCAACAGGACCAGAGGAATGCCGGAAAACATAATCACCGTGCAGACTGCACCAAGATGGATCGAAGGACGAAGCCTGCCCCCGCTCCGTCATCAGACAACCAATATCAAATAGACTTATCACTACATTTACCTGCATTTTGCGTTTAACCCGCTTATTCCACTAAGCCATTATGTTGCAGATGTGAAGTTATTCAGCGTGCAGGTGCAGTTACTATCGCAAGTCGAAAATAATGAAGTCGAAGATTCCGAGACCGATGAAGCACTCGGGGTAGATAATTTAAATGCGTCCAGCCCCTTGAGGGTTCAAAATCGTAAAAAAATCGTCAACCTGTTAGTTTGATGAAGCATAATGTATAACAACCTCATTTTCATATGCGTAGAAATAAAAACGATTTTCAACTGTTTTTTAGGGTAACAAATGAATCTGCCGATTTACATGAAACCATTATACTACAAATTACGCACAATAAAGTCGCAATCATTAATCTTTCCATTTGTTTTTCTCCTTTTCAGAACATTTATGCTCTACCGCTGAGCGGATATGTGAGGTTGGCATTACATGTTGTTGCTTATTTACATTCTTGTGGAAAAACATATCCACAATCCCATGAAACTGCAGAGAAAAGACCATGCAAGCATCGTAAACCATCCATACAGGATTTTGTCCTTGATGAAAATTAAGTAGAATGTAAAAATTGGGAAAGCAAAATATAAGATAAAAATCAGTATCCTGAACAATATAAAATCCCAGGTTAATAAAATAAAATCAGGTGGTTCTGGGAAAGAGGAAACCAGGCATCCCCCATATGCATTGTGATGAAAAGGTGGCAATGAATTATTTTTGAGTTTTGATATGCCAGAATACCCAGGTGGAATTCCCCACAGGTGAATGAGTATGAGTACGGCAAATAATGTGTATTGGGATTGTTTCATAACGCTATGGCTACTGTGCGCCAGACTCGCCTTTGCCAGAAGCTGATGGTTTAAGATAAAACTTCCATTTTTCTACATCTTCTTTTTTTAGTGGAAATGGACCAGCAAATGATCCACCGAAGATGTTTTTCACATTCATGTAGTATTCAGCATAGCGTTCGTCCCTGGGATCTGGAGGGTAGATTTTATAATAAACCAGAATGGCAAACTTTGAATTTCGGATCCCTTCTGGCGAAAATGGCTCTGCGTGTTCTTGGCTGTCCCCCAATACTACGTATGCCACTAGTGGAATTTCTCCTTCGCCCAGTTCCTTTATGTGAGGAAAGGCAAACCATATCCGTCTCGCCCCACATTCCGGCACATACAGAATCTTTCTGGACGGAAGACGAACTGTTACCATATCGCTTTTACGCGGAACAAACATTGCACGATTTGGGTCAATTTCTAAAAAGTCTCTTGAGTGATTCTGAATATGGTCGCGACTGAACCAAATGTTGTCTTTTGACTCGGAAAGACTTAAATCCCCGTTTCGGAAGACAAGCTCCTTTATTGATATGCAGTGTCCGTTGGGCACCGTGATATTGATTTTTTTAATTGTCATTCCGAAATAATCCGGAGAAAGCAACGAAGGATGACTGTTATGTAATGTGGGTTTTCTAGTTATATAGACAATCAACCCACCAACAAGTAGAGATACAAAAACTACAAATATAATTTTTAACTTTTTCATTGTTACCAACGATTATGCTCTGCCGATGAGCGGATGCGAGCTTGGCAGAAGCGATTTTTTGTTAGGGTTCAAAATAGTTCATATAAGTAAATAACCATATCCAGCATCCAACAAGGCTGAATAGTAGAGACCATAAGCTGATAATGATTCCTCCTTTAAGATATTCCTGCTTGATAAAAGTATACCAGATCAAAAATATCGGAACCGTAAAATACAAAATAAACATTAAAATTCGCACAAGGATAAAATCCCAAATGTAAACTACAAAGCGAGGGGGAGGGAAGAAAGAATAATAGATAGTGAATAATCCGTGATGTGAAGATGGAGCGTAATAGTATGATATTGGATTTTCGAGTGAAGCCGCTTTCATAGCTTTTATCGCGGAATACCCAAATGGAATTCCAAAAAGGTGCAATAATATCAAAAATGCAAATAGAATATATGGAGTTTTGGCTTTCATTTATCCATAACGTAATTTTCAGCGGTGCACAGCAGCGCGTACGCTCCAAAATGTTGTTGGCAATTCTTAGTCATAGAACTCATATCTTAGCTTTAGATTCCCTCCGGTAACCGATTCAGGTATGTACTGAATCTCTGCTTTGTCATAGTACCAATCTCCGTCCCACTGAAAAATGACGGAACCTGAGAGAATTTCTGTTTTGTATGGTACACCGTTGAGAATGAGGTTGATTTTTGCTGTGCCATTGATCTTGCCAGATCTTCTCACGCTAATGGAATGAATGGTGGTGGCCTCCTGGCATGGTTTCTTCCTCAGGACAATAGTGTTAGGTTTGGTTAGGTCCGACACCTCATAAGTGCGACTTCCGCAACTCGCGGCTAAGACTCCTATGATGAGAACTGTGAGGATTATCTTCATCATTTCATTGCCCATATTTATGCTCTGCCATGGTGGATAAGCCACCAGAAGCTGTATTATTAGAGGTTCCTTTTATTTCTTTGAATACTAAGAAAATCCAAAAAGCGGGAACTGTCAACATGTTCAAATATGGGATGATTAAGCAGATAATCCATACAACCGAGGTTATGATATGGAACCTTTTTGTTCTTGCAATATAAACGATGAAATAAATCCCCATAAGGATCGAGAGAATTGGGGCTATAAAGACGAAAAATTTCAACTTATATAAAAAATCTAAACTAATTTCACTCGAAAAACTCGCTGATTGAGCCGAAGGCGAATCACCTTCAAGCTCATCAATGATTTTTATTAAATTTGAAAACGAGAGAAAAACTACACTAACCGGAAAAAAACTCAATATTCCTAATATTGCAAGATAAATTATGTTAGTTATTTTTTTCACACTTGTTACCTTTGACGGTGTTTAGTATCGAGTCAAGAGTTTAAACATCAAGTCGAAATCTGATCGCTTTTCGACCGTCAAAGCTCTCCTGAAAATATTAGTTTAGCATATAGTATTTGAAAATCAGGTGGAATATTATATTCATCTATTGATGAAGAACTCC
>ERZ795060.3483-NODE-3483-length-14354-cov-4.818589_pt1 | contig 14354 bp, 10 predicted proteins | sample MGYA00375144_ERZ795060 | MGnify/ENA primary metagenome ERZ795060 (study PRJEB30189, sample SAMN05720157) | activated sludge metagenome | isolation source: anaerobic digester from wastewater treatment plant | place: Japan | collected 2015-05-15 ... | reverse complement strand
ATTATAGAAAGCTGCATTTTACCGGTGTGCAGGCAGAAAAACATGCCTTTTGCTTTAATGATTGGGGTAAAACGTGCTGTTAATCCGGAATTGGGGCTGGCCGGAGATTCTCTTGCTAAAGCTGATATTAAAGAACTGGAATATATTTGCTCCAAATATAAAAACAATAAATTTCTCGTTACATTATTATCTCTTGAAAATCAGCATGAGTTGGTTATCACGGCAAGAAAGTTCAGCAACTTGATGATTTTTGGGTGTTGGTGGTATCTAAACTCACCCTATATTATAGATCAAATTACAAGAATTAGATTGGAGTGGCTGGGAACATCTTTTATACCTCAGCATTCCGACTGCCGTGTATTTGAGCAGCTTATAAGCAAGTGGGAACATTCTAAGACTGTGATTTCAAAGGTTCTTGCCGAAAAATACGGCGAACTTGCGGAAATGGGCTATAATGTTACTGAGGAACAAATTTTAAGGGATGTAGAGAATTTGTTTGGCGGCAACTTCTGGAGATTTTGCAGCAGGTGATTTTGCTCGGACAAAGGGAGGTATTTTAATGGTACAATCGGGCAGCTATAAGTGCTGGTTGGGATATAAGAAACTTAAAGATAGAAATTGTGTTGAAAAATATTTGAAATGGTGTAATAATATTGTTATATTGGAGGATACACCGATCATCAAATCTGCATTGACTGAAATATGTACGGGCATAGAAGGAATGCTCGGTATAAAACCCAATATATCCAGGTCCATTGATAAGTTGTCCTATATATTTATGGGAACACTGGAAAGTCTCAACACAATCGATAATTATGTCGATAATCGTGTCGATATAAATGATAAAAATAGCATAGATGATGAAGGTTTTATAATAAAGTCTGTTAAGAATTGTGACAAAGACATTATAATTGTTGCCGGAAAAACCGACAGGGGAGTGCTTTACGGCACGTTTACCCTTCTAAGACTTATTGCCACCAATACGGAGCTTGATGGGATTATGAGGCTGGAGAATCCTTCTAATCCATTAAGGATCATTAATCATTGGGATAATATTGATGGCAGTGTTGAAAGAGGCTATGCGGGGAAATCGATATTCTTTAAAGATAATGAAATTACAAAAGACTTAAAAAGAGTAAGAGACTATGGAAGGTTGTTAGTATCCATAGGTATTAACGGTATAGCTATAAATAACGTTAATGTACATAAAGTTGAAACCAGGCTCATAACGAAGGAGTATCTTCCGTATGTTGCAAGCGTGGCGGACATATTCAGAGAATATGGAATAAAAATATACTTAAGCATCAATTTTGCGGCTCCAATGGAGATCGGGGATATTAATACAGCCGATCCTTTTGATGATGACGTTAGGAAATGGTGGAAAAGTAAGGCTGAGGAAATTTATAGCCATATACCCGATTTTGGAGGCTTTTTGGTAAAAGCCGATTCCGAGTTCAGACCAGGGCCCTTTACATACAACCGCAACCATGCAGATGGTGCCAATATGCTGGCAGAAGCCCTTAAGCCTCATGGCGGCATAGTAATATGGAGATGTTTCGTATATAATTGTCTTCAGGATTGGCGTGACAGAAAAACAGACAGGGCAAAGGCTGCATATGATCATTTTATGCCACTTGACGGTATGTTTCACGATAATGTGGTACTGCAGATAAAGAACGGCCCAATGGACTTCCAGGTGAGAGAGCCGGTATCTCCTTTATTCGGAAGACTTAAAAAGACCAATACAATCCTTGAACTTCAGATCACACAGGAGTATACGGGGCAGCAAAAGCACCTATGCTATCTGGTTCCGATGTGGAAGGAAGTGCTGGAATTTGATACATATGCAATGGGAAAAGGTTCTAATGTAAAAAATATTGTAAACGGGAAGACTTTTAACAATAAATACGGAGGAATTGCGGCTGTTGGAAACGTAGGGGATGACATGAACTGGACCGGATTTCAACTGGCCCAGTCAAACCTATACGGATTTGGACGATTGTGCTGGAATCCCGATTTGTCAAAAGAGGAGATAACCGATGAGTGGATAAAATTAACTTTTTCTGCCGACAAAGCTGTAGTCGATACTATCTCGAATATGCTTTTAAGCTCATGGAGGATATACGAGAATTATACATCGCCTCTTGGTATAGGATGGATGGTAAATCCGAACCACCACTATGGCCCTAATGTTGACGGGTATGAGTATGACAAATGGGGGACATACCATCGTGCCGATTGGAAGGGAATAGGTGTTGATCGTACCGTAAAAAACGGAACGGGATATGCCGGACAATATTACAAAGAGAATGCACAAATGTATGAGGACATTAATACATGCCCTGAAGAGCTTTTGTTGTTTTTCCATCATGTCCCTTACACACACAGGCTAAAATCCGGTGAGACCGTAATACAACATATATATAACACTCACTTTGAAGGAGTGGAGCAGGCAATTAATTTGAAGGAACAGTGGCAGAGCATTAAGGAATTTATTGATTGCGACATTTATCAGCATGTTCTTAAAAGGCTGGAAGGACAAATTGAGCATGCAAAGGAATGGCGTGATGTAATTAACTCATATTTTTATAGAAAGACAGGAATAAAGGATGAATTGGACAGAACAATCTATTAATTATTAGGAGGCCTTTATGCAAGAGATACCCGATTACAAAAACACAAAATTAAGCTTTGAAGAAAGAGCAAAGGATTTAGTATCTCGAATGACACTTGAGGAAAAGGTGACCCAAATGCTTCATGAGGCTCCGGCCATACCGCGTTTGGGAATTCCGTCCTACAACTGGTGGAATGAAGCATTGCACGGGGTAGCAAGGGCCGGAACGGCTACCATGTTTCCTCAAGCAATCGGAATGGCTGCAACATTTGATGAAGAACTTCTTTTTAAGGTTGCGGATGTGATATCAACGGAGGGAAGGGCAAAATTCCATGAGTTTCAAAGAAGGGGGGACCATGATATATACAAGGGTCTGACCTTCTGGTCGCCAAATGTAAACATATTCAGGGATCCAAGATGGGGAAGAGGGCATGAGACATATGGAGAGGACCCGTATTTGACAGGAAGACTGGGAGTAGCATTTATTAAAGGCTTGCAGGGCAATGATCCAAAATATCTCAAGTCCGCCGCATGTGCAAAACACTTTGCGGTACACAGTGGCCCTGAGAGTAAAAGACACGAATTTAATGCAATTGCATCAAAAAAAGATATGATGGAGACATATCTTCCGGCTTTTAAGGAATGTGTGAAGGAAGCCAATGTTGAGGCGATTATGGGTGCTTATAACCGTACAAACGGGGAGCCATGCTGCGGAAGCCGGACACTGCTTAAAGAAACTTTAAGGGAAAAATGGGGCTTTAAAGGTCATGTAGTATCGGACTGCTGGGCTATAAAGGATTTCCATGAATACCATATGGTTACAAAAACAGCACCCGAATCGGTAGCTTTAGCTGTAAATAACGGATGCGATCTCAATTGCGGAAACATGTATATAAATCTTTTAATAGCACACAAGGAAGGTCTTGTAACTGAGGAAACAATAGATGAAGCTGTGACAAGGCTTATGGTCACAAGGATGAAGCTTGGACTGTTTGATGATCCTTCTGAGGTACACTACACAAAAATCCCTTATGAGATGAATGACTGCAGGGAACACAGAGAGTTTGCATTGGAGGTTTCAAAGAAATCACTTGTTTTATTGAAAAATGAAAACAATATACTTCCTCTCGATAAGAATAAAATTAAATCAATAGCGGTTATAGGGCCAAATGCCGACAGCAGAGATGCATTGATAGGAAACTATTTCGGTACTGCATCGGAGTACGTAACTGTTTTGGAAGGAATCCGCGAATTTGTATCAGAGGACATAAGAATAAATTATTCATCAGGCTGTCATTTGTATAAAGAAAAATCCAGTCTTGCACAGCCAAGAGACGGGTTTGCAGAGGCTTTGGCAGCAGCTGAAATGTCGGATATAGTCATTATGTGCCTGGGGCTTGATGCAACCATAGAAGGGGAACAGGGTGATGTCTCCAATGAGTATGCAGGAGGAGATAAAATACATTTAAACTTCCCGGGACTTCAACAGGAGCTGTTAGAAGCTGTTCATAAGACAGGAAAGCCTATCATATTAATTCTCCTTTCAGGTAGTGCACTTTCGGTAACATGGGCTGATGAAAATGTACCGGCAATAATACAGGCATGGTATCCGGGTGCTCAGGGAGGAAGGGCAATTGCATCCATGCTGTTCGGAGAATTCAGTCCGGCAGGAAAACTTCCCGTTACGTTTTACAGAACCACTGAAGAGCTTCCCGATTTTGAAGATTATTCCATGGAAAACCGTACGTATAAGTACATGAAAAACCCGGCACTTTATCCTTTCGGATATGGCCTAAGTTATACAAAATTCTTATATAGCGGACTTAAACTTTCTAAGGATAAGATTAATGCAGGTGAAAAAATAAAATGCAGTGTTAATGTGAAGAATATCGGAAACTATGAATCCGATGAAGTAGTGGAGCTTTATCTTAAGGACGTTGAGGCAAGCTGTCTTGTTCCAAGATGGAAGCTTGCGGGCTTTAAAAGGATTCATCTCAAGCAGCAGGAGGAAATGAATGTTGAATTTGAAATAAAGCCCGAGCAAATGGCTTTGGTTGATAATGAGGGCAAAATTATATTGGAGCCCGGATTGTTTGAAGTGTTTGTGGGCGGAAGCCAGCCTGATGAAAGAAGTGAGAGCTTAACGGCCACAAAAGTTCAGAGAGTCCAATTTGAAGTTGTGGGAAATGCAATGGAGCTTGAATAAATTTAATGGAGATTGAATGATATATAAGGCCACTTTTCACCCATTGGTGTTTTGTGGCTTTAAATTTTTCCTCTATATTTCAACAAACCATTTGTTCTCATGGTTTTGATATAAAAAAACCCTTTTGCCGTCTATAAGGCATGAATAACGATTGCCCTGCACACCTATTTTCAGGGAAGCACCTTTGACGGGCTTGCTTGCTCTATCCACACAATAAACCTTATCTTCACCGTCAACATTCATTTTTATTTTAAGAGGTATTATTTCGCCATCAAGATTAAAATGGGCAATGACCTCGGCACTTATTTTATTCATATAAAACACCTACCTAAAGTATGATATGGGAAAAATAACATTATCTTCTATGGGATTGGCATTTAAGTCTTTATCCTTAAGGAAGAGAGCTCTTTGTACGGAATAATGGCCAAACCTTTTTCTTATTTCATCAATGCTGTATTCCAGTCGCTCTTTCTTTTTCTTATGCTTTTCATCATCAAAAATACTTAGCTGCACATTGGTATCGGCCGTAACCAGGTCGGTAGCCCTTACTCCAATACTGCGAATAGGCTTTTCCCAGGTATAGTTTTTAAGAAATATTTCATAAGCCTTTTGTGCTATAACATTTGCGATACAGCTGTAGTCCGATAGCTGTGCCTGTCTGTCAAAGCTTTGCAGTTGGTTATCCCGTACATAAATTTGAATTGTTTTGCTTTTAAAGTTATGTCTTCGCAGCCGTTCTGCAACGCTTTCGGATAAAACATATAAAAGTATTTTTACATCTTCATTATTTACAAGGTCGCGGGGCGTTGTCATGCTGTTGCCTATTCCCTTAATGACTGAATCAAAATCTGACTTTGCGACAGGGGTTTCGTCAAAACCGTTGGCAAATGTCCAGAGATATTCTCCCCATTTGCCTAAGTACGTTTTAAGAAAGCCTATGTTCAGGTTGGCAAGATCGCCTATTGTATAAACTCCTATATTCATGAGTTTTCTACATGTAGCTCTTCCGACATAAAGTAAGTCTGACACAGGTAGCGGCCAAACCTCTTTTTTAAAGTTATCACGAGTAATAACAGTTGTTGCATCGGGCTTTTTTATATCACTGCCCAGTTTTGCAAAAATCTTATTGTATGAAACACCTATGCTGCATGTTATGCCCAGTTCATTTTTCATTCGCTCTCTGATTTCATTTGCAATTTTCTCTCCCGAACCGAATAATTTTGATGATTCCGTTACGTCAAGCCAGCATTCGTCAATACCAAAGGATTCAACAAGATCTGTGTAGTAATTGTATATGTTCCTTGCCTCTTTGCTGAAATATAAGTAAAGCTTATAATTCGGAGGCAGTACAACTAAATCGGGACATTTCTGCTTTGCCTGCCATATAGCTTCCCCGGTCTTAATACCATGCTTTTTCGCCAATATGTTCTTTGTCAATATGATACCATGTCTCTGCTCAACAGATCCTCCAACTGCAACCGGCTTATCTCGTATTTCGGGATTATGTAAGCATTCAACAGTGGCATAAAAGCTATTGAGGTCAGAATGAAGTATTATCCTTTCCATATGATTCCACCATCCATGACAAACATGTGTTCTATAAGAATTATATGGCGAAAAATTATTCTTGTAAAGGCCTAATTGTATTTATAGTATAGTACTATCTAATCTCTAGATAGTTTGGCAGTTTATTGATGCATGAGTTAATGTATGGTAATATATAACTGATAGTATAGAAGTTATTTTAAATAGAGCGTTGAAAAAATGCTATTGTTTAGGGAGAACATTATAAATGAGAAGAAAGTTTAAGTATCATAACAATAATACATATGCTTTAAACCCATTGGAAGTGAAAGTATGAAGATAATGCATGTAAGATTGGCAACAACTCAAGATGCGGAATCCATAATTAATTTGTATCAAACACTTATAGGCACACCGGGTTGTGCATGGAGTAAGGAATATCCTACCATGGCAGTGGTGCAAAACGATATTGCCAACAATTCTTTATATTGTATGTGTGATGAAAACAATAATATAATTGCAGCAGCTTCTGCAGGATGTACAATAATGATTGGTATTGTTATGAAATGTTATTGCAAGATTAATTTACCAAGGTTAATTTATATGGTTTTGGCCTTTATATTTCTGTACTCACCGGGGGTTATGCCGACATATTTTTTAAAGAACCTGTTAAAGCTCTGATTGTTGTTATATCCTAAGCTGAGTGCAATTTCATTTATAGTCATATTTGTTTGTCTGAGTAATCGTTGTGCTTCCTCTATTCTTAAATTATTTATGTAGTTTACAATATTTTCTCCGGTTTCATCATTGAATATCTTACGGACATGTGAATAGCTTAATCCAACATGCTCAGCCAGCATATTTATATCGATATCTTTCTTATAGTTTTTATGTATGTAATTGAGTATATTTGTGATATGTGTTTTATTGTCGGCTTTCGGCTTTTCGCAATATTCAATGATTCTAAGGTATATTTTAGCCAGCCATAAGCTGACCTCGTCCAATGTTTCCATTTCTGTCAACTGATTGTATATATTAAAATCATTGCCAAATATATCGCTGACGCTTATGTTTAAATCAAGGAGATACTTTATGGTGCTTCCGAGAAGCTGGTTGATTATTAGAATAACATTGTCATATGTCAGCTTTTTATTCTCCTTAATATCGTTGAAGAAATCACTTAATGAATTTATCAGAGCTTCTTTAGAACAGGCATCAACATAGTTTAAAATCTGTTTTTCAAATGTAAAAGGATAATAATATTTGCTGTTTCCGGTATATACATCTTCATTTGTTATAATGGCCCCATGGCCCTTCATAAACCTGAGTTTTAACAGATTCTGTGCATCAAAATAGGATGTTTTGACATCGGCCAGGTTATCGTAAATATTTCCAACACTAAAAGTAACGGAACTGTCTATTACCTTGGCTACTTCTTTTTGTATCATGCCGAATTTTTGCTCCAACGAAGAAACTGTTTTAGTATAATCGGAAGTATCGGGGTTCATGATAAGCACGATTTTATCTTTTTCCATAACAAGCCCCGAACACGGAATTGATTCTGAAATTACGCTTTCTGCAGTGCTTAATATTGCAGTTTTTAAATAATACTGCTGGTCGTTTGAAAAGTTGGACACAAAATTTTTAAAACGGTCGATAGATATAATTGCACAAACAAAATATTGATTGTGAAACATATCATTATGTTCATCGCCTTCAGATGTCCTGCCTTTGAGTAAACCCAACAAGTAATTTTCTCTAAGATGCCTGATATTTTTTTCAATGGTATTGAAAAGCTGATCTTCTTGCTTCATTAATGAATCGAATGCTTTTGATAAAAGGGCCAGTTCGTTTTCGTTGCCTATTATGTCTATGCCTTTACGGTTTTTGATGTCGTTTACAAGCCTTTTAACAGGATTGTAAAGCTTTCGTGAAATAAAATATGAGGAAAATATGCCTATAACCAGCAATACAAGGCATGTATATATTATAAGCATCCTTATTGAAGTAAATGTATCGGTAAGGTTGTCAAGTGAAAATTTACCTACAAATATCCAGTCGTTGAAATCTGATTTTAAGTAAGTTACCAGGAACTTTTGGTTGTCAATTCTTGTGATAAAAGAGCTCTCCTGTTCATTGCCGGCTATTATGCTGCTTATATAATCCCTGGAGGATATGTCGGAGCCTACAATGGACTTATCAATATCTGTAACGGTAAAACCTTTGGAATTAACAATGCTTATACTTCCTTCACTTTCAGAATTATTGCTGTTAATCAATTTGCTTAATGCATCTTCATATACATTTACTACAATTGCTCCGCTTAAGTTTGTTGTATACGGTGTAAGAGGGTACACATAGGAAAGAATGTAGCTTGATGAAGTTGAAAAATTTTGTGTATTTGCTTCGTTTAAGGTACTGTTGTTTAAATACCTTTTAGTGGCCAGCCTTGGGCTCAGCCATGCTATAGGTTCATTGGAATACTTGCTGGACTTGTATTCCTTAATCCAGATTGTATCATCAAAGTCTTCCTTAAGGCACACATCTTCATTTGTTATAACATAGTTTGAATTATCCAAATACAAATATACTGAGTGATATCGATCATTTGTGTTGACAACTCCTGCAAGCATATCTTGTATTCTGTACATTATAAAAAGCTCTTCTTTATCTTTTGAATTTGCCTGAAAATTGGTATAGTCGTAGAAATTAGTGAGGTTGCCGTCTAAAGCAATACGTAAAGCATCCTTGCGTACAGTGTCGGTTAACAAATCTGTGACGCTTTTAGATACTTTTAACTTGGCTATGCCTGAGTTGCTGATTTCAGTTTGGGAATAATTCATTATAGAATAGCTGGATAGTATAGCAACTATTATTACAGGAATTATTATAAAAAGTGAAAGTGCAATAAAAAGTTTAACTATTAAAGTATAGTTTTTCACGGAACACCTCTATATTAAATGTATAACATTTTTAAATTGGGAAATATATCAGTTTTGTAAAATGTATCACTTTTAATTATTATACAGTATCGTAAATTGATTTCAAATATAATTATTTATCTAAGAAGTGCTGAATATAAGGTAAAAATAATTCTTTTGGGCTCCAAAGGCCGTAAAATAAACATAAGTAAAAGTGATACATCAAAAAAATTGTCATTCTTGAATAAATGTTGGGTGTCATTATAATGAAAAATGTAACTCATTTCCTTAAATTTTAGTTTTATATTATTTGATATTGTTTTATTTTTTTTATTTAATTTTTTTGTTTATTTTTTTATCTAATTATTTCAATATGATATTAATTTCAACAATGATATTAAAAAATGATATTAAAAAGGAGGACAGAAATTATAATGAGTGAAATAGCTACAACAACTGGCACTCCAACTCCATCCCTAGCTCCTAAAAAGAAGAATTTAATCTATTATTTGAAAAAAGATTGGATTTTGTACCTGATGTTACTTCTTCCAATGGTCTATTTTATTATATTTAAATATATACCGATGTATGGAACTATTATTGCATTTAAAGAATATAACCCTTTCCAAGGAGTTTTTAAAAGTGAGTGGATTGGATTTGATGCTTTTAAAGAGATATTCGGCATGAGTGACTTTTATAAAGCATTAAAGAATACATTTATGCTGAATTTGTTTGATTTGGTTATGGGTTTTCCGGCACCGATAATTTTGGCAATCATTATAAATGAAATAAAGGCAAACTGGTTTAAAAGAACCGCACAAACTCTTTTATATCTGCCGCACTTTTTGTCATGGGTCATAATAGGCGGTATAGTTCTTCAAGTTTTTTCACCAAGCACAGGTATAGTACCTTCATTAATAAAATCAATGGGCTTTGAATCCATAGATTTTCTTACGGATAAGTGGAATTGGCTGTTTACTTATGTCGGGGTAGGTATATGGCAAAGTGCAGGATGGGGAATGATTATCTATCTTGCTGCTATATCAGGTATAAGTCCCGAATTATATGAAGCGGCAGAAGTGGATGGAGCAGGAAGATTAAGGAGAATATGGCATATTACTTTGCCTGCTCTTAAGCCAACTATAATTGTACTGTTGATATTGAATGTAGGTAAGATTGCAATGATTGGATTTGATCGACCTTATATTATCGGTAATGCTCAGGTATATGATTTTTCAGAGGTTATAAGTACATTTGTTTATAAGGTAGGAATACAGTCCTATAGATATACTATTGCAACAGCCATAGGGTTGTTCCAGTCTGTAGTAGGCATGATTTTGATAATAATAACCAATTTTATTGCTAGAAAAAGCGGTGAACAGGGAATTTGGTAAAGAAAGGTGCATAGGTTATGGAAGCTAAATTAAAATTATCAGCAAAATTATCGGATAGAATATTTGGTAAAAGCAAAGAGACAAATACCAGAAAACAAAAGTTATCCGACAGGATATTCGATATTGTTATAATAGTAATTACAACAATTGCTGCGTTGCTTTGCTTATTGCCTGTAGTAAATGTAGCGGCTGTATCTCTAAGTTCAAATTCGGCAATCATATCTTCAAAGGTATTTTTGTGGCCTGTTGAATTTACAATTGACTCATATAGAGCAATATTTACGGATAAGTCAATGATGTGGTCTATGGTTTTTACAATAATAATAACCGTGATATACACAGTACTAAGTATGGCATTGACCATTGCAGGGGCATATCCTCTCTCTAAAAAACTTCAGTGCAGATAGCGGAGATACCCTCAATTTCTGGTGTGATTATGCATCTATTGTTTCTGCAAAAGTTACAGGCAATTTTGTTAGGATGGATGATTATAGAGCGGATGCCGATTGTTATCTGGAAATAGGCTTCTTAGAGGGATCCGGAAAGCTTGCTCCAAAGGAAAGTATTGAGCTCCATCTGAGATTTGCTAGATCCAATTAGAATGACTTTAACCAGTATAATGATTTTTCATATTCAGACTCCAGTGAATGCAAGGAATTTACAAAACTGGCAGGGTGTGTGGCAGGGCAGCTTCAATATGGCTCAGAGCTTTTGGTGAAGTAGTTCTAGATGTTAGAGCAATGAAGAATATTCCGTAAAAAATAATATATTGTTGTAAGGTTTGATAAAATGAATTAAACTATAGAAAAGTGAATGATGGACCAGCTATTGCCATTTTTCACTAAGAATTGGAGATGAAAAAATGAAATTGCTTGTTGTGGGAGTCAATTATAGAAAAACGCCTATTGAAATAAGAGAAAAACTTAGTTTTACAGCTGAGGAGCAGAAGAATGCATTGACTGAGATAGTGAATATGGATGGTATATTGGAATGCATTATTCTTTCCACCTGCAACAGGACTGAAGTTTACATATATCATGAAGACCCTCAATATGACAGCAGCAAGTTGGAAAATAAGCTGTGCAGCTTAAAAGGCTTGGATTTGTACAAAATTAAAAGATACATATATGTATACAGCGGTGTTAAGGTTGTAAGACATCTTTATAAGGTGGCCAGCGGCCTTGACTCCATGATACTTGGAGAGGACCAGATACTGCGTCAGGTTAAGGATGCGTATGATGTTTCTTTGGGGGTGGGCTCATCCTCGGGCATGCTCAATACTCTTTTCCGAGAAGGAATTACGGCAGCAAAGAAGGTTAAAACATTTACAGAGATTTCTAAGACATCGGTATCGGTTGGAACTCATGCCGTAAGACTTATCGAAAGGGAATTCGGTCATGACATTAAAGATAAAACTGCCCTTGTTATAGGTTCGGGTAAAATAGGTACCATTGCACTTAAAAATCTCATATCAAAAGGTATTGGGAAAATATATATGACTAACAGAAGTGGCGGTAAGGCCGAAAGCATTTTGAAGCAGTACGATAATGTTAATTTGCTGGATTATTCGATGAGATATTCGGTAATGGATCAATGCGATATAGTTATAAGCTCAACGGCAAGTCCCCATTATACTATTACCAAAGATCTTTTGGAGGATGCTCTTATTACCTGTAAGAAAAGGGTATTTATTGATCTTGCCGTACCTAGGGATATAGATTTAGCTATTGGCGAGCTGCCTGATATATGCTGCTTCAACATAGACCATTTGATGATTGAGGTCAACAAAAACATGGATTATAAGCTTTCCGAGGTATCCAAAGCGGAGGAAATAATAAACCGGTATGTTGCAGAGTTTGAAAACTGGTATTATTTCAGGGAGGCATTGCCGGTTGTCAAAGAGGTTCAGAAGTTTGCCGGTGAGCTACTAAATGAAAAGACAGAGTATTTGCAAAAAAAGCTTCAAACCATAAGTGATGAAGAAATGGAAAAGGTTAAGTATGTGATTAAAAGCACAGTGAATGAAATATTAGGCAAACTTCTCTATAGTATCAAGGAGAGCAGCAGCAAAGAGGACATTCAGGCTTATTTCAGATGCCTAAAGGAAGTAATGAGGAGTGAGGCGGATGAGAAAAACAATTAGAGTCGGAACCCGGAAAAGTGAATTGGCAATTGCCCAGACCAATTGGGTGATTGGAAAGCTTAAGGGAAAATATCCCCATTTTGATTTTGAAGTGGTGGGAATAACCACAAAAGGAGATGTGATTTTAGACAGAAGCCTCAATAAAATTGGGGGGAAGGGCCTTTTTATTAACGAACTGGAAAATGCACTTTTAAATAATACCATAGATATGGCTGTTCACAGCATGAAGGACATGCCTGCGAAGCTGCCGGATGAACTTGAAATCGTTGCCATACCTAAAAGGGAGGACCCAAGGGATGTGCTTGTTTCTTTAGGGGGTAAAAAATTAAATGAGTTAGATGAGGGTGCTGTTATAGGAACAGGCAGCGTGAGAAGAGAAGTTCAGATACTTGGACTAAGGCCCGATCTTAAAATAAAACCCATAAGGGGTAATGTCCCGACAAGGATTAATAAGCTTATGGAGCATCAATTTGATGCAATTATACTTGCGATGGCAGGTTTAAAACGCCTAGGGCTTCAAGATAAGGCAACCGAGATCTTTAATCATGAAGATATGGTTCCTGCCGTAGGGCAGGGGGCTTTGGGTATAGAGGTTCGAAAAGGAGACGAGCTTGAAGACATTGTTAAAGTCATTAACGATATGGACAGTGAAACTTGCGTAAATGCTGAAAGAGCCTTTTTAAAAAGACTGAACGGAAGCTGCAGTACGCCTTTAGGAGCGTATGCACAAATATTTGGTGATGACATAAAAATATACGGTATGCTGGCTCAAAATGATAAGACGGGAGTAAGAAAGGCTTTCATTGAAGGCAAAAAAGAGAATTTCGAGGAATTAGGGGCAAGGCTTGCAGATATGCTTCTAGGTCAAACAAATATTTAACGGGGAGGCAAATATGACGGATAAAAGGGGAATGGTTTATATTTTGGGAGCAGGGCCAGGAGATATGGGCCTTCTAACATTAAAAGCCGCCGATTGTATAAGAAAAGCCGACGTTATAGTATATGACAGATTAATAAACACATCAATATTAAGCCTTGCCAAAAAGGATGCGGAATATATAAATGTGGGAAAAATGCCCGATAATCATGCGGTGCCTCAGGATATGATAAATCAAATACTTTTGGATAAGGCGTCTGAAGGCAAGGTGGTAGCAAGAGTTAAGGGCGGTGATCCCTTTGTATTCGGAAGAGGCGGCGAGGAAGCCGAGGCACTTTATAAAAACGGTATACAATTTGAGATAGTGCCGGGAATAACTTCAGCCGTTGCAGTAGCAGCATATGCAGGAATTCCTGTTACCCATAGAGATTATTGCTCATCCCTGCATATTATAACGGGACATGAAAAACCGGGAAGGGATGAAAGCTTTCTCGACTATGAAGTCATATCCAGGCTTGAGGGTACTCTGGTATTTCTTATGGGGACGAAAAACATTGATGAGATTTGCACAAAGCTCATAAAATACGGCAAAAAAGGCACCACACCTGTGGCGGTTATTGAACGAGGTACAACAGTAGACCAGAGGGTTATCGTGGGAAATCTTGAAGATATTTC
>ERZ795060.3480-NODE-3480-length-14367-cov-12.408678_pt1 | contig 14367 bp, 8 predicted proteins | sample MGYA00375144_ERZ795060 | MGnify/ENA primary metagenome ERZ795060 (study PRJEB30189, sample SAMN05720157) | activated sludge metagenome | isolation source: anaerobic digester from wastewater treatment plant | place: Japan | collected 2015-05-15 ... | reverse complement strand
CTTTTCCTTTTCCCGGTTACTTGCTTCGTGACGCGATTCCTGGTAAGCTTTTTTGACTGGGAAAGGAGTCATGACACGTGTCGGAGACCCAAAATAGGCGCGGGGATTCTCGCAATTCTGGCAACGGGAACCAAAACGGCGATAAATACGCCCAGGTAAAGAAGGTTCTCCTTACAATTTTATACGTCGCCCTGGCTTTGGCTGCAATCCTAGCAATCGCGTTTGTAGTCGTCTTTATTTTTGTAGACTTACCAGAACCCACTGTACCAGAAGCCACTCGCCTATACGACATAAACGGCAAAACCATATCATCCCTTTTCGTTGAAAATAGAGTTGTAGTTCCCTTAGAAGAAATTCCAGATACTTTGAAGCAGGCTGTAATAGCCGTAGAAGATAAAAGATTTTACACCCACCATGGAGTCGACCCCCGTGCCATAGGAAGAGCCTTGATAAGAAATATAACCGCAGGCAAAATAGTAGAGGGTGGAAGCACCATAACACAGCAGTTGTCCTGGAACCTATTCCTCACCCACGAACAAACCCTTCGTCGCAAGTTTATGGAAGCGGTTTACGCCTTAAAACTGGAGCAACAATACACAAAAGATGAAATATTGGAAATGTACCTAAACATAATCTACCTGGGCCACGGAACTTACGGATGCGAAACTGCTGCCCGCCTTTATTTCGGCAAATCTGTAAAAGATCTCACCCTTGGAGAGGCAGCCACCATCGCTGGAATCATAAAAGGTCCCGAGTATTACTCGCCCTACAATAACATGGAACTGGCAATTTCTAGAAGAAACCTTGTGTTGGATCTAATGGTCGAACAGGGGGTAATCGACGAGGAAACAGCAGAACAAGCTAAGACCGAACCTATTGATCTAGCTGAAATGCCCACTAACACTGCTGCATACTTTACCGACTTTGTAATAGCCGAGATAAGGGAAGTGAGACCTGAAATAGCATCTGGGATTTACAAGGGCGGGTACGAGATTTACACCACTTTAGATCTTGACATGCAATTGGCCGCAGAGAAAGCTTTTTCATCATATATTCCTGAAGGGCAAAAAGATGCTGACGGGATAACCCAACCTCAAGGAGCACTTGTGGCAGTAGAACCGGGAACCGGATACATAAAAGCTTTAATAGGCGGCAGGGACTGGGCCGAAACCCAATTCAACCGCGCTTATCAAAGCAGGCGACAGCCTGGGTCCGCTTTTAAGATATTTCTATACACTGCAGTCTTAGACTTAGGCCATCCGATCGTTGAAACCAAAATGTGCGAACCTGTGGAGTTTCCAGGGGCATCTCCTGGAGAGGTCTACATCCCAAAAGATTTTGGCTGGCCTCCCTACCATAATGCACCGCTTGATATACGCACGGCAGTCGCCATATCCGACAACGTAGTAGCCACCAGATGGATAGACGAAATAGGTCCGAGGACTGTAATTCAATACGCCAAAAGGTTAGGTGTTAAGAGCCCGCTACAACCCAACATACCCCTAGCCCTAGGCGCCTCTGAGGTAACCCCCCTTGAGATGGCGGCAGCAGCTGCAGCTTTATCGGCTCAAGGGGTATACGCCGAACCTATGGCAGTTCTCAGAGTGTTAGATTCAACTGGCAGAGTCCTCATGGAGAACAAACCAAACCCGAAGCAGGCGTTAGATCCTGTAACTGCTTACATGGTGACCGATGTGCTAACTTCGGTCCTGGGCCCCGGGGGCACCGGTGCAGGCGTGCGGAACTTCATAGGAGGTCGGCCGGCTGCAGGGAAAACCGGCACATCAGATGGACAGCTTGAAGCGTGGTTCGTGGGATACACAAGAGAACTTTCGTGCGCAGTTTACGTAGGATGGGATAACAGGGAACAATCTTTACCTGGAACCGGAGGAAGAGTTGCTGGGCCTATCTGGGGAAGTTTCGTTAGTATGGCACTGGCCGGTAGGCCATACAAAGGCTGGCCCATGCCCGATGGTCTTTACAAAGAAACTATATGCAACGAGACAGGCCTTATAGCTGGCGAAGAGTGCACCGATGTAAGAGAAGAGCTGTTTAGAGTAGGAACCGAGTGGCCTGTATGTTCCGGGGAACATGAAGAAACCGAGCCGACAGAAGAAAACGGAGACCTGCCAGAAGGCGATATAGACGACACAGATGGGGAATTAGAAGAAGGAGACCTTCCTGAAGAAGTGACAGATGGGCAAGAGCAGCCTGAGCCTGGTAAACCTGACGAGGAAGGTGATGAAGAAGAGCCGCAAGAGGGAGAAACAGATGAAACTGAAGCCCCTACTGAAGGCGATGGTAACTCCAAGAAACCCGAAAAAGAACCGGAAACACCCTCTGAAGGAGACCGTTAGTACTTAGTACAACTAGTACAACCAAAAGATAAGAGAAACCCTAATACATAAGCGGTCCATCTAATCTGAGACCGCTTACATACTGATCACATATTTAGGCCCATCACTAAAGGTTCACTGAACGCTTACAACACTACGTCTTAAAATTCCTACTCAACATGTCTATCAAGACGTCTATGACGACGGAGCTTCTCCTAAAACGACCTCCACCTCTCGGGTCTTGTTCTGTCTGATCAATTTTATGCTGACCTTCGCACCTGGAGATTTCTCAGCCAAGTAAGCCATGAGCGATCCTGCATCATTTATTTTCCGCCCATCAAACTCGACAATAATGTCACCCTTGCGGATGCCGGCTTTATCAGCAGGTCCTCCAGAAACCACTTCGACCACGTATACTCCTTGATCAATCTGGACATTGGGCATGTAATATCTTACTTCGCTCTTATCCATAAAACTTATGCCCAAATAGGCTCTTTTAACCTTTCCAGTATCTATTAACTCTTCCGCTATCCTCTTCACCTGGTTTGACGGGATAGCAAATCCCATCCCTTCTACAGCAGTTACATTCAGTTTGACCGAGTTAACCCCTACTACCTCTCCCTTAGCGTTAACCAAAGGTCCGCCGCTATTCCCTGGATTTATAACCGCGTCAGTCTGTATAAGTCGCATGTAACTGTCGCCAACGCTAAGAACCCGGTCCAAACCAGAAATGACGCCTACAGTAACTGACCTGTTGAACTCTATACCAAGCGGATTCCCTATGGCTATCGCCAACTGTCCAGGTTTCAAACTATCAGAGTCGCCAAACACTGCAGTAGGCAAGCCTGAACCCTCAATTTTTATGACAGCCAAATCTGTGGCAGGATCTGTACCTACTATCTCTGCCTCTTTACTGCTTCCGTCAGACAGAAACACAGTCAGTTTTCTCGAAGTCCCTGAAACCACATGGTTATTAGTGACAATATACCCGTCCTCAGTGATTATAAAACCTGATCCTGAAGTCTCCCTAAGATACTCTCTGCCAAAAAAATCGTACGCCGTCTGCGTGTTTACTATGCATACAACTGAAGGACTAACCTTCTCTGCAGCATCTACCACAACCTGCCACGGATCTCCCGATAAACTGGAAGTAAGAGTCAACACTGGACTGGAATCATTGTTGCCTGTAGAGTTCCCAGAAACTGGCGCCGCAATTTCCAGGGACGCTATTTTGTTCACAATCACCTGAGGCATCACAGTAACAACCAAAAGCCCCCCGATAAGCGCACCTACCAACCCCACCAAAAGATATTGCCAGACATGAGATTTTTTCGGTTTTTCCGGTTCTGTACGAACAGGAAGTTCATGTTGCTCTACACCCATAAAAGTACCCCCCAACTTCGAGTATTTATCCTTTATCGTCTGCCTTATCGTTTGCTTTCAACACTCATCAAACTTATAGTTTTCACTTTCTTCTTTGCCACATCACCATGTTTACCTGCAGGCGTGTAATAATATTATACGCGAAACTGATCACCAAGTAACGCAGTTATACAGGCCTTGCAAACCCTCAACCCCCAGATTAGCTTACATGTGCCTATGAACCAACTTCTCAGTCGGAAACTTGCCATTTACCCCATAACATGCCACAGGTCTTATGCGCGTCTAGATACACATCTAAAATGCCCAAAAAACGCCGAAAGAAAATAAGAGCCCCTTGGGTAAAACCAGAGCTCTTATCTCCATGATACATACTTTTACACTTCGTATATATTCTCAAACCCCCATGGGCCAAATAGCCCGATGTTACTCACCCTCAGATGTACCACCTGCCACGCCAACTTCAGGTTTTTCTTCTACCTTTATGGGAACTACTTGTTTCGGCCTAGTTTCCCAAGCGTGCATCGCTAGAGACACCGCTATAACACCATAAGCTACAAACACTCTGAAATACTCACCCAATTGAGGATTCTTAAATAGTTGAGTGCCGGCCTGCGGAGCAACTATGAACAAAGTGTGGAATAGTATTACTCCCAGAATAGCCTGGGTGTTGGTAGCTTTTTGGATAGACGCACCGCCTACTAAAAGAGCCGCTATTGCAAACAGACTCACCTGGGTATGGGCGGCGTAGGTCGCAAAAGTGCCCATATTCTGTAGATATATTAGCTGTCCCCAGCACGCAAGCACCGTCGACAGCATCATAGCTATTATCCTAGTTCTGTCAACATCGATACCTGCCACATTGGCCACAACTCGGCTGTGCCCTACTGTGCGCATATCCTGCCCAAGCTTAGTACGTAGAAGCATATTATTAAACACGCACAAAAGGACTATACATAGATACGTGGCAACAGGGATTTCAACAAACACTAAAATTTCTCTCACGTAATCTACATAAGTGAGTAAATAACCTACTACACACGCTGCAATTATCGCAAGGGGACCCCATATGCTGAAATCCTCATCCCGCCTTATGATCTTGTTGCTTACGATCCTCCATACTTGCCAAGCAGCCAGTGCCACTGCAGCGATAATAACACCGTCCAGGAGCAAAAGCCTATCTGTGGCTAAAAACCCCTCTATAGCCGGAACTTGTATAAGCCCATATATGGCGACTGCGCCTATGAGTAAAAGCAAATCGCTAGTTAGGGGCCCTTCCAGTTTCCTGGTAAGCCTCAACACTAACCTAAGTCCCAAGATGGCTATCAGAACCCAGAAACCTATCTTGGCCAAAGACAGCATAGAAACCGTGTCTAATGCGTATTTGAGGTTACCTGTTAAGTCTATGGTATTCTTTACTCCAACTCCGCCTCTGATTATAAGAGTTTCGTTTACAACGGGAATAACGCCACCTATTATAAACAGGAAGAAAAGCTGATATAGACCATCAGCAAAATAGCCCAAAATCATGCCGGCGATCATCTCTGCGCCTTTCATGGTGTTGAACAGCTTACCTACCAACCATCCGAAAAGCATTGCTATGGGCGTAGCCATAGCCACAGTTAACAAAAATCCTTCTATACCGGTAAACCCCCAATACACCACCCAGAACAAAGCTACTTGGGCGGCTATAGCACCTATGGTTATTCCAAAGTTCAGACCCATGCCTGCTAAAATCGGTATGAGGAGGGAAAGAACCATAAATCCGTTTCTGCCGATGCGGGCAAACAACTCACGGACAACAAAAGTAAGGGGATCTCCTGAGACATATATGGCACCTATGCACAAAACGATAAACAATACTACTACTTTATTTTCGTTTAGCAGGTTAAAAACCTTATCTTTGAAGTTGTCCATTTTAACTACCTTCTTTCGTCTTCGACAAAGCGTACAATATTATGCCGTTGGAGATTATGATTCTCATAACATCGGCGAGGTTAGTACCAGGCAGAAGTTTATTGGCCACTGGCAACGCTACTGCCAATATCCCCTGGAACAAAAAAGTTCCAATGATGGCATGGGATATTTTCGCACTCCTTACGGTAGCGCCTCCTATGAGTACTGCCGCCACACAGTGAAACCCCATCATCAAAGGCGCGTTGTAAAGTTGGAGAAAACCGTAGCTCTGAGAGTATGTAATGATGCCAATTGCCCCTAATGCAGTAGATATGGTAGTCCCGAGAATCCTCATCATGTCTACGTTGATGCCAGAAGCTCGAGCAAACATCGGATTAGATCCGGCAGCACTCATAGCTAGGCCTGTCTTGCTTCTCAAAAACAGCCAAACTACTACGCACGCTGCCATAAAAAACAAGATTAGCCCTGTTGGCACATATAAACCCTGTGTTGGGTCGCCAATTTGAACCCCTAAAAAATTGTTAAGAACTCCTCCAAAACTGCTTGCTAGGCTTATGGTATTTCTCATGCCCCGACCACCTAGGGGCCATATCAATGTGCCACTCTTAAACGGAAGGGAGAGCCATACTAAGTTCATGAATGCAACCACTGAAAATCCTACGTAAGTAGATACGGTCATTTCTGAACCCTTTACCCTATTCAATAGGATCCCGTATCCTATACCTAACGGAATAGCGACTAATACCCCAATCGCCATGGCCGCAAACAAACTCGTCCAAGGATTGGGTATGCCCATTTCAATGGCAGTTGTAGAACCGAGGAGCCCTGCAACTATACCCAAAGATATGCCAAAGTTAAGGTTGATCCCGCATTCTACTGCAGGCACCATGGCAAGCACCAGTATTCCATACATAGCCCATCGACGAATGGCATCGCCTAAAAGGTTGGGCACACTGAGACCTAAGGGAACTGCCGCAATCAAGAGCACGATGAAAAACCCGATTATTATAATGCGCGGAAGTCCTAGGTTTTCATATATCTCACTTAGTTTTTCACGCAATGCTCGCACCTTCTTTCCTCAAACCTGCCATGGCGAGACCGAACTCTGCGTCTGGAGCGTCAGGCTCCAATATCGCTGCCACATTACCTCCAGATATTATGGCAATTCTATCGCACATAGAACGGAGCTCCACCAACTCTGAGCTGACCACAACTATGGTCAAACCTTCTTCCCGGTTTAGTTTTATAAGATGTTCAAGTACAAGTCTTTTCGCCCCAATATCTATGCCTCGCGTAGGCTCTGAAACTATGAGCAGTGCGGGATTCAGGGTAAGCGCCCTGGCCAAACAAACTTTCTGCTGGTTGCCTCCTGAAAGGCTCCCTACTAACTGTTTGGGACCTGTACACCGAATGTCCAGGGTCTTTATCATCTCAAGGGTATGCTCTCTCGCCTTTCTTTGATCGTAAATAGTGATGGGCCCAAGCCGTATCAAAAAATCACCCTTTATCTGCATGGCCGAAAACACGACATTGAACTCAATTGACTCATCTAAGAGCAGACCTACCCCTCTTCTATCTTCCGAAACGAAAGCAATTCCGTTGCGAAGAGCCTCCCCAAGTTTCGTCAAATCCAATTCCTTGCCAAACAGTTCCACAGTGCCTTCTGAATCGTATATGCCCATGATGCCGTTGGGGATTCCTAGTTTTCCTTGGCCTGCCAATCCACCGATACCAAAGATTTCGCCGTTTCTAATATCCAGATTAACCCCTTTAACCCGCTCACCCGGCATATCTACGTAGAAATCTCTCAACGACAGGGCTATGTCTGCGTCGCTTAAGACCCGGTGGTCTCCCATACCCTCTATGAGTTTCTCAACTTTTCGCCCTATCATGAGCTCTGCTACTCTTTCTACAGTTGTATCCTTAGCATTAAGAGTCGCCACAACTTCCCCGTCACGCAAGATCGTAAGCCGATCGGATATGGCCATCACCTCATCAAGTCTATGGGTTATAAACACTATCCCTATGCCTTTGCTGGCTATCAATTGCACGATTTCTAGCAAACGGTCGGCTTCTGATTCGGTGAGTACCGCTGTAGGCTCATCGAACACTAATAGTTTTATGCCCGTCTTATCTATTTCCCGGGCGATTTCGACGAACTGCATGTATCCGATAGGCAAACCAGCTACCTGGACGTATTCTTCAATGTTAAGTCCAATAGTGTCTAGGGCAACGCGCGCATCCCTTCTCATCTTTTCGATGTCTAGGGTTTCCAGGTCTTTCCCAAATACCTTGCTTAGAAAAGTAGGGTTAGTTATTTCTCTGCCAACCTTGATGTTTTCGGTAACTGTGAACCCTGGGATCAGCATAAACTCCTGATGTACCATTCCTATGCCGTAATCCATGGCTTTATATGGGTTGTCAATCATTGCGGGCTGGCCGTCAATTTTTATTTCTCCCTCGAAACCTCCAGTTTCATGTATAACTGGCATCCCAAACAAAATGTTCATTAAAGTAGATTTCCCTGCGCCATTTTCTCCTACTAGAGCATGGATCTCTCCAGGTTCTACCTGCAAGTTAACATTCTTGAGAACGCGGTTACCGTAATACTCCTTTGATATGTCTGTCATCTCTAATACATATCTGCTTCCCAACTGCAGCTCCTCCTGACCATGCAATGCTAACTAAGACATTTAATGGTACAACAAAATCGCCAGCTACCGAGCAAGCCGGCGATTTTGCGTACTTCCAATAATAATACTAGTCTACTGGCTGAAATCATAGTAATCGCAAAGTATGAGGAAGAAATTATCTAGCACAGTCCCATCTACCTCATATTTGCTAAGCGTGGCTTTGCCTTCTCCTCCTGCAATTCTGCTCACTATTTCAGTCAAAACTTCCTCGTCAACTCGTCCATTTGTCCTTCCCTCTATGAACTCTATGGCATAATCTACGCCAGCCTCGACCATTAGCATGTTCACTGGGACAGGCCAGGTTGACATCCGTGCCTCTTGGCCTTTTTCCTTTAGTTTTTCAGCTATTGCATCTAAGATATATTGGATGTCACCTTCGTGTCCAGTCACATCGATATCCAAAGCAGCCGGATATCCATGATACGGGCTGGGGCAGCACTGCTGGACTAATATGGCGCCATTTTCCCACACTGAACGGATCAAAGGTTCCTGCATCCCGCAGTTTGTAGAGAAGAAACACGTATCCTTGCCGTATTCGGCTATTTGTCGAGGAACGTCTTCCAAAATAAACTGCTGAGCGCCTCCTAACCCTGCGTCGCCTGTTGGATCAGGAGCGGTAACATCTACAAACTTTATACCTAACTTCTCACATTCTTCTATCATTATCTGCCGACGGGTCGCTATAGTTTCCATAGATAAGTGGCGCGGGAAAGAATAGTGAATGAGGGTCGTAGCTCCCATTTCCTTCGCCTTTTGCGGAATTCTGTACCCCATTGAAATCTCATCGCTGTTAAGCACTATATCTGCTTTACTCGCAACTGTAGCCGGGTCTTCATGAGCAACACCAAAAATAAATAGCATATCGGGGTTAGTTTCACGAACCTTATCTACAGCCGCACAGGCTCCTGGTACTGCCTGGCAAAACACTATGGCCTTAACGTCAGGATCTGATGCCAGCGATATTACGTTGGCTATGGTCGTTTCCGTTTCAGATGCGAAGTTGTCTGGGTAGGTAGCCGTTACGATCTTGTCACCATACTTTTCTGCCATGTTCTGGGCTGCCATGTATTCCTCTTCACCCTGGGAAACAGTACCTGTTATTATCCCGATCTTGTACGTTTCACCGCCTACAGGTTCTCCATTGCCTTCCGGTTCCTTAGGCCCACAACCTACAAACGCGAACACCATAACCAATGCTAAACACGCACAAATTAACTTCTTTCTCATTAAGTCTTCCTCCTTGTACTCTTGTACTGTAAAGTCAGTTCTCCAAACTTTGCTTTCGTCGACGTACAATGGATTTTGATCAATTACGCAAGGTAGGACTCGGGTCTTGCAACCTATACTACATAAAAAACAGGGAATAAAGTGGTGCAAATCATAATCATATGACGATGGGTAATTAATAATAGCTGCAACCGTTAGTGGATTAAAAAAGGCAACTACAGTTAGTCAATACCAGCTTGTGCCATTTCACACTCCTTTCTCCATTAATGGAATGAGTTAAGTTAAATTGCTACTTTGAAGCACTGATTCTATACACAGTATACAGTCAGTTCCAGGTAACTTCAATACAATTATCCTACATGCCATAGATTCTAAGATTAAAGATGAGAAACCTACTCTATGACCTGCACGTCAGCACCTAGGGACCTTAGTTTATCCACAATGGCTTCATAACCCCTTTGGATTATTTCAAACCCATGAACTTCGGTAGTGCCCTCTGCTGACAGGCCAGCGATCACAAGGCTGGCCCCTGCACGCAGGTCAGTTGCAGTTACAGGTGCTCCAGTAAGCTTGGGAACGCCTTCAATAATGGCCGTTTTCCCTTGGACCCTGGCTTTGGCGCCCATCTTTACCAGCTCATTCATATGACCTAATCTGTTGTCGTACATGGATTCATGAACTATGCTCACACCAGTGGCACGCGTAAGAACCGCAGTTAAAGGCTGCTGCGCATCAGTGGGAAAGCCCGGATATGGCATTGTCCTTACATTTACGGGCTTGGGTCTTTCCGGACCAGACACTTCTATAAAGTCGCCGTTTTGTTCGATATCTGCGCCTGCCTCTCTAAGTTTGGCTACTACAGGCTCTAAGTGCTTAGTAATAACCCCTTTGATCTCTACATCGCCGGCCGTAGCCACTGCCATCATCATATATGTTGCGCTTTCCATGTCGTCAGGTATAATAGCATGCTCAGTTCCTCGAAGATCCCTAGTACCTTTAATCCTTATAACATCGGTCCCCGCTCCATGCACGCTCCCGCCCATGGCGTTGATGAAGTTTGCAAGGTCAACTACGTGGGGTTCTTTGGCTGCGTTTTCAATTATAGTGGTCCCATCTGCCATAGAAGCTGCCAGCATAATGTTTATGGTAGCGCCAACGCTGGGCATATCTAGGTAGACTGGAGCACCCTGCAAATGGTCTGCCTTGAGCCTGACTATGCCGCCTTCTACGGAAACGTCTGCGCCCAAAGCTTGAAAGCCCTTTAGATGCTGATCAATAGGCCTAGGTCCAATATCGCATCCACCTGGTAGTCCAACTTCCGCCTTACCGAACTTGGCAAGCAACACACCCATCAGGTAGTAGGATGCTCTGAGCTTGCGAACCAGATCGTATTGTGTAACGTAGGTGGAAAAGTCATTTGGCGAAATTGTCATGGTGTTTTTGTTCATGCTAACATCGACGCCAAGGCCTTCAAGGATCTGGACAAAAACTTCTACATCTCGTATAGCAGGAACGTTCTCGAGAATTGTAGTACCCTCGCCTAGAAGGGCAGCAGGGATTATGGCAACCGAGGAGTTTTTTGAACCGCTTATGGGAACTTCTCCTGCGAGCTGCTTTCGTCCTGTAATCACCAGTTTTGACATGCGTACCTTCTCCCAAGTCTTCGACTTTCTCCACGTCTTAACATCTTGTATGACACCTTTTACGATGGTACCTTAAGGCGTGCCACCGGACTCTCGCTCCAATGGCACGCCCTTTACCAGCATACACTTGTCTAAAACCAAGCCCAACTTGCCCATGATCAACTCTTCATGGCCCTTCGAAAAATCAGCTCGCTTGTTACTTGTCTTGTTACTTGTAAAAATCCAATGGATTCTTGGCCACGCCATCTACGTGCACCTCAAAATGGAGATGGGGACCTGTTGCAGAACCTGTCATTCCCACGTAACCAATTACTTGACCCTTCTCTACTTTATCTCCAGTCGCTACCGCAAACTTAGATAGATGGGCGTACCATGTTACCATGTTGCCGTGACTTATTTTTACCAGATTTCCGTATCCTCCGCTGTAACCTACAAAAGTTACAATTCCTGCATCTGCGGCTTTAACCTGCGTGCCAGAAGAAGCGGCGATGTCGATCCCCCTGTGGAAGGACCCCCATCGCCAACCGTAGTACGATGAAATAGAGCCCTGGCAGGGCCATATCAGTGTCCCTGAACCAACAGCGGGCACTTCTTTGCTACCTCTTACGATTTTCTTGACAACTGGATAAGAAGTTATCGTCTCTGACACCTTTGTGCGGGAGATGATCTTCCCATTTTCCCTTACGATCTCTTCTACTATTTGCTTCTCGCCGCTTTTACCCTCTTGGGTAACTTTTTCCTCCCAAGGCCACATCGAGGAATCATAGGTAACCTGAACTGAAAAAGGAATTGATTGCGTATACGTTACGGTTTCGCGGCTTGTCAATGTAACAAAGGGCTCAGGAACCACCAAGTTAAGGTTTTCTCCCTCTCTGATTAAGTCACCGTCTACTTCGGGATTGGCCTTTCTCAAATCGTCTACAGTAAGGTTGTTAGCGTTGGCTATGGACCAAAGGCTATCTCCCCTTTGTACTGTGTAACTAAGTATCTTATCAGTGCCGCGCATGAGGATTTGCTCAGCTTCGGCTCTGGTTCTGAACATAGAAGTGGACACTTGTTTCGCTACTATATTGATCTCTTCCCCTATAAGAAGTTCTTCGCACGTAGCATGTCCAGGCTCGATTATGTTCTTTATGTAATTCTCCCTGATATCTGAAAGAGTACCCCTTGCCTCATCCTCTGACGCAAGCGCCACAACGTCTTTGCCTTCTACGCAAATGACGTAACCGATGGCTTCAAACTGAATTCGGTCTTTGATTATCTGCCCCAGTTCCTCAGGATCAGTCAGCTCTTGTTGTTTATCTCTTTTTACAACCTCGCAGGTTATTTCAGAAGCGGATTCAACCTCAGCTCCGACTTTGAAAGACTCCTCTTCTACCAGTCTGTCGATGATCTGATCGATTAGTTCCACTTCTTCTATATATCCGATTACCTCACCATCTACGCTAACTGCGTAAACTTTAGGCCTTGATAACATCACGCCTGCCGTAATCGCCACTGCCAATATGAGCCCGACTGCTATACCTATTGTTATGTAAGAATTCTTGCTAATCTTAGTGTCTTTCAACCTGCCACTTAGATTAGCAAATATGTCCGTCTTGCTGCTTAGATCTAACCTCTTATGCCTTCGTCTGGGCCGTCTATTTCTATTCTTGCCCTCCGAATATAAGCTGTTTTCCTCCATAAGTTTCGCCGCACTTAGAAACTTCAGAATTCCCAAATCGGCTAAAACAACGCCATTCAAATTTCAAAATACATAGAGTGCAGCTTTACCCTCCTTTCCTTTCGCCTTCCAACTTCTTACCAACTTCCTGGTGCGCCTATAAAAACTAGATACCCAAACCTTGCCATGAGAAACCTGTCCGATCTTACCACAAGTCTCTTCTAGCATATACTTATGTTCATAAAGAATCGTTCTCTAATTTAATAGACTCAAACCAATAAGAACAAACCCGACGGTTTTCGTCGATAAAAATCTATTCTCTACTCAGTTCAAAATTCCTGCCGACAATTTTAGGTACTGAATATAAAGGGCAAACTCTAGTCTTAGTTTCATAATAGAGCAGCTTAGGGGATCGGGCTTCATAATATTGCCAGTCGATCCGAGAGCACCTGCGTGACAACCTCCACCGCACAAGTAGCGCGCCCAGCATTCCTTACATGTAGGCTTGTTGGGCACTCGTGCGTCGTAAAATCTTTTTCCCAAAGCAGACATTTTTGAGTAGGAAGGAGCAAATATGCTTCCCATCGCAAATTCGTTTTGCCCTACAAGTTGATGACATGGGTAAATATCGCCCTCAGGCGTAACTGCCAAATATTCATACCCTGCTCCGCACCCTGTAGTTCGCCGCTCTGCACACACGCCATGAGTAAGGCCAATTTCGAAGTGGTAAAACTCTAATGGGTCTCCCTTTGCGAAGCACTCTTGCCAAAAATCAACTAGGTGTAAATATGACTGCTCTAGGGCTGCAAGATCCTCGGCTCGGATAGCCCAATCGGCATCTACACCCACTACAGGTTCTAAGGACAACCTTCTGAACCCTGCATCGTACAAATACTTGACATCGTTGTAAAAATCTAAATTGTATCTGGTGTAAGTACCTCTAATGTAGTAGTCTGTGCCGTTTCTGGATTCGACGAGTTTTAGGGCATTTCGAATAGCATCATCGTGGCTCTGCCCACCTTCTCGATACTTGCGCATTCTATTGTGGGTCTCAGGCCTGCCATCAAGGCTCAAAATTACGCTTACGTTCCATTGGTTGAGAAAATCTATTATGTCTTTACTGAGCAAAGTGCAGTTGGTAGTAATAGTGAACCTAAATTCCTTGCCGCGCTTTTGCCCTTGGCGGGATGCGTAGAAAATAGCATCTTTCACGGCGTCAAAAGCCAAAAGAGGCTCCCCGCCGAAAAAGTCTACATCCAAGTAACGCCTGCTGCCTGACCCATCGATGAGAAAGTCTATGGCTCTCCTTGCGGTTTCAGCAGACATAAGCATTGGGTTGCCTCCGAAGCGCCCTTGAGATGCAAAGCAATAACGGCAAACCAAATTGCAGTCATGGGCAACATTGAGGCACATGGCTTTTGGAGGGGGCAAATCTACAGGACATACGCGATCATTGGCATAACCTTCAACCTCATCAGCAGGCTCAGTAGCAGCAGGTTCAGCAGCAG
>ERZ795060.3479-NODE-3479-length-14369-cov-5.885497_pt1 | contig 14369 bp, 13 predicted proteins | sample MGYA00375144_ERZ795060 | MGnify/ENA primary metagenome ERZ795060 (study PRJEB30189, sample SAMN05720157) | activated sludge metagenome | isolation source: anaerobic digester from wastewater treatment plant | place: Japan | collected 2015-05-15 ... | reverse complement strand
TGCCCATCGTGCGCGGACTTGTGGATGGTCTGCGAGCCGTGCGGCCGCGGGGGAAGAGATAGAATGAAGGCGTGGCGCGTTGCGCGTGAGGGTGACGCCGCCGGCCGCGGCCGAAACGGCGCCGGTCACTCATCGGCACCGAGAGCCGCTCTTCGAGCGGCACTCGGTGGCACGGAGTTCAATCGGTGCCACCCCGCCTGGAGCAGATCTAGTACGATGGCTCGGAAAAGAAGCGGAAGTAAAAAGGTACGACAATGAAGCCATGGTAATTGTGAGCAAAGACGGAAACCGACGATTCCGTATTGATTTCGATGGTCATGGTGATGATCCGCACATGCACATCGAACAACGAAATCCAAATGGTAAGTGGAAGGATGCCACGGAAGACCACAGACTTTATTTGAAAGAATCAAATGACAGCGATGGTTAAAATGTGCAAATTTGATTATCCAGTCGGTCAATGTGGCATCACAAAAATACTGCTTGCGCAGGCGAAAGAGGGTGTTTATGTATTCGTATATACGGACAATCCGAATATTCCAGCTATGGATTATTTGCAAGATTCGTGGGAAGATGCCATGGCATTGTGTAGCGACGAGTTGGAGTGCAGGCGATGCGAGGTAGTCGACTTGGATGCTCGGGCGATTCCAGTGTGGTTGGCCAAGCGAATCGTTGGTTAAGGTGCGACCGACCCATACGGCAACGTCCGCCGCACGCGATTGAGTGATTTCACGCGTGACGGCGTGACGGACACGGCCGACCTGTTCGCGTTCCTGGACGCGTGGTACGGCAGCACCTCGCGGGGCGTCCATCCGTCGAGCGACATGGACGACGACAGGCTGTACGGGCAGGGCGGTGGGGGGGCGGGGCCGGATGTCACCGACCTGTTCATGTTCATGGACCGGTGGTACGAGGACCTGCCCACCAGCCACCCGAGAGCGCGGCTCGCCGACGCGTTCGACTCAACGAAGACGGGATTGGGCGGGGTGGGCGGAACCTTGACGCCCGACGGCGAGTTCCTGGGCGGGCCGAGCCAGTCGGACAATCCGTACGGGTATTGCGGGTACTACTTCGACGTTGAAACGGCGGCCGCGCAGGTGCTGGGGCCGGAACTGCCGGCCGGCGCTTCGCTCGGCGGCGATCTCGGCTCGAACTCGGCCGACGAGGCATTCGCGGGCCTGAATGGCGAGGTTAAGTTGGGCGCCGCAAAACCGGGCATGCCCAAGGCCCAATGACCCCCGGGGCCCGCCCCGGGTGGGCTACGCTCGGTAGGTAGTGCACGGGGCCTTGGTTTCTCACATGTCCACCACTTCGACTCCTCGGACGCGCATCCACACCGCCACAGTTCACGCCGCCGCGGCCGGCGCGGAGAGCGATCCCGGCACGCTGCGCCGGCAACTGGCGTTCATGCGCGAGTTCGTGAAAGCGCCGCACGTGGTCGCGGCGATCGCGCCCAGTTCGCCGCGCCTGGCGAAGAAGATGATCGACGGGCTCGACCTGCGCGGGGCGAGGGTGGTGGTCGAGTTCGGGCCGGGGACGGGCACGTTCACCAAGGCAGTGCTCGAGGCGCTCCCGGCCGACTGGCTGGGGCGCGTTCCGACCTCCAACGGCGCATCCGCGGGCCCCGCGTCGGCCTTGCCAAACGGCGCCGGCGACCCGGGCGGCACGCGCCGCTTCATCGCGATCGAGTTCAACAAGGCGCTGGCGGCCATCCTGCGCAAGCGGTACCCGCAGGTGGCGATCCACAACGATGACGCCGCGAACGTCGTACAGATCCTGGAGCGCGAGGGCCTCGGGGCCGGGCGCGCCGACGCGATCATCAGCGGGCTGGGCTGGCCGAGTTTCTCCGACGAGGTGCGCACGCGGATCCTCGAGGCGACGCACGCAGCCCTCAAGCCCGGCGGCGAGTTCCGCACGTTCGGCTACCACGTCGGGCTGCTCATGCGCGGCGCGTGGCACTTCCGCAGCGAGGTGCGCCGGCTGTTCAAGCACGTCGAGATCTCGCGCGTGGTGTGGCGCAACGCCCCGCCCGCGTTCGTGTACCGCTGCGTGAAGTGACGTGCAGCGCCCGGACGCAGCCGCGGCGGCGCGATCGGCCGCTTACTTGCCGGCCGGGGCGCTCGGCGGCTGCGCCGGAGCGCCGGGCGTGCCCGCACCCGTGCCCGAACCACTCTCCGGCGGCGGCGCAACCAGGCCCAGCAGCGCCTTCTGATCCGCCTCGTCCACGCCCGCGAACCACTCGCTCACGTCGTCCGTCGGGCGACCCTGCGGCATCCGCGCCAGCGCTTCCCGGGCCGACGCCGACAGGCCCGGCGCGCCGGCGAGTTCCGACCGCTTCTCCCCCAGACGCGTCAGCAGCGCGGCGTACGCCCGGAGCGGCTCGTCCATGAACTGCCGGTTCTTGTCGCGCCCGATGAGCACGATCACGTCGGCCAGGCTGTTCTTGTCCTGCCACTGGGCCCTTCGCTGTTCGTCGTACTCCTTCACCGCCTGATCGACCACCGCGCGCTGCGGACCGGTGAGCGCTCCCGCCTTCGCCAGCATCTCGATCACCGACGAGCGCGGCAGGACCGGCATCAACTGCGATCGCACGCGCGCCGCCTCGCCGATGTCCTTGATCTCGTCGAGGTGCTTCGACGCCCGCCACAGTTCGGCCGCCGTTTTCGGGTGTTCCGCGACCAGCCGCTCGACCTCGCGCTGACGGACCGCCAGGAGCGCGTCGATCCGCGCGCGACGCTCGGCATCGACTTTCAGCGCCTTCACCGCCGCGAGTTCGGCGGGCATTGCCAGCGCCTTGATCTGCCCCGACGCGTCCTTCTCGATGAGCGACACGGGTTCCACGGGCTGCAGCGCCTCGGGCGCCGGGGCGGGCGGCGGCTGCATGTTGGCCGGGCGCGGAGCGGGAGCCTTGCCGCTCTCGTCCGTGCCGGGCGCGCCCGGATCGGGCGTCGGCGCGGGCGGCGGCACGGGGGGGGGCGGGACATACTCCGGCGTCCTGGGCTCGGCGGGCGGCACGCCGGGAACAAACTGGCCCCAAGCCGTGGCCGCGCTAGGCGCGCCCAGCGCCAACGCGCCCACCATCATCCACTTTGCCAGTTGAGGCCGCCGCGCCGGCCCGATCGACCAACCACCCGTCAGCATCGTCGGACTCCACAGGTTCACACGCGCACTCCCATCCATGGCGGGCCTAGATCGGAAACCCACCCCGTGCCCGTTCGCCGCCGCCGGAACGGCTCCGGATGGTACCGGGCGGGTTGACGGTGTGTGCCGCGCCATGAGACCCTGCCCGGGTCCATGGTGGGCGCAAACGAACCCAACGGGAGTCCGAGCGGAGCGGTCGAAGGCGATGGCGCCCGGGCCGCCCCACCGGCCGCGCCCGGGCCGTCGCGCGTCATGGTCTGGGCGTTCGCGGCTATGAGCCTGGGGGTCGCGGCGGTTCGATCCGCACGGACCGATGCGCCCGTTTCCGCCGATTCGCTGTGGACCTGGGCACTTGTTGCCGCTGTCGGCGCCGGCTCCGTGGCGTTGGCGATGCGCCGCCGTCTCGGGGCTCGTCGGTTCGCCGCGGGGTTGTTGCTGCTGAGCATGGCGCTGGCGGGCGCGGCTCGGTACGCCGCGGCGATGGGCGAGACGTCGCGCGACGATCTCGCCCGCTTGCTCGAAGCCCACCCGGAGGGACGGTTGGTCGAGGTCGAGGGACTCGTGCTCGACGCGCCGCGTGCGAACCGTGCACCGCGCGGCGCGATGGCCGAGTTCTTTCACGCCGCCCCGTCGTGGGTCTTGACGCTCGATGTTGTCGGGCTCGCCGTCGAGCGCGGCGCGGGCGATGCCGGAACAGCGCCGGTCCGCGGGCGTCTGCGTGTGCGCGTGGAGCGCGACGGCGGCGCGGACGCGCTGCGCGACCACACGGGCCGGGTGATCCGGGCGGGCGACTTCGTTCGCGTGCAGGGGCTCGCAACGCCGGTGGCGCCTGCGCGGAACCCGGGCCAGCCCGACTTCCGTGCGCTCGCCAAGGCGGACGGGCGCGCGGGCGTGGTGCGCGTCCCGAGCGAGCGGCTTGTCAGGCACCTTCCACGCGAAGGGCGCGGAACCGAGGCGCGGGTGCGGAGCGGCATCGCCCGCTCGCTCGCGGCGCTCCGCTCGCGCGCATCGAGCCTTCTGCGCGACGCCCTGGCGCCGGAGGCCGAGGCATCGGGAGACTTCGAACTCGGCGAGCCGGTCGAAGAGGACCATGCGCGGGCCGGATCGCCGGACCTCCCGGACGAGGGCCCGCCCGGCGGGCCAACGCCGCTCGTGCTCGAAGGGCGCGCCCTGGTGGGCGCGATGCTGCTGGGTCTCGACGACGAGCACCTCGGCGACGTCGGGGGCGCGTTCACGCGCCTGGGGCTTACGCACCTGGTCGCGATCTCGGGCGTGAACATGGTCCTGCTCGCGGGGCTGGCGCTGCTGCTGGTACGGCTCACGGGCGATCGCGGGATGCTCGAACCACTCACCGTCGCCGCGCTGGTGCTGCTCTACCTGCTCGTGCTTCCCGCGCAAGCCCCGGCGCTGCGCGGCGGGATCATGGTCCTGGCGCTGCTCCTGGCCGACGCGCTGGGGAGGCGCTACGACCGGCTGAACATCCTCGCGCTGGTGGCGATCGCGCTGGTGCTGGTCCGTCCGGCGGACCTGTTCCTGCCGGGATTTCAACTCTCCTTCGGCGTTGTCGGCGCGCTCATCGCCCTGCACACGCCCTTCCACGAGCGGCTCTTCGGCCCGGTCATCCTGGGCGTGCTCAGGCCGGCGCTGCCGGTCGGGCACGGCGCGAGATTCCGGCGCTGGGGCATGCAGGCGCGCCGGGGGGTCGTGCGCCTGGGGGGTCTGGCCTCCCGCGCGTTCTCGGCGAGCCTGCTGTGCTGGGCGGTCGCCGCGCCCATCATCGCCTACCACAACGGGAACTTCAGCCCCGGCGCTCCGCTGACCACGATGCTCGTCGCCCCGATGTGTGCGCTCATCCAATGGGTGGGATACATCGCGCTGCTCACGTCGACCGTCTTCCCCAGCGCCGGGGCGCTCGCCGGAAGCCTGCTCGACACGCTCGGCGCCTGGACCGCGTGGGTGGTGCACGCGCTCGACGCGCTGCCGGGTTCATCGGTCGCGCTCCCCCCGCCGGGGCTCGGTCTCACCCTCGCGGGCGTCGGCACGGTGCTGTACTGGGTCCGGCGCGGGCGCCTGCGCGACTGGCGCGGCCTGGTCGCGGCGGGTGTTGTCTGCGGCTGGACGGCGTGGACGCTCGTCACCGCCGGGAGGCTCGCGCCCGGCGTGGCTTTGCGCATCGACGCCCTGGGCGTGGGCGGGGTCCGGGCCGAGGCGTGCATGCTCATCCGCGCGGCGACGTCCGACCCCTGGCGCAAAGGGCCCGTCTTCCTGTACGACTGCGGCGCTTCGTCGAGCGGCGCGGGCGAGCGAGTGATTCCCGAGGCGCTTCGCGCGCTCGGCGTCACGCGCGTCGAGGACGCGGTCATCAGCACGCCAAGCGTCTCACGGTTCTCGGCGCTGCTCGATGCGCAGCCGGTGCTGGGCATCCGGCGCGTCTTCGTGCCGCGTGCGCTGGTCGAAAGAGCCCGGCCCGCGCAAGGACCGAACGGCGCGGTTCTCGCCTCCGCCGGACCCGGCGCGGCCGCGTGCGCGCGACTGTTGAGCGAACTCCGCGCCCGGGGTGTCGAAGTGATCCCCGTCGGCCAAGCGCTCGGTGAATGGCTGTCGCTGCCCGGTTTCGAGGCGCGCGTGCTCGGGCCGGGCGCTTCGAGCGAGAGCGACCATGCCGTTGGATACGAGGATCGATCCCTCGTGCTGAGCGTGCGCGCCGCCCGGGCTATCCAGCCCGGAGTGATCGTCCGGGTGGTCCATGCCGCGCCGACGCCAGGCTTGATCCTGACGGGGCGCGCCACGGCGGAGCGCGTGCTTCGAGCCGTTGAACGCTGGGCCGACGCGGGTCTGGGCCCGCTCGATCCGGTCGAGGTGCTGGAGTGGCCGCGAGCAGAAAGGCCCGGGGCATCGGAGAAGGGCGAGGCACCGTCGCTGGAAAGGCTCGTGGACGCGATCAAGCCGCGGGCCATTGTCGATCCGGGCCGGAGCGCCGGTGCGGCGGCGATCCTCGCGGGAATCGGGCGCTCGCAGAGCACGCGTGTCCTGCGACCGTCGGTCGAGGGGTGGTCGTGGGTCGAAGTGCGCGCGCCCTGACGATCCGACAAGCGACGTCGGGTGCTTGGTTACTTACCGACCGGCCTGCGGCTGCACGACCCGCGCCTACTTCTTCCTGGCCGCTGCGGCACTGGCGCAGATCGCGCAGAACTCCTCGCTCTTGAGCGAAGCCCCGCCGATGAGCCCGCCGTCGACGTCGGGTTGGGCGAAGAGTTCCGGCGCGTTGGAGGCCTTGACCGAGCCGCCGTACTGGATGCGGACCTTGGCCGCGGCCTCGGGCGTGAACAGCACGGAGAGCACCCTGCGGATGTGGGCGTGGGCGTCCTGGGCGTCGTAGGGCGTCGCGGTCTTGCCCGTGCCGATGGCCCACACCGGCTCGTAGGCGACGGCGAGGCCCGAGAGTTGCTCGGGGCGCAGACCCGTGAGCGCCGTGACGAGTTGGCGCTCGTTGACGCTGTTGGTCTGGCCGGCCTGGCGTTCTTCGAGTTTCTCACCGACGCACAGGATGCAACAGAGCCCCGGGGTCGAGAGCACGGCGCGCGTCTTGAGCCCCACGAGTTCGTCGCTCTCTCCCAACACGTGCCGACGCTCGGAGTGGCCGGTGAGCACGACCTGCACGCCGACGTCCTTGAGCATCGGCACCGAGACCTCGCCCGTGAACGCGCCGGCGGGCTCGAAGTACACGTCCTGAGCGCCCAGCTTCACGCTGCTGCCGACCTCGCGCAGCGTGCGCGAGACCTCGGCGAGGTACACAAACGGCGGGAAGATCGCGACCTCGACGGCGCCGGCGCTGTTCTGCGCCCGGGCCCACTGCGCAACGCCCTGCGCCAGCGACCGCGCCGAGGCCATGTCCGTGTTCATCTTCCAGTTGCCGCCGACGAAGGGGGTTCTCAAGGGGTTGCTCCCAACACGCGAGCCCTGAGCGTAAGCCTCCGGGATCGCGCCCGAAAGAGACCAGCCCGCCGGGAGGGGCGGGCTGCTCGGCTGAACGATGCTGAAAGACCCGGGGAGCGGCCTACAGCCCGCCGCCGGTGAGCGTGTCGAGCCGGTTGAGGTTGAGCACCGGGATGGCGCTCTCGGCGGCGCGCTGCGAAAGTTCGTCGTACCGATCCCGGATCTGCTTGAGGCGGATGAACTCCTGCAGCACCTCGACCGGGGCGTTTCGGCTGGGCTCAGGCGGGAGGACGGGGCGCTCGCCCAGCACCACGAAGTCCACGTCGCCCGTCAGGTCCTCGACCACCTGGCCGCGCCACGCCGCGATCTTCGCGCGGACGTCGGCCGCTTCCTGCGGCGTGAAGCGCCCGTCGTGGTTGGCGTCGAAGTTGCCGAAGACGACGAACTTGTAGACCTTCTTCGGGTCGTACACGGCGTTGACGATCACGTCGCCGCGGATGATCGGGCTCCCGCGGCGCTCCGACAGCACGCGGCAGGTCGCCGTGTCCTGGTCGATCTTGATGACCTCGATGGTCGCCTTGCCGGCGGGGAAGTTGCCGTCGGCGTCGGGCTTGAGCGCCGTCGCGTCGGAATAGACCTGGAAGGTCATCCCGAGCGTCAGGCGGTCCTTCCTGCCCAGGTTGATGAACACCGTGCGGTCGACGGCGTCGAGCCCGATGACCTGCCCGTCGACCAGGGCGTACTCCGCCTGGCCGCTGTAGCGCTGGCCGGCGACGGCCTTCTCGAGTTCCGCGACGCGGGCCTGCGCCAGCGCCCGGTCCTTCTGGAGGTTCTCGATCTCGGTCCGCAGCGCCTGGACGCTCGAGTCCGCCTCGGTGCGGATCCGGTCTGCGCGGGCCTCGAGTTCCTGGCGGTACCCGTTGATCTGGTCGCGCAGTTGGTCGACCTGGTTCTTGTACTTATCCAGTTCGGCGTTGAGGGCGGCGAGGGTCGCGCGGTTGGCGTCCTCGATCCCCTGCACGCGGCGCGCCTCGTTCTCCCGGTCGGCCAGCGCCCGGTCGCGGGCCGCCTCCGCGTCGGACACACGCTTCGTGAGCGCGGCCACCTGCGCGTCACGGTTCTTGATCATCGCCAGCACGTTCGTGGTCGCGCCGTCGGGGAAGGACTCGAGCTTGCGGACCAGGTCCGCGTACGAATCCTGGCGCGAGCCCGTGACCTTCACCATCGTCTCCTCCATGCCGCTCATGAGCATGCCGACGAGGCTCTTGCGATCCTTCTTGGCCGCGACCACCGCCTGCTGCACCGAGTCCTTGGCCCGCTCGCTGTCGGTGATGTAGTCCTTCGCGTTCTCGCGCGCGTCGACCAGGCTTTTCTGCGCCGCGTTCTTCTGCGAGAAGAACACCAGCGAGGTCACAAAGAGCGCCAGCGTCGCGATGCCCAGGACGGTCACCGCGATGCCCATGCCCACACTCGAAGAAGTCCGGCCCGCCATGCGCGTGTACTCCGCTTGCTTGCTACCAGCCCACCCGCGCGTGCCGCGCGAGCCCTCCACGCCCGAGTCGATCCGAAACCAGCCGTCCCCGGGCGGATGATCCCGACGGCCCCCTCCCCGGCCCATCCTTGTCTGGAGCGATTCCGGCGCCCGGCTCCGCCGAGGACCCGCGGGCACCAAGCGCCCGCCCCTCTCCGTGCCGACACCTCCCGTACGCACTGTCACGGGGGAAAGTTGCCCGGAGGGAACCGTAAGTGTCCGCAATCGCCGGGGTTTCGTCAACTGGCAACCCCGGAAACGCCCCCGCCGGGACTTTCCCGTTTCGCTCCGCCGCTTCGGTGCGCCTCAACCCTCGGCCCTGCCGATACTTGGATCGCGTGTCCACGAACCTCCCACATGTCCCATCCGGCGCCGGGCCGCAGCCCACGCCGCCCGAACCGCGGGCCTGGGGGGACCTCTTCATTCTGGGTGGCGGCGGGCACGCGCTCGTTGTCGCCGAGGCCGCCGAGATCCTCGGCTGGCGCATCGCGGGGTTTTTCGATGATGACGCCGCGGCGCCGTTGGGCCGCCCCCACAGTCTTCACACCCCGGCTTCGCCCTCTCCGGACGCGGGCCGACATGGCGTCGGATGGCAGGGCGCTCCCCGCATCGGATCGCTGGCCGATTGGCGCCTCCTGCCCCCCGGCGCGGCGTTGGCGCTGGGGCTCGGCCACGTCGACGTCCGCCGCCGGCTGCTCGACGTGACGGCCACCAGAAACGACCTGCGCTGGCCCACCCTCGTGCATCCCTCGGCGGAGGTGTCGCCGTCGGCGCACCTGGGTCGCGGCGTCTTTGTGGCCCCGCGCGCGGTCGTTCACACGCGCGCCACCGTCGCGGACTTCGCGATCATCAACACGGGCGCGATCGTCGAGCACGACTGCGTCATCGGACGCAATGTCCACGTCGCGCCGGGGTGCGTGCTCGCCGGCGCGACCAGAGTCGGCGATGACTCGCTCCTGGGCGTGGGAACGCGGACCATCCCGCGCATCGAGATCGGCGCGAACGTCACCGCTGGCGCGGGGAGCGTGATCCTCCGGGCCGTCGCGCCGGGATCGAAAGTCATGGGCGTGCCGGCGCGGCCGGTTGCGCGCTGAGCCGCGAGCCAAGCCCCGCGCTCCTTCGCAAGCGTTACTTGTTCTCGCTGGCCGCCGGCGACGATTCGGGCTGCGGCGTTTCCTTGGACTCTGGCTCGGAAGCAGGTTGGGGTTCCGGCTTGGGCTCGGCGCCCGGCTTCTGGGCGCTCGCGTCGATCCCCTGGAGTTGCAGGCGCATCTGCAGGGCGTCGTGGACGACGCGCGTCTCGGCTTCGGTCGGGCTCATCCGCGCCTCGATCGCGGGCTCGAGCACCCAGTGCCAATACACGTTGTTCTCGAACTTCACGGGCAGCGCCTCGGCCGCGAGGTCCACCACGGGCAGTTCCTGCACCGGCGCGCTCACGTGCTTGACGTCAACCACCGGCTCGTAGCCTTCCTTTCGGATACGCACCGAGAAATCACCGTAGTACGTGAAGTCGGTCTCGAGGGGCGTGCGGCCGACCTCGACGTCGTTGATCCACACCACCGCGCCCTCGGGCTCGGTCGTCACCTTGATGGTGCGTTCCAGGCAGCCGCCGGAGAGAAGGGCCGCGCCGGCGAGAGCAATCGCGACAACCGCGCGAGCAAGGTTGAATGGCAGGCTCATGGCCCAAGCGTACCGCGATCGCGGGGCGCGTGCGGGAAGAACTCAGCCGCGTTCGCCCGAGTGGCCCCCCGGGCTGCGGGCCGCGGGAGCGCCGGTTTGTGAGTGCCCGTTGGGTTGCGCGGCGGCCCCGACTGACGCCGAGCGAGCGTGACCGTTGGGAACGGCCCCGCCCGCGCGCTCGCCCGGGTGGTGGGCGTGATGGTCGTCGAACTCATCGCCCCGGAACAGCGACCCGAGGTACACGCGACGCACGAGGTCGTTGTTGATCAGTTCGCGCGGCGTGCCCTCCGCGAACTTCTTGCCCTCGTCGATGATGTACGCCCGGTGGCAGACCCGCAGCGTCTGCTGCACGTTGTGGTCGGTGATGAGGCACGCGATGCCGCGCTGCGCCAGCGCCCGGATCTCGCGCTGCAGGTCTTCGACGGCGATGGGGTCGACGCCGCTGAAGGGCTCGTCGAGGAGGATGAGTTTGGGCTCGGTCACCAGGGCGCGGGCGATCTCGAGTTTGCGCTTCTCGCCGCCCGAGCCGGTGTAGGCCATCTGGTGCGCGACGTGCGCCAGGCCGAACTGCTTGAGCAGGTCGTGGGCCCGGCGCTTGCGCTCCTGGCGGTGGATCGGGAGCGTCTCGAGAATCGCCAGCAGGTTCTGCTCGAAGGTCAGGCGCCGAAAGACGCTCGGCTCCTGCGAGAGGTAGCCCATGCCGAGGCGCGCCCGCTGGTACATCGGCAGCGCGGTGATGTCGCGCCCGTCAAAGACCACCCGCCCGCCGTCGGCGTCGATCATCCCGATCGCCATGCGGAAACTCGTCGTCTTGCCCGCGCCGTTGCGCCCCAGCAGGCCGACGATCTCCGACGCCTCGACGTGGAACGAGACGTTGCTCACGACCGTGCGGCCGGCGAACGCTTTCTGCAAGTTGGAGGCCTGGAGCAGCGGCACGGGGCAAGTGTACGGGGGGACCAGGGGGCGAGTGCCGCGGCGGACGTTCGGTTGGAACGCGGTGAGGGGAGCGGTCCGCCGCCCGTACCCTTGGGCGTGCCGCAATCGCCGCACGATTCTCCGCCCCTGCACTTCCGCGCGCGACATCGCCTGACGCACGCACTGGAGTTTCAGCGCGCCTTCCACGAGGGCGTGAAGCGGTACCGCGGACCGATCGCGATCTTCGCCGTGCCCAACAACCGCTCCGAGCCGCGCCTGGGGCTGAGCATCTCCGGTCGCGTCGGCACGGCGGTGGTGCGCAATCACCTCAAGCGGCTCATCCGCGAGGCCTTCCGGCTCGACCAGCACGAACTGCCGCGATTGCCCGACGGCACGCGCTACGACTACGTGGTCACGTGCCGCCCGCACGAGCACCTGCCGCTGAGCGCGTACCGCAAGACGCTGCTGGACTTGGCGCACGACGCGCACCGAATCTCGCAAAGAGCGCCCAGGCCGGGCCCGATCGAGGAACGGGGGAGCGCATGAACGCCGAGCGCTCTTCGCACCCGGCCGCGCCGAACTCCGGCCAACCCCGCGCCGTGAACTGGCGGCGCATCGCGGCGTGGCCTCTCTTGGCGCTGGTCTACGCCTACCGCTACACGCTCGCGCCCCTCATGGGCGGGCATTGCCGCTTCCATCCGACCTGCTCTGCCTACGCGATCGAAGCGCTCGAAACGCACGGCCCGCTGCGCGGGTTGTACCTGACCGTCCGACGGCTGCTCCGCTGCCACCCGTTCGGCGGCAAGGGGTTCGACCCCGTCCCGCCGCGGCGCGAGGGGCCGACGGATCGCGCGTAGGCACGGCGCGCCGGCCGATCGCCGCGATACACGGTCGAAAAAACGGACTTGCCTCGATGTTGGTGTAGACTTACTTTTTGGGCCCTCGTCCAGCCGGGCGGGCTTGGCCTTCGGCATTCACCCCCCATGTCCCGACTCCCCGCGGCCCAACGCCGAGAACAACTCCTGGACACCGCGGCGAAACTCTTCGCCAGGCGCGGCTATTCCGGCACGACCACCAGCGAGATCGCCAAGAGCGCGGGCGTCACCGAGCCCATCATCTACCGGCACTTTCATTCCAAGCGCGACATGTTCATCGCGCTCATCAAGCGCACGAGCGAGACGACCCTGCAACTCTGGGAGCACGAACTGGCGACGGCCCCCGACCCCGCCGAGCGCCTCCGCCGGCTCTTCGGCGCCAACCCCATGGTCGCCAACAAGGGCAAGGGGCTGTACCGTGTGATCGTGCAGGCGACCACCGAGATCGACGACCCGAAGATCCAGCAGGCCCTCGCCGAGCACGTGCAGACGCTGCTGGAGTTCCTCGTGCGCGAGATCGAGCACGCCCAACAGCAGCACAAAGTGCCGACTCGCTTCTCGGCCGAACTCCTCGCCTGGGCTCTCATCTACATGGGCCTGGGCTACGGCGTCCTGAGCGCCATGGGCGTGCAGCGCCACGGCATCGACGGTCGCGGCGTCCATATCCGCGACATGCTCGCCGAACTCATGCTGGGCCCGCGCGAGCCGCACGGCAAGGGGTGAACCCCGAACGGGCTCGCGCGCCGCGGGATTGGCAGTCCGAGGAATCGGCTGCAACCGCAAGCGGCCCGCGGCAACCATCGTCCCCCTCCGCGCTAGCAGGCTGTTGAAGAACTGATCCAGCCTGCGCAACCGAAGGAGTGGACGGTGCGAACAGTTGGGGATGAAGGGCACACCCGAACGGCAGGCGGCGATCTATCACACGTTCAACGTCGAGGACCTGATCGGGGCGGGGCTGACCAGCGACGAGCACTTCACGGTGGACGGCTCGCTCATCCAGAGCCACGCCAGCCACTCGGCGGCACGGAGTTCCATCGGCGGCACCTCGCCGGTCCATTCCAATCGGCATGAGGGGACGACGGGAGTTCTCGTAGAATGTCCCACCGGATGCGGCTCTGCACATCCGGTGCATCAGCAGGCCGCGACAAGAAGCACCGGATTCTCAAAGCAGCATCCGGTGGCACGGCTCACTCGTCAGGGGCCATTCGGTGCCACCCCGCCGCCGGTCACTCCACAGCACCGAGAGCCGCTCTGCGAGCGGCACTCGGTGGCACGGAGTTCACTCGGTGCCACCCCGCCCCCGAACTCCCGCGGCTGGTCCTTCCACTTAGCGCCGTTGTCGACGATCCAGAAGATGCCGCGCACGGCCTGGCATTTGTCCATCACCGGGCGCCCGCCATTGGGATTCAAGGCGCATCGGCCACACGCTCGGCCAGCCACTCGACCTGCTCGTCCGTAAGTCGCATCATCATGCAAAGCTATTCGCGTCCACATTCCCGCGGTCACGCTGGTTTACGGATAGTCTCTACTCGAAACCCGCCAACCGTCTGATATAACGCCGGATGCTCGTAAAGCCGCGGCCACATACCCAACCATCGGCCTTCTCGTTGCTGTAGCCTTCGGCCGACATGCTGACCGTCCCGAGTGAGCAGTGACACATCCTCGTCAGTTAGATTGAATTATAATCCACATTCGCGCCACGTGCACAGCGAAAATAATATTGCCCAATACACTTATTTACTTATCACTATATGATTAGTTTTGACACGGGTAAATTTGCAATACCCAATGCACTGACCTGCGAATCAACGACCCGGTGAATAAGCAATTGACTGTCAATGGATTCAATGCACTCGGATTCGAATGCGGCCCTGTCGTCGAAAAATTGACACTTTGTCCAATCTGGCAAAGCAAGACACTCCATCGTTATTTTTTTTACTTTTGCCCGATCACCAGCCCACGCGGATAGCAATATCATATCTCGATACAAAGTGATAAATTGGCGCTTCCCGATCGGGGTTAGCAAGTAGTTTTTGTAAGCCTCAATGACTTGATCGAGCAGCAAATCACCAGACAACGGCAGCGGTGACTGTTCTATCATTCGCAACACTGCATCCTTGTATTTATCGTCATGGAATGCAACTTGAACAAAATCAGGACCGCCTGATCGCCTAGAACGAAGTGGCGTGCTGAGTGTCAAGGACACCACTGGGGACGTCTTTCCCAGGCAATGGACATGAAATGGAATCTCTGACCAATCGCGCAACCGCATGGCGTGAATGATCGTACCG
>ERZ795060.3476-NODE-3476-length-14375-cov-5.636802_pt1 | contig 14375 bp, 10 predicted proteins | sample MGYA00375144_ERZ795060 | MGnify/ENA primary metagenome ERZ795060 (study PRJEB30189, sample SAMN05720157) | activated sludge metagenome | isolation source: anaerobic digester from wastewater treatment plant | place: Japan | collected 2015-05-15 ... | reverse complement strand
AACAATACCTTAAACTGGTTAACCCGTTAGGACTCAAGGTTGAATATGTGTATGTCTTGAATGACTGGTTCAAAAAACCTCAGTATAAGGATGTGCTGGATTACATTACGAGTGTGAACTGTCATTACAAATTTCACCAACTTCCTCTGGCATGGCTCGGACTGCCAGTGAAACAAAGCACTGATGTTTGAAAATAGCCAAACAAAAATGCTAAAATGTGAATACAGGAAATCAAGGAATTCAGGTTGATGAAGGTTAACAGGGAAAGTACCACTGCGATCTACCGGGATAGAGAGAATAATGATAAAGATTGAGTCCGACAATGTTCTTAAAGGGCCATTCTGGCCAGAAAAAATTAGAGTAATTTCTGTAAAACCCATCGGTAGCAACCAGATAAAAATCGAAGCCGTAGGGCTTGAGACCAATCACTTCTATAATCCAGTACTTTCTGAAAATGATATAAAGGATATCGAAATCCAGGAAGGACGACGTTTTCTTTTTTCAACCGATGGAGAATCTCTTTTTCTTTATCTGGAATCTCATAGAATAAGAAACGCCTTTCAATTCGATCCCCTGTACGCAATCAATGTTTCTCAAATTGATCCACTACCTCATCAGATTGAAGCAGTATATCACTACATAATGCAGAACCCCCGTATCAGATTTTTGCTCGCAGATGACCCTGGTGCCGGAAAAACCATAATGGCAGGGCTTCTTCTGAAGGAGCTTAAATATCGCGGGCTTGTTGAGAGAACACTTATCATTGTTCCAGGGCATCTCAAAGACCAGTGGCTCAGGGAAATGAAGGAAAAGTTTCAGGAAAACTTCTTAATAGTTGACAGGAGTATTATGAACTCAGAATGGGGTACAAACATTTTCAAAAATAGAAACCAGGTCTTAATATCAATGGATTTCGCAAAACAGGATGATGTAATTTTTGCTCTTAAAGATTCGCGGTGGGACCTGTGTATTGTTGACGAAGCCCATAAGATGTCTGCCTATAAATACGGTCAGAAAATCAGTAAAACGCAAAGATACAACCTTGGTGAGATTCTTTCACCTCTTACCAATTATTTAATCTTTCTTACTGCAACACCTCATAGAGGAGACCCTGAAAACTTTCGTCTTCTTCTTGACCTTTTAGAACCCGGTTTCTTTGTTGACACATCCATGCTTTCTGAATCCATTAAAAATAAAGACAATCCCTTATTTTTGAGACGCCTGAAAGAAGACCTGAAGGATTTTGAAAGTGTTCAAATTTTTCCTCCTCGCAATGTGGAGACAACAAAGTACTCTCTCTCAGACGATGAAAAGAAGCTTTACAATGCAGTTACTGAATATGTTGAACAGCACTTTAACAAAGCCCTTGAAAAAGAAAAACGCAATGTCGCCTTTGCCCTTACAATATTGCAACGTCGACTTGCTTCAAGTGTCCGCGCAATAAGAAAATCTTTAGAAAGAAGACACAGGCGTCTTACTGAATTATTTCAGAAGGGACAGTTGCTTAGTGACGCAGAATACGACGAGAACTACATTGAAGATTTAGAAGAAAAAGAGCGGTGGAAGAAAGAAGAGGAATTGCTGGAAAAACTTACTTCTGCTGAGACGCTTGAGGAGCTTAATGATGAGATAGGAAAACTCCGGGAGCTTGTTCTTCTTGCTAAAGAAGTTGAAAAAAAGGAGATTGAGACAAAACTGAACCAGCTTAAAAAAGTAATGGACGACGAAAAACTTCAGGAATCAAAGACAAAACTTCTAATTTTCACAGAGTCAAAAGATACTCTTGAATATCTCGTTGAAAAACTTAATCTCTGGGGCTATTCTGTGGTTTACATTCATGGCGGGATGAACCTGGACGAAAGAATCAGGGCTGAAACTGATTTTAGAAACAGGGCGCAGATAATGGTATCAACAGAAGCCGGTGGAGAGGGTATAAACCTTCAGTTCTGCTGGCTGATGGTGAATTATGACATTCCGTGGAATCCGACCCGTCTGGAACAGAGGATGGGAAGGATACACAGGTATGGCCAGCGACATGAAGTTCATATCTATAACATGGTAGCAGCCGATACAAGAGAAGGTCGTATTTTAGAAAAACTATTTGAAAAACTGTATCAAATTCGAAGGCATCTCGGTTCAGACAGAGTATTTGATGTTATTGGTGAGGTATTGGTTGGAAAAAATTTGAAAGACCTGATTGTGGATGCCATTTCTAATCGTAGAACAATGGAGGACATTCTCAAAGATTTTGAAAGAATTCCTGATGAGGAATCTATAAGGAAATTGAGGGAAATCTCTCTTGAAGCCCTTGCGACGAGACACATTGATTTACAGCGAATTCTTGGCGAGCAGCGAAAGGCAAAAGAAAATCGGCTCGTTCCAGAGTATGTTGAAGAATTTTTCAAAAGAGCCGCGCTACTGCTTAATATCGAGATGGAAAAAAGAAGTGACGGACTGTGGCGTATCATTTCAGTTCCTTTTGAGATTGTCAACCAGCCCTATGATTTTAAGACAAAATTTGGACAGGTACAAAGAACATATGCAAGGATAACCTTTGACAAGGAAAAGGCTTTCAATACACAATCTGAATTTGTAGCGATGGGCCATCCACTTTTAGAAGCGGTGGTTAATACAATTTTAACTCGTTATGCACAGAGTGCACACGATGGTGCCACATTTATTGACCCTGAGGGAAAAAAGGATGGTATTATCTGGTTTTTAGACGCAGAGATAAAAGACGGAAAAAACGAAGTAGCAGGCAAAAAACTCTTTGCGATTTATCAGAACAAAAAAAATTCATTCTCTTTCGTCAATCCTGCTGTTTTGTGGGACTTAAAACCCAGGAATGTCAGAGTATCAGACCATTCAGGAATCTTACTGAATAAGGACGCCGTCGTGTCTTTTGTCATAGGTGAGGGGCTTGAAAACTATAAGAGAGAACTTTTAGACAGGCGGTTGAAAGATGCTGAGATAAAAAGAAAGTATGGAATCCGTTCCCTTGAATTTATGATTCTTGAATCAGATAGCAAGATTTCGGATTATGAAACAAGAAAGATGAAAGGCGAAAATATCCCTGAGGCAACAATTCAAAATGAAGTGCGAAAAAAGGAAGATTTAGAGCGCAAAAAGCAGCGCCTTTTACAAGAAATTGAAGCAGAGATACACCTATATCCCACAGAGCCAAAAATTCTCGCAGCAGTAAGGGTAATTCCTGAGAAGACAGAAGATGAAGTGGTCAGCGATCAGGAGATTGAGCAAATTGGAATGAATGTTGCGATGGCATATGAGAGAAAAAACAGAAGGATGCCTGAGGATGTTTCGTTTCAGAATCTGGGCTATGATATTCGTTCATGCGATGAAAACGCAAACTATCGTTACATAGAAGTGAAAACGAGAGCAAAGGAGGGTGCGCTCACTCTCACGCCGAACGAATGGCTTATGGCACAGCGACTCAAACACGAATACTGGCTCTATATTGTTGTTAATGCCTCAAGCAATCCTGAACTTTATTTGATTCAGAATCCTGCTGCAAAACTTGAGCCCGATGAGGTAATAGATATTGCAAGATACATTGTTAAAGATTGGAAGAAAAAAGCACAGGAGGTAAGATGAATGTTAAATCTTTCATAGAATCTGACTTTCCTGTGAAAGAAGTGAGCAAAGAATCTGCAAAAGAGAAAAACATTCGCCATGGACACATTTCCACGCTTCACATCTGGTGGGCAAGAAGACCTCTTGCTTCTTCAAGAGCAAGTATTTATGCTGCACTCACGCCTGAACCAAAGGACGAAGAAGAGCGATTAAAACGGGCACAATTCATAAGCAACCTTTCAAAGTGGGAAAACTCCCTGAACAAAGACCACATTGATAGGGCAAGAAAGGAAATTCTGGAGGCAAACAACAATAGGGTGCCAAAAGTCCTTGACCCATTTGCTGGTGGCGGTGCAATACCCCTGGAAGCTTTGCGATTAGGATGCCAGACATACGCAGGCGATTTAAATCCTGTTAGTGTGCTTATTTTGAAATGTACTCTTGAGTATCCTCAGAAGTATGGCAGAAAGAAAGTAAAGGACACTCTTTTAGGTGAGAAAGAAATCAATCCATTACTTGAAGATGTAAAAAAGTACGGAGAGTGGGTTTTAGAAGAAGCAAGAAGAGAAATCAGTAAATTTTATCCTTCTGAACATGATGGCTCAATACCTGTTGGTTATATCTGGGCAAGAACGATAAAGTGCACAAACCCCTCATGTGGTGCTGAAATTCCACTAATGAGACAGACATGGCTTGCAAAGAAGGAAAAAAAGAAGGTTGCATATAAATTAATTCCAGGAAGAAACAGAGTTGAGTTTGAAATTTTAGAAGGAGAAAAGATTGATTTTGACCCTGAGAAAGGTACAGTTTCAAGGGCAAAAGTGATCTGTCCATGCTGTGGTTCGGGTTTGAGCGATAAGGAAGTAAGAAAACAGTTTCAGGAAGGAAAAGCAGGCCAGAGAATGGTTGCAGTAGTTCTGCATCATCCAAAAAGGAAAGGTAAGACATATCGAATTGCTACAGAAAAAGACCTGGAGATTTTTAAGGAGGCAGAGAAATATCTTGAAAGGAAAAGGCAGGAATTAATGAAAAAGTGGGGATTTGACCCTGTGCCTGACGAAGGTATGAATACTGAAGACCCAACTACTATTGCCGGTCGTGGTTATGGTTTTAAAAAATGGGGAGACCTTTTTAATTCAAGACAAAAACTTGCCTTAATCACATTTGTAGAAAAAGTTAGACAGGCACATAAAAAAATGTTAGAACAAGGATATGATAACGAATATGCAAAGGCAGTAGTGAGTTATTTAGGCATTGCTATTGATAGAATATCTATTTATGCCACAACTCTTGGGTATTGGCACAATACAAGAGAATTAGTCAATCCTGGAATGGGACGACAAGCTCTTGCGATGACATGGGACTACGCTGAAGTTAATATCTTTGGAGGCAATGCTGATTGGAATTCTGCAATGGATTGGATTCTCAATGTTCTCTTTCATCTTTCCCAGTTTTCACCAATTCCTAACACCCTATCCCCTAAAGTGATCCAATCCTCTGCTACAGAACTTCCATATCCAGACAACTACTTTGATGCTGTTTTTACAGACCCTCCATATTATGACAATATAAATTATGCTGAACTTTCTGATTTCTTTTATGTGTGGCTCAAGAGAACAATTGGAGATTTATATCCGGATCTATTTTCCACTCCGATGGTGCCGAAAACAGAGGAAATAGTTTCTAATCCGGTCAGGCACGGAAACAAAAAGAAAGCAAAGCAGTTTTTTGAAGATATGATTACAAAAGCGTTTAAAGAGATACATCGTGTTCTAAAACCAGATGGCATTGCTTGCATTGTATTCGCCTATAAATCTACAGCTGCCTGGGAAACCATCATTAATGCCTTGCTCAATTCAGGGTTATACCTTACAGCCAGCTGGCCAGTCCACACAGAGATGAAGGCAAGATTAAATGCAAAAGAGACCGCTTCCTTGGCTTCCTCCATCTACATGGTCTGCCGCAAACGAACAGAAAGTAAAACTGCATACTTCAATGAAATCAGGTCACAGATTGAGTCAAGAATCAAAGAAAAACTGGACCAGTTCTGGAACGAAGGCATTGGTGGAAGTGATTTCTTTATCTCTGCTATTGGACCTGCGATGGAGGTCTTTGGTAAGTACGAAAGCGTGGAGAAGATTTCTGGCGAAAAGGTCTCTGCAGGGCAGTTGCTTGAGTTCATCCGCAAAACTGTAAGCGAATACGCACTTTCAAAGATTCTCAAAAATCCTGAACTTGGAAGTATAGATGAGGAGACGCGCTTTTATATTCTCTGGCGCTGGGCCTATAATGGCGCAAAAGTTCATTTTGATGACGCCAGAAAACTTGCTCAAGCGGTTGGCATTGAAATCACTGAAGAGTGGGGCAATGGCTTTGTAAAGAAGGATAAGGAATTTATATCAATACTTGATGCAAAGGAAAGGGGCAGGAAATTCCTGGATAGATTTGCAGATGCTAAAACCCTGTCTCCTGATGTATCTCTTCTGGATGTCCTTCATGCATGTCTTCTTTTCTGGGAACAAAATAACAGGAAGGCAATCACAGAACTTCTTACAGAAACAGGACATTTAACAAACAATTCATTCTGGCAGGTGGCGCAGGCAATTTCAGAGATATTACCAGAAGGAGATAAAGAAAAGCAGATGCTCCAGGGCTTTCTTTATGGAAAGGAAAGTTATGTAGGGACAGGAACAAAAACAGATAAGGAACAAAGAGGACTGTTTGAGAAGGAATAAAAAGGAAGAATCTTGATTGTTATATTTTCGGTCCCGGGTAATAAGGATTCCCGGGATTGAAAAGAGATATAGAAAAAATTCTAAAGGAGGAAAAAAAATGGGACTACCCTCATGGCTGGAAGTAACGATCCCGCATAAGGACATAAGAGAAAAACGGATAAGTGAGGCAGTATTTGCAGCTGACTTAGGAGATGTTGTCTATGGGAATGCACCATTGGAATACAAAGATGCAAATACTTTTTTTCAAAAGACCTATCTCACGCAGGGGCTAAAAAACCTTCTTGAAAATGTGCTTTCTCGCCTGAGTGGAGGAAAAGGCGACCCTGTGATTCAACTTCAAACACCATTCGGCGGCGGTAAAACCCACGCACTTCTTGCCCTGTATCATGCAGTAAACAACTGGGATAAAGTGGACCATATTGAAGTGATCTCAAAATTTCAGAAACCACACAATGTAAGAGTTGTGGTTTTTGTTGGAACACAGTCAGACGCGATAAAAGGAAAGACACCATGGGGCGAAATTGCGTATCAACTTGCCTGCCTGTCTGGCAGACAGGAAGTTTATGAAGAGGTAAAGGAACATGATGAAAAACGGCGCAGCCCTGGAAAGGAAGTTTTGAACAGAATACTGGGCGATGAACCAGTGCTCATCTTGATGGACGAACTTGTGGAATATGCTATCAAAGCAAAGGACTTTGCTGAACAGATTTCTGCCTTTTCACAGGAACTCACAGAGGTAGCAAAGTCAAAAAATAATTGCTGTCTTGTCTGTACACTTCCTTCAAGCGCTCCATATGGAGAAGCAGGTGAACGAGCACTTAATGACCTGCAAAAAATATTCGGTAGAGTTGAAGCGGTTTATACACCAGTGGAAGGTGTTGAGATTTATGAAATTGTTCGCAAAAGATTGTTTGAAGATATTGGTGATGAAAAAATAAGACGAAAAGTATCTCAAAGTTATTTTAACCTTTACCAGAAATTAGGGGCTGATGTGCCATCAGAGGTAAAGGAAATAGAATATAGAGAGCGGATTGAACATGCCTATCCATTTCATCCTGAGTTAATTGATGTTCTCTACGAACGATGGGGCTCTTATCCTACTTTCCAGAGGACCAGAGGACTTCTGAGACTTTTAGCAGAAGTTGTATCTGACCTTTACAGGCGAAAAATATCTTCCCCACTTATTCAATCTTCACTTGTAAATCTTGAGAATCCGGCGATAAGGCGGGAATTTATTAAACACATAGGAAATGAATATGATAGCGTTATTGCTGCTGACATAGCCGGTAAAAATGCCAAGGCACCCAGGATAGACAGGGAGATGGGGAGTGAATATGAAAAGTACGGAATTGCTTCTGGCATTGCTACAAGCGTCTTTCTTTATTCATTCAGCGGAGCGGCAAAAAAGGAGACAACTCTGCCAAGAATACGGGTTGCATTATTGAGAGAGGGTATTCCTCCCACGATTGTAGGTGATGCAATTAGCAAATTGGAAGAAGAACTCTGGTATTTTCATTCTGAAAAAAAGCAGTATGCATTTCGCAATCAGCCCAATCTGAACCGCGTAATAATACAGAAAGAAGAAACCATTTCAGGCAATCGAATTCTTGAAGAGCTCAAGGAAAAAATCTATAAACAATCTGGTAGAGCATTAGAAGTTTATGTCTGGCCAGATGACTTTTCAGACATACCTGATAATAAAAATCTTAAACTTGCAATTCTTTCAACTGAATTTCTGTATGATTCCGACAAAGGGAAAAAATTTGCATCCGGGTTTTTTGAGAAGGCAGGTACTGGTTTCAGAATTTACAAAAATACACTTTTTATACTTGCGATGGATAGTATGCAATGTGTTACTCTTTTGAAATCATTAAGGCGTTTCCTGGCGATTGGCGAGGTTGAGAACAACAGGATACTTTTTGAAACGCTTACTAAAGAAAGTCAGGAGGAACTTAAAAATAAGTTAAAAGAAGCCGACAAAAGGATACTGTCTGAAATTCTTTATGCGTACAGACATTTAGCAGTACCAGAAGAAAAGGGCCTGGTCTGGAAAGACCTTGGAATCCCCATATCAGGAACTGACGAGGCGATTTCAGAAAGGGTAAAGCAGTATCTTAAGAGCCAGGACAGGATACTCTCTCGCCTGACTCCCAAATACATTATAGAAAAAACATTTGCCAGCGACGAGCAGGAAAAAGGATTCCGTGAGATCTATGAGATTTTTCTCAAAACTCCAGGGATGCCTTTGTTAGAAGGCGAAAACGTTTTGATTGAGGCAATAAGCGAGGGCGTCAGAAGCGGGATTATCGGTGTAAGAGATGGTTCAGATGTTTATTACAAACAAGATGCCCAACCAGGCACAGAGTCAGTTATTCTGCGTGGGGAAGTGGCAAAAAATATGAAAGAAACAAAAGAAACAGTGAGTAAAACAGTCGGCGAAACAATAAAAACATGGGAAGAGCCAGGAAAGGTAGCGGAAAGAACAGTTAAAAACCTGACTTTAAGAGCGAAAATTCCATGGGACAAATTATCAGAAATTACAAGAGGCGTAATTCGACCACTGAAGGATAAAGGACTTACTACAGAAATTACAATTGAAATAAAGGCAACTTCCATGGAAGGTTTTGATAGAACTACCCTGGATAGTAAGGTAAAAGAGACCCTCAAGCAGATAGGTTCTGAAATAGTAGAGTGGAAGGAAGAATGAAGGTTTTTATAAATACTTTGACTTATAAATGGGTCGGTTTTGAAATTCAGAAACCAGAAGAATTGCTTGAGTGCATTATTTTTTCTACATCCAACCCGGATGATATCGTTGGTGGTCATTTCTGTGGTTCAGGAACAACTTTTGCAGTTGCAGAGAAACTTGGCAGGCGATGGATTGGCTCTGATTTATCCAGGTTTGCGATTCAGATTACAAGAAAGAGATTGCTGAATATTCATAATTCTAAAGATTTAATGGAGGAAGAAAAGTGAAGACATTGAGGGAGATAACAGAAACTCTAAGGTCTCATAAGAGGGAACTTGAAAAAAATACAGAATAAAAGAGATAATGATCTTCGGCTCATATGTAAGGGGTGAGCAGAAAAAGGGAAGCGATGTTGACATCCCTGTTGATTTTTATGAAGTTCCTGACCTTTTGAAATTCATTGAGATTGAAAGATATCTTGAGGAAGTGCTGGGAATCAAAGTAGATTTGGTTCCCAAACCAGCACTGCGCACCGAATTACGAGACAGTATTTTGATGGATGCAATAGAAATATGAAAAGAGATTACAACCTTTTTTTAAAAGATATTCTAAACTCCATAGATAAGATTGAGAGTTTTGTATAGGGGATGAGTTTTGATGAATTTATGAGGGACGAGAAGACAAAGAGCGCTGTGGTGAGAGAAATTGGGGTAATTGGAATATGATTATTAAACCTTACTCACAATTAAAAGTTGTATTGACTGGACTTTGCGTTCTTATTGCAGTATTTTTTACTGTTAACGCCAGTATTAAAAACAACGAAAACAGCACACTCCAAAATGCAAATACCCATATTCTTATTGTAGAGCCAGATGATGGAAAAACTCCAGTAATAAACGGCATTAATAGTGCGAAAAAGTCAATCGACCTTACTATCTATTCCTTGAATGATCCAGTGGTTGAAAACGCTCTTAAGTCCGCCAGCGCTGCTGGTGTAAAAGTCAGAGTCCTTTACAACTACTACTCATTTCTTGATCATGAAAAAGAGTTTGTGTTAAAAACTATGGCTGGCCTCGAATCAGCAGGTATTTTTACAAGATGTGCATCTTCTGATTTTGCTGTAACTCATCAGAAAACATTTACTATTGACCGAAGACAATCCATCATTATGACTTTTAATTTACGTCCAAACTATTTTACAAATACCAGGGATTTTGGTATCATCACAAATGATAAGGGTGAAGTCAGTGAAATTTCCAGAGTTTTTGATGCTGACTGGTTTTATAAAAAAGTCATACCGAAGGTTACCTCACTGGTCTGGAGCAATAACAATTCCCGAAGAAAGATACTTTCTCTCATTCAGAGTGCGAATGTATCTCTTGAAATCTATAATGAGGAGCTGGAAGATAAACAATGTCTGGATGCTCTGATTATGAAAGCCAAATCAGGAGTGAATGTACGGATTATCTCTGCCCAGATGATAGAGGGTGGATATGACAAAAATAAAAACAATCGTAAATATCTCAATCAACACGGGGTGAAAGCAAAATATATGCCGACAAATGATTATCTTTATTGCCATGCAAAAATGGTTTTAGTTGATTATGGTACCAGTAATGCAAAGGCGTTTGTTGGCTCTGAAAATTTTTCTTCAACATCCCTTGATAAAAACCGTGAATTGGGAATTATTGTAAATAAAACAGATATACTCAATCGGTTACATAGTGTTTTTGAAACCGATTGGGACAAATGTCAATACGATTGATTTTTGATACATGGGAGAAAGGAGCATGATGAAACATTGTATTATAATTGCGCTTATACTTGTTATTGGTATAGCAGGTACCGGGTGCTTGACCTGCAAAAAAGGTATCATTGAAGAAAACAAAAGAATAAAAGAAAAGCCATATTTAAAACTAATGTCGCCTGCTGGAGGGGAAACATGGAGAGAAGGTTCATCATATGAGATTAAGTGGAAGTCCTCTGGAGTTAAAAAAATAAGCATTCAAGTATTTACTGGTGGACACGATAGGGGACATCTCGCTTTTGGTATCGATGCGAAAAATGGAAAATATTTATGGAAAATTCCAGAGGGATTTATTACTGGCTTTGGAATATCAAAGTCAGATGCCGTAAGGATAAGAATATATGATATAGAAAATCCAGATGTTTTTGACCGGAATGAGACCTGTTTCACCGTGGAGGGCACACAACAATGAAATTATTCTTTCTGTCCTGCTATAATACCGTTCTTTCACCTTTAAGGAGATGTTTGCAGGATTTTTTATTTTTTAATTTCCAGGCTAAATATAGGCAAGAAACCATCTGTTATATCTTTTTTTGACACCAGCATACCATTTACATGGTAGATAAAGGACCAATATATTTAAAATCCACATAATATAAGTCCAGGCAGGACAAAATCCTGCGATTTCTGTAATATTTCTGTCAAAAAATAAAGCAGGGTTCATGAATAAATGTTGTACTGGTTTTCCTGCAAGTAAATATAACAGAATTGAATTAATGTGGACAACAGGCCATTGGAGGAGATAAAAAAATAGTGGTACACGACCAAAAGTTAACATAGCATTGTAAATTTTTGAGTAAAAAACTCCTCTTCCTTCAGGTTCTGGTATTTTTTCTAACCAGCATAGCAACAAAATTGCAGGTCCTAATGTCATCAATAGAAACAAGAGCGACGGAGGATACTTTGTTGTGTTTAAGAAGGAAAGTATTGTAAAAAGAGCTGTATTCTGAACTGTCCATTTTGAAGGGTCTCCATAAAAATTAGCAAATCTCAAAACCAGAAATAAAAATGAAGTAATTGCTCCAATCATCAGTAAATACTTCCGCCGTTTTTCTGCTTCCATTCCGTAAAAAACACCAAAGGTATATCCAGCTGCCATCACCCCTATCCATGGAATGAGTGGATAAAGAACAAAAATTGAAGGTCCATTCTGCTCAAATAAATGAAACATTCCTGGTTTATGTAAAATTAACCACAAGGAATTAACAATATGATTGTTAGGGTTGAAATTAATATGGTCTGATAAGTTGTGGAAAAGAATCATACCTAAACCTATTCCTGAAATCCATCTAAAAGGCAAATGAATAAGCCCTGCAAGAAAAATCATGGATACTCCGATAGCCCAGATAACCTGCAACCACAGAAAATCCAATAAAATCATTCCGTGTTTAAGAGGAAGAAATATAAAAAAGTTAACCCATGTAATTTCAAGAAAAATCAACCAGAGCCCACGAGTTATAAGAAATTTTGTAAGTTCTAATTTTGTTTTTCCTCTTTGAAGTTGTAAATATGCTGCCAGACCTGCAAGAAAAACGAACACTGGAGCGCAAAAGTGAGTAATCCATCTTGTCATAAAAAGAGGAAAAGTAGTAATTTGTAAATCAGTCGCTGATCGATAGCCAACAGTAACAAAATCTCCTGTATGGTCAAGAACCATAATAACCATTACAATTCCACGAAGCAAATCAATGGACTTAATTCTTTCTTTCATTCTTATTGGTGAGAGATTTGGATTTCAATGACTGTCCTAAAATTCTCAAGATATTACCTCTGGCAATCTTCTCTGCAGTAGAAGATTTCAATAAATCCAGGGGCGGTAATATTTTATAATTTCTTCTTGATAGGTATCCCAATGTCCCACCTTGTCTGAACCAATCATCAGCCTATCAGAAAAATCTTCAATAAAGCACATACTTTTTCCAATGATGTAACCTATTATTTCCCAAGTATCTTTTTCATATCAGCAATAAATTCATCCACTGTTTTTTTGTTTTCATGTTGCATGATAATTTCATGGGCAAGCGGCCCACCAAATCTTTCATCATATTCAGGCGCAAGGTCCCACTTTTTCATAATCCAATCAACAGGGCGCTTGAAAAATACAGTATTTGACATGGGATTTAACCACACAGGATAATTCAACTCATCAAGTTTTCTTTTAAGGTATTGAGCAGTTTCAAGTATGTGAGACGCCTGTCTTTCATATTCTTTCTCGCCATTTCTTGTAAGTTGCCACCAGAATTTTAATGCGCCCAGAGCAGAACGAGAACAGGTAATCGTTGGAACCGCATCATTTAAATAGCCGACCTTAAACGGATTTTGTGCGTCAAAGACCTCTTTTCCTGTTATGAAGATTCCCATGGGTTCGTCAGAGCCAAAAAATTTATGTCCGCTTACTGCTATGGAGTGATAAAAGATTTTCTTTCTATTGATGATGTCTCTATGTTTTGTAAAAGGAAGATATCCACCAAAAAGAGCAGCATCAAGCATAATGTAATAGGCAGGTGGCTTTTTTCTTTCAATAATCTCTAAAATCGACTTGTGGTCATCTATGGCACCTTTGAATGTGGTTCCAATGGCTATCACAACCAGAGCAGGTTTTAATGGGTCAAGTACTTTTTCAAAAACATTGATATCCATCTGCCCCATGGGAAGGCCAGGAATAAGTTTTATTTCAAGGTTCATAACATCAGCAATTCTCTTGATTGAATAATGGGCTTCTTCTGAAACATAAACAACCGGGAGATTTTTTGACCCAATTTTTGATTTGAGGTAGTTTACGCCAAAATACATAGCATGCATGTTGCCGTCTGTGCCGCTATGAGTCACAATCCCCCAGTAGTCATCTTTATCAAAACCCAAAAGATAAGCGAAGTAATCAATGACATCATTTTCAAATTTATGTGTATTGAATGGAAGTATGCTTTCTTTTCTTGGATTGCCTACATTATTCAAATGGATATCACAAAGCCCTGATTCAAGGAACCATCTGTAAAAATCTCGAAGTTCAAAGGTTTGGTTGAGAGGATAGCCCACTGCATGGTTTTTAATGTTTAGCATGTCTTTGACAAATCTGGTTAGTTTATCATAGGGGATGGTGCCAGCTTCTGCGTGTAAGAGAAGAAGTTTCTCTTTACTCATCTTCATCAGTTCAATTAGTGGTGTATTAAATAACCTGCCAAAGGACTTTGCATCTTCAGTAACAAAATTTTCCCGTTCTTTCACGTTCGCCCCTTTTTTGTTAAATGTACATTGCGTCAATTATTAACTGTATTTTTATTTTAATTTTTCTCTTTTCATCTTTCAACTTTTCCACTGAAGTGACTTTCTATGTTTTAGCCGATGATTTCAAACTTTGCTGTTTTTATGGAAAATAGGCACCAGTGGAAAAGTTCAGATTAGAAAAAGAATCTGGTATAATCTTAACAGGGTTTATATCAAACGGAGAAAAACATGGAAAGATTTTTTATTGACGCGTTTTTGAATATGCCCCAACATGAGCAGGAAAACTTTTATAAAAGCGTGTTTCTGAATATGGAAGGAGAGTATGCGG
>ERZ795060.3470-NODE-3470-length-14393-cov-6.251848_pt1 | contig 14393 bp, 9 predicted proteins | sample MGYA00375144_ERZ795060 | MGnify/ENA primary metagenome ERZ795060 (study PRJEB30189, sample SAMN05720157) | activated sludge metagenome | isolation source: anaerobic digester from wastewater treatment plant | place: Japan | collected 2015-05-15 ... | reverse complement strand
TTTAAAAAACCTCAATATGACTTAGTTTTCAACCGAGATTATTCTTTAAATAAAGAAGACCAAAAATCAACATCTGCTGGGGCTGTTTCCAAATCGAAATATGCTGTTTTATTCCATTGTAGTTGTTTATACATCGTTTAGCGTTCTAAATGATCTTCTAAGGATATTGCGCGTTGCAAAACAACATCTTGAACTTCTGGTTTAACCATATCTAAATAAAATCCTATATCAAGTAAAACACTATCTGGAATTTCTAAAGCATCTGCCTTGCTTATACTTTCTATGATTTCTTCTTCTAGTTTAGCGAAGCTAATATAAGATCCTCCGCCTTCTATGAGAATTTTATCGCCTATAACGTAATCCCAGTCGCTTTGCATTTGTTTTACTACTTCGTCAATGTCTTTCTCGCTTACAATATCTGGATCATAGCTTATATCATTGAGAATGTCTGGTTCAAGAAGAAAATTACCTATAGAAAAAACCGTGTCCTTAATAGAATCTCTGAAACTTTCTAGCCATTTTTCCATTGCATTGAAAATAGCTTCCTTGTCCAATGTAACCTCAGCTACATAATGTTTTGGACTAGATTGTTCACTAAATAATACTTCTTTCACATACATATTCACAATACCTCCATCATTATAATACCATATTACATACTACATCAAGTCCCTTTCATTATTTTTATATTTTTGGTAGTATTTTTTGTTATTGTTGTTGTAATTATAATAACGTTGTTTGTTATTATCTGTTTGCAAAATAGCTCCTTGCACAGTTACTGTATTACCTATTTGATTACGTAAGTATTGTGGTGTTAATATACCAATTTCTGTAGGTAATATACTCTTTATTATATTGGCAAGCTCAGATGAAGCGGCCAAGAAATATTGATTAGCTAATTTTTGCGCTACATTATCTTTATTAGTATTTAATACTTCGCTAGCTTTATCCATACATATATCGTATAATTGGTTTCCCCATAGAGAACGCATGGCATATTTGTAGTCCTTAGCAGAATTAAATGTTAGAGATTGAGCAAATGTAGTACATTGAGTAATGAACGATGTTACTACGTTATATATATGTATATTAATAGCTTGTTCATTATTATCGAACAACATATCTATAGTTGGGTGTTGTGATTGTTCTATTGCTTCTGGTAATTTTTGTGATGCTTGTATCAGAGCTGTTTCTAAAACATGTTCATTATTATTCAACCAAATACCTATAGCTTGTGAAATATTAGAACCGGCAGATGTGTTACGCATGCCCTTGCTATCTACTTGCATTGTGCAAGCATACTGCTTGTCATTTATTTTGTAAGTTAGAACAACTCTGTAATCTAGTCCGTTGCGATCATCTCTTCCATTTGGGTTCTGATAAATTTTTGCCCAGCCATTATAGTGTGATAACACGCCATTAAGTATTTCATACATATCACCATTTATACACATTTGGTTAATAAAACCATTTATTTCCCAGAATGTAAATTTATGATTACCGTTACGATCTGTTTCTACCAATTTATCATGTACAAACTGCACAAATTCTTGCACTTTCTTGTCTGTTCCAGATAGTAAATATGTTGTATCCAAATTCCCGTGTTCCGCCATTATATACAGCATACGTGCAAAACTGTAGCGTGGTAATGCTTTAATCAATAATTCTGCTATAGGTTCTGGTTGTGTCTGTATCCATGTTAGCAGAGCTTCTGACTGTGATATCTTTTTGTCAGGGGATATTGTCCATTCTAGTGCTTCATTTATCATTTGCTGTTTAGTTTCCTCTGGCAATTCTGATAACCCGTTTATTAAAGAAGTAACAAATTGTTCTACTTTGTCGACACTTGTGTTAGGAGCAAATATAAATTCTTCACTGTAATTATGTTGTGTAAACTGTTTAGCAAGCAGTAATTTATCGATTATTATAGGGTTTTGTTCATCTTCTACCGTTCTCATAGATGGTACAATGGACATAATAGATGAATTGCTGCTACTATTCAAATACCAAGCAACTACACTTGGTAATAATGCAACTGTTGTTTCTGGGTAATGTGTGCACAAATGTCTTATTGTTCTACAACATTCTTGTGCTATTTCGCTAGGAATATTAGATGATGTTATGTTAGCTAAAGCAGTTTGTCTATCTTGTTCGTCTATGACAAGCGTGTTAATAAAATCTAGTACGTTACTTATTGTTGTATTAATATCATCGCTAATCAATGTGGCTAACGCTGCATATGGCCATGGGTATTTTGCTGCTGTTTGTTGCATTGTGTTGCGTCCTGTTTGCTGTAATCTAGGATCATCATTATACAATAATTGCACTGCATCAAGCCAACTATTGAATAGAAGATCATCATTAAATAACGGTTGGTTAGGATCTTGTTGTTCTAGTAACCGTTTTATTTGCGGATCCCATTCTGTGGACAATTGTTTATATTGTGTTAATTGTTGCAGTGCTGATGTCCACTCTATGGTTAGTGCTGCATCAGGTGTTTGTGGAAAGTGTTCCATGAATGTGTCTAACCAATCGCCTAATGCCTGAATCATAGCAGCGCGTGAACGCATTCCTAGTATATCAAGACGTTGTGCCATAGCGGTGGCTGGTATACCCATATTATCAAATACATTTAAACTTGCCCGCCATGTTTCCCAGTCGCATTGTTCAGTGAAACGTTTCCATTCATGCTCATCCCATTCTGTGTCTGCGCGTGTTAAATGATCTATTTCAGCAAGCGCTGCTTCTGCGACACTCAACCAAGCATCACAATAGCGTGCCATTTCACGATATGCAGGAGTTTGCATAATAGGTTGTAGTTTTTTAATAGCCGCCAATTTTTCTTTATATCTAGGTAATGTGTTATCGTCAAGAGCAGCCGCTGTTAGTTGTTTTACTAGCATGTCGAGCATCCAAACTTCATGCAGTGTATGTAAATCTTGTGGGTGTCTATGTAAACAGTTTTCTATAATATTAGGCAAATCATGTTCTATAAATTCTTGTTTAGGATCCAATTTCATTATGCGTCACCTCTATATTAATATACCATGTAATATTTTATGTAGGCATGGTATAACAATAATATGGATGTAAAGTATAACTATATCAATAACTTATTACCTATAATTAACAAAGAGTTTATTAGTATCGCTGAATACGATCCTCATTTGCCAATAAAATTATATTTAACATACACTATTAGTGACATATTTGCTAAAAGTAAAGTTTATCTAGACTATAATCTGACTGAAGAAGAATCTAATAATTTTACCGTGTTTTTTGAACAACATGAAAGATTAATGCAAATTCCGCACTACGAAGAAACTGTATTAGCGATACAAAAATTATATGACATTTACAGAGCTGCTATACAAATACAAGAAGCATTTTCTAGAAACGATGATATAGAAAAATTAAAACATGTAGCAGCGGAGATACTACCTGATTATGATATGGATGCATTAATTGTTACATTGCAAATTACTGATTTAGACATAGAACAATTACATGTAATCGAAAACAATATAAATACTATTAAAAAACTTGCAAAAAATAATATAAAACATCAAGACGCTAGCGCTGAGTTATATAAAGCATCTAAGGATATTATACAAAGTTTTTTCTCTATAATTAGTAGATGGGCACAAACTACTTTAGAAACTCAATTAACTGATTTATGGTACTATATAGATAACAGTATCGGATTAGTAGCAGGTAGCAGAGATAAAGATATTGTACAAGAACAAAGTAGTATTGTAACACAATCTGTTGGGCAAGAACAGCTACTTATTTCTATTAAAGAATTATATATTACATGTCTAGATAGTAGTTTACAAAGAAAAGATAAGATAACTAAAATACAGGAGCAAATTAAAAATATATCAGATACTGTTTACAAACATCCAGTTGAACTAAGTTTACCATTTACAACACTTGTAGCAAACACAATAGATATAAACAAACCTAAAAATACAATTAATGTATCAATGATTATTGATAATATGTTACAGATAGTATGGAAATCGATTCCAGATCGCTACGATGAATTAGCGCCAAAAATAAATGCGCTCAAAAAAATTAAAAAACGTGATGAACTTGTAAATGCAGTTATAGACACGTATATAGAGCTTGATAGCTTGTTGTATACACATGATATACGTATAAAAACAGTATCTATGTTAAATACAGCTTTACGTAAAATTGATGCGTATAGACAAATCCCACTATTGTTATACGCGGATGGTGAAGATAAAACACAAAACATCATTTACGTTGATAAACTTCGGCTAATAGAAAAATTAAAAGGAACCAGCATATTGAAACCTAACGTGGAATACTTACTGGTTGATCGCAATATAAGTAATAAAAAAGAACGTGCTAAAAAATACCTCAGTGTATTGATGGAAGAAAGACCAGAAGTGCAGCATATTAGCCAAAGTGTAATTAATAAAATAACGGCAAACATTAAGGAAGATAGTGAAGCAACTGTATCTTATCAATTACTCAATATGATAATAAACAATAAGAGTGTGGATGGGGAAAGTGTAGGCTTAACATCTGAAGAACGTATACATCTTGCTGACATATTACCAATCAATTTGTATGTAACGTTATTTTTTGATTTGTTAAAATCTAAAGATATAGAGACAATAGCTAGTGTAATTAGTAACTCTATGGATAAACATACTCTCGAAGTGTTAAAGCACTTTATAAAGTACGCGATAGAACAAAATAATACTAACTACGTATATGAAAAAGGATATGGAAGTCAATTTATAAATGCCGCGATCTTGACTACAACGTTAGAAACTCTAAAAGAATATTATTTACAAAATAGTTTATGTAAAGAATTTACTTACGAGATTAGTACAGACCCAAAACAAAATAATGCTGGTGAAGATTTCCTAACGTTTGTTAAAATTCAATTAGATAATACTAGAGTTTACAGTACAATTAGCATTGATAGTAAATCACACAGCAATTGTACACCGAGTAGCGGTTCCGCGCCAAGTAACATAGCACAGTCACTAGATATAATACTTGGGATAGATGACAGTATAACTGATAAAGATATACGCAGATTTTTTATAGATCCTGATACTGTAGATCAAGCGCTACAAATTGTGCAAGAACAACCGGAAAGGTTTAAAACACTGAATATGTTTTTACCATTAGATAAATTAGACGTTATTAGAAAACTACTCAATTCTATAGATGATTTGGTTACAAAACAAAACAATATAGAAAACCAATTCCATAATCGTAGAACTACATATTCTGATTCTTTTATGACAGCTTTTCGAGACGCTGTTTTGGCACTTGGTTATGATATAAGTGAAGATAAAACAACTATTGTAAATATACTTAGTGAAGTTGTTAAAGAATGTAACACACTAGTAAGTACGCTAATTAAAGACAGTAAATATGCAAACAATTTATTTGTGCTTATCACAACTCCTGATTATGCAGTACTTAGCGAAATTAAGAAAAGTGTGTTAGATATAGCTAAACGGTATAGTGATAGCAAACCCATAGAACCTCCCAAAATTACTAAATCAGATATTACATTAGACGAAAGTGAATTTCTAGATTTATTAGATGAAGAACTAGATTACAAATCAGTAGAACAGTTCAAAAAAACAAAATACAACGATTACGAAAGATAAAAAAGCTCTAGGGAACCCCCCTAGAGCTTAATACGAACATTATTGGTGGTCGTTTTCTTAGGTAGAGTTAGTTTAAGCAAGCCGTTACTAAACTCACCTTTGGCTTGTTCAGGCACTATTGTATCTGGCAAACTTATAATGCGTTCGCTTGTTGTTGTAATAAACTCGCTGTACAACACATTACCATTCTTGTTAGTTTTTTCACTAGCGTGAACACTAATACGTACAGTATCAGGCCCGACGTTTACATCCACATTGTCTTTATCTACACCAGGTATAGCTGCTATAACCTCTATAGCATCAGCAGTTTCCCTTATTTCTATTGGAATAGAATAATTCCAATCCCCCCACCAAAACATATTGAATAAATCTCTCATCACGCTAAGCATCACCTCCACTGTTGTAATATACCATTATCACACATATATTATACATGGTGTGTAGAAGTGCTATAATTATAATATGATGTGGGAACGTAAAATAGATAAAAACGGACATATAATTTGGCGTACTACAGTGTATATACCCGTAGAGGAAGTACAGAAATCACCTTTATATGATGACTATATAGACGGTACATATTTTATGGAAGTTATACTAGAACAAGATCTTATAGGCGAGATAGAATTTACTTATACATTAGATGAAACAGCGAATACAGGAGAGTATAGTTTGGTTCTTATTGGTTCTACAATGGATTTGTACGAAGATCTGATAGATTTTGTAAATGATGAAGCTAAAACTAAACATATATTAGAAGCATTTATTTATAATAATAAAGAAATAGACAGATGAATAAAAATATGTTCTTGTTGTATTAACTAGTATTTTATGTACACTGTTGGTAGTAGGTTGTACGCCACAAACTGATATTAGCAATGTTAATAACACATCTGATATTTATACAGCCTTTACACAAGCAGCACAGGTATTTGCTCGCTTAGATTTAGGTCTTTCACAACAACCTATTGTTGATTTACATAATATACAACAAGACGGAGATATAAGGTCAGCAATTGTAGATGTAGAAACACAAATAACAAATGCGAATGCGAAGAATATAGCGCTGAACTGGTTAGAACGAAACAAATCGTACTTAGAACAATGGCAGATAGACAATATACAGGCTTGGATTAGCCAATTAGATACTGATCCAACTGCTACCATTAAATGGACATATAAATTAATGAGTGCATCTGTAGAAGAAGCATTAGCAGGTAACTTCACAGTATGGTATTGGACAAGCGTAAATAAAGTGCCTATAGGTTATATAGAACACTGGAAACCTGTAGTATACACTCATACAAATGGTTTCAATCCTTACGATATTATATACAGGCAATTATTTGAATTAGTACGTTATAAAACATAAGGCCCGGTCTTAGTGCAAGTGCTTAATAACTTACCGTTGCTCCCTCTCGGGCCTGGCGGGGTTCGTTATTGCACTTCACTAAGTTCTCCGGGCTGTTATATATTATACCCATAACTTAACCTATATATACATGTTATAATATAAATATGACACGATCATTTGTTAATTTACATGTTCATAGCGCCTATTCATTACTAGATGGTGTAGCTATGCCGCATCAGCTAGTAGAAGCGGCAAAACAACAAGGACAAACTGCAATTGCTATAACAGACCATGCTAACTTATATGGGGCTGTACAGTTTTATAAAACTGCGACAAGTGCAGGTGTCAAGCCAATTATAGGTGTAGAAATGTACTTAGTAGATGATGCTACACAAAGAGATAGGTCTAATATGCATATTGTATTGCTTGTTGAGAACGAACAAGGCTATCAAAACCTTAACCATATTATGACTATCGCAAATACAGATGGATTTTATTATGTGCCTAGAACAGATTGGCGCACGTTAGAACAGTACCACGATGGTTTAATAGTCACAAGCGCTTGTATGCGTGGTGTATTATCGAGTGCTGTTTTACATGATGTCATGGCATTAGCGATGGAACGTGCACAACGCTTAGCTGACATATTCGGGCCTGGCAGGTTTTATATTGAACTAATGTATCATGGTATACCAGGGGAAGATAAGATCATAGCTGGTTTGCTGGATATACATAAACAAACTGGCATCCCGCTTGTTGTTACTAACGATGTCCATTATATTGCGCCTGATGATGCGCAAATACGAAATATTTTAATTGATATTCATACAAAAGGAAGTATGAAACCTGAAACTTGGCCGTTGCACATGCGTACGCGTGAAGAGTTGGAACAGGTAATGCAGCCGTTTGGTGTACCACAATCAGCATTTGACAACACATTGAAAATAGCTGATATGTGCAACTATAAGATGCAATTAGGTATTAATCATATGCCAGCCGTTCCTGACGCAGCAACTGTTTTAGAACAATTAGTTAATACTGGTTTAAAAATGCGCTATGGAACAAATGTGCCGCCAGATGTGTTGCAGCGTGCGGAGTACGAATTATCCATTATACATCGCATGGGCTTTGATGGTTATTTTCTGATAGTACAAGACTATGTAAATTGGGCCAAACAGAATGGTATAGCTGTTGGACCTGGACGAGGTAGTGCCGTAGGATCTGTAGTTTCTTACGCACTTGGTATTACCGATATAGAGCCAATGCAGTATAACTTACTATTTGAACGTTTCCTCAATCCAGAACGTGTATCTATGCCAGACATAGATGTAGATTTTGGGGAAGGACGTAATGATGTAATACAATACATTAGTAAAAAATATGGAGAAGATAGGGTAGCCCAAGTAATGACTGTATATTACTATGGGGGACGTTCAGCATTTAGAGATGTAGCACGTGTTATGGGTTTACCTACAGCTGAAGTTGACGCTATAGCTAATACAATACCTGATGATGCTCAATTATCCGATTTAGATACCTCTAATATGAGTGAACAAATACGCGAAGCGTTACGTATAGCAGCGCATATACAAGGTTTACCACGTCATGTCAGTGTTCATGCAGGTGGTGTAGTTATAGCAGACAAACCGCTATACCATTATGTAGCATTAGAACGCAATACATCTGATACCATAGCATTAGATGTAGTAACTCAACAAGATAAGTGGGGGATTGAAGATTTAGGTTTGCTTAAGATGGATTTATTAGGGCTTAAAAACCTTGATGTTATAGAAAAATGCAAACAGTTGATAAGACAACGTTATGGCATAGAACCACAAATCGATATTAACGATCCAGTTATTTATAGTTTGTTAAGAGAAGGTAAGGTTAGTGGACTGTTTCAGGTAGAAGGATCAGGTTTCAGGGAATTTCTTATGCACTTACAACCAACCCAATTTAGTGATGTGTTTGCTAGTTTAGCTTTGTTTAGGCCTGGTACATTAGATAGTGGCGGTGCAGAAGCATTTATAAGACGTAAACATGGACTTGAACCTGTAGATTATTACGGTGTACCAGAGCTTGAACCAGTATTGCGCGAAACATATGGTGTTATTGTATATCAAGAACAAATCATGCAGATTGCTTCAATCATAGCTGGTTATTCGCTTGGTGAAGCAGATTTATTGCGGCGTGCTATTGGTAAGAAAAAGCGTGAAATTATAGAGCAACAACACGCTGATTTTGTACGACGCGCTGTTAGTCGTGGTTATTCTACAGAAGTAGCAGAACGTATATATAATGTAATAGAGAAGTTCGCAGACTATGGTTTTAATAAATCACATGCAGTAGCATACGCTGCTATTACAATGACTACAGCGTGGTTAAAGTATTACTATACTAAAGAGTATTACGAAGATCTATTACAAGTATTTAACGATGTGCCAGATAAAGTCAACGAATATTTAACAGAATTACAGCGAGATGGGTACACATGGACTACCCCAGATATCAATAAATCCGAACTCAATTGGCACTGGGATGGAGAACAGTTTGTACAAGGATTGTTATCTATTAAACACATGCGTGTAGATGTGGCTCAACGTATTATTGATGAACGCAATGCGCATGGCCCATATACTAGTTTGGCTAATCTTATTAACCGTGTGCGCCCTGACCGTGGTTCTTTAACTGGTCTACAACGTAGTGGTGCTTTGTGTAGCATAGGTACTGAAAGATTTGATAGCGAATTGCCGAGTGCTGTAAATCGTATACTCGATGCTGTTTACCTTAATGTTGTAAAAACACCCACCATAGATATATGGGATATCCCAGACGCATTTATATTACAACGTATTCAACGTGTAAATGGTCAGTCTATATTTACTGTGATTGATTCTAAAGGACAAACATATGATGTAATAATTGACGATAAAACACAATTGCAAGATATTTTAGCGTCATCACGACAGCTGTATGATAATGCATTATCTAGTGATGTAGACAGCGTGCTATCGGGGCGTACTTCAGCCGTTTTATTAGACACTATAGTATTACACGGCAAGCTACAACCTATAGGTGTATCACTATTTAAATTAGAGCTAACTTAACACATGGGGGGAACATCCCCCCATGTGTTAACGCAACAGTTCTTTAATTGCTTTCGCAGGTGTAAATTTGATTTTACCGTAATTAATTTGCATGTATTCGCGCGTTTGCGGATTGAATACACGACGCTGAGTTTTAGGCATAATTTTAATCGTACCTACGCCAGTAAGTGGAACCTTTACAAATTCTCCACTTTCAGCCGCTGTCTGTACAACATCTGATAAAGCGCTAAGTACACGTGCTACCTCTGTTTTACGCATACCAGTTAATTCTGCAATTGAACTCACGAGTTCACTCTTAGTCATTTATATACCTCCTGTTTATTATATAACACATTATATTGTGCGAATAGCGATATTATGCTATGTGGTATATAGTATAAGGAATGGACGAGCAACGTAAACGTGAAATAGAAAAAATAATCTCAAATACAGCACGTACTGACGATTTAGCGCGTAAAGTTAGTAAAGTGTTGTACAACCCTAAACAAGAATATTATCAAGCTATGCATAATTTACAAACTGGTCGAGTACCTAAACAAGTACGCGCTGAAGCTGAACATTATTTATCACCAATACAAACAGCCAAGTTAGATGCGGCGGCGCTAATTGGTTATAAATCAGCTGAAAGCGTACAACGTGAAATCGAACTCAAACATACTATAGGGTCCATGATAGTTGTAGCTAACGGTGATCCAGGTATACGTCATGAAACACAATATAAACATGATGTACACCAATTAGTTAATATTGCTAAGCAAGTAGATGACCCGCAGATTAAACAACAAGTGCAACAATTACAACGTACATTGGTAATTGCTGAAGCAGTAGATACATTGACAGCTGCCGCTAAACAAGAACGCGATCCCAATAAAGCTAACGCATATATGCGTGCCGCTCAACAAATGTCTGATGCGTTAGTATGGACACAAACGGGTAGTGCATCACACGAACAATTGGTATCTGTAGAACAAGCAGCGCGTAAATTAATAACATATGCGCATAAACCAGCTCGTGCGAGCACAGTGCAAACTGCGCGTATCGATGACATAGTATCGCAATTAGAGCGTACAATTCCTACACTAAATAATACGCCAACAGAACATACAGTAGTAATAAACACTGACATAACTAATAAAGCGCAAACTTTAGCACGCACATTAAACCAACATTTACAAAAAATGGCTAACGAAACGCAAGATAATGAAGAAAAAGCAGCGTATCTTATATTGGCTCGCGAAACAAAGCGTATTGGTGATACATTACCGCTGGAACAACAACAGTGGCAAGTATGGCAACAGATCAAGGAACTAACAAAAAATCCCAACATGCAAGAAGATGAAATAGCAGCTGCTGAACGAGCTCTTCGCGAATATGAAGAACAACAGCGTGAGCGTGCTCGTGCTGTTGAATTACAACGTTTAGAGGAAGAAAGATTAGCTGCCGAAGCTGGATTAACAACTAGCGCTTTTTGGGGTGAAAAAATGGGAGCTTACGCTGCTTCGGCAATAAGTGCGGGTGCTAAAGCAAAAGATATATATAAAGCAGCGTCTGGCGTATCATCTAGCGGACTTGCTGGTTTAATAGCTGTAGAACGTATTACACATCATACTGTATTGGATAGAAATAAACTTAGTTTAAAACAAGCTATTGATGAAGAGGTACAACATGCAGTAGATAATCTTGGTGGATTACTTAAAGCACAATTGTTACTAGATATGCCAGTATTAGCTGGTGCACAGCAATTTACACCTGATATACAAGCATTGTTAGATACGGTACATTCTCATGTAGACTGGAAAGCTGAAGATGTAAAAGAATATCTAGAATTGGTCGCCAAGGATCATCCAGATGTCATTAAAGAGTTAGAACGTTTAATCAGACTTAATATGCCGCATTATCTTAAAACAAATAAACAAGCTCAGGCATGGATTACGCACTATGTAACCACAGAATTGGAAAATAAAGGTTTTAATGTCAAATTACAACGTAAAACAATAGAACGTGAAGTAAAACAACGGTTATTAAGTGGTGCATTAACTGTTAAAAACTTTGTAATTAATGCTACGCAGGTAATCGAAACTTTAAACAAAATAGCATATTCTGATAAAGCGACAGATCGTATTAGTATAATCTATACCCAATTAGCTTTGCCTTTTTTGCGTATAACTTCGCGCGAGGTTATTAATATAGCGCATAAATTAACTGACCATGTGAATTGGCTTAATAAATTTGCAAATAATAAGTATATGTTGCAAGTAGCTGGTGTGTTAACAAACATTACACGTACAGTTAATGGCTTTATTCTCAGGTATGGCGCTTCTATAAGAAAAGTTACTCGTTTTACTGGAATATTGTTAAATGCTCAACAACCAACTGATATAATTAAGGCATATACACAGCCTCTAATAAGGCGTTTAAAGCGACAAGTTTTACAAGCTGTAGGACATGCTGTTATGGCCGTAGTAAAATTTATAGCTCGATTAGTAGTTAAAGCAGTAGCAGGTGTAGCTAGCGCTATTGCAGGACCTGCATTGATTATTGTTTTGCCACTACTGATTATAATGATGTTATTTGTTTTGCCAGGTAATATCAATGTAATAATACCAGTAGAACATTTATATACTATGGAAAATAACCAAGCTCTAGTAGCTTTACAAAATATGATGTTTTCATCTGTGGGCGGTTATAGCGATGTGGTGGCAGGTGCATATGCTGCGTATGGAGGTGGAACAACTGAGGAACAGACCGAGTTTTATTCTCTAGTTCAACAAGTACAATCTGACCTGGTAGATTTAGTAACTGTTAAACGCGACATGTATCCAGTTAAAGAACTGTTAGGTAGCGAGCAGCTATATTATAACGTTAAAGAGCTTTGGGCAGTTCCTGTAGATTCAGCTACACACAATGTCATACAACGTATTATTTCTGAAGTTACTTGTAATTTAGTAACATTTATTACAGCTTCTGGTGTTAATACATCTTGGGAAAAAACGGTAGTTAGTTCGACTGTAGAATACGTGGAATGGTCAGGTGAAATCCCAGAGCCAACACTTGTTACATGTGTGCAAACAGGTACATTTACAGAGATAACATACGGTGGTTACGGTGGTTCATGGACAAACGCGCGTAAAGTAAGGTTAGTACAACGTCCATTTCAAGCGTATATTAATGGGAAACAAACTATCTACGGGTTTGGTCCTACAGATAAAGTGTACTATGCTACAATCGGCAATAAACCAACAACGGGTTATATAGTGTAGCATACATCAGCGCTTGATCCATGGGTACTTCAACATATGGAAACTATAGCGCCTAAGGGTACATCTACAACTAATGTGTATGGTATGGTTGTAGATCAAATAAGAGCTGAAATGTCAAAAGGCGCTGCGTCTATACTTAATACAATCGGTGCTAATGATGTAATGTTTGTAAAACCACGTACTCCTCCTTTATTAACACCTGATTTACCTACAGTAGGCGAAATGGTAGATTACTACAAACGATATGAAGTTGATGACGCGTGGACACGATTAGCGAAACAGCTTACTGATGGACATAAAGTGCGTGTTTGTAATTACTCCACTAGTGCATTGGACAAATATTTATGTGTAAACACAACAACAGTTTCTTATTTAACTATTGACGTTACAGATTTCGGCGGTGCTAAATGGAATATGAATATACCAACAGTAACTACCGCTTCCATTCCTGATACAAGCACTATAACGTTTGGAGGCGGTTTAAATGCTGATCATGTTACTGTGGAAATACAAACAGCGTCTGGAGAGACTATAATGTCTCTGAGTTTTAACACAAAAATGGTTCAAATGGATGCATTACCGACAGCAACACGCACACAGACTGTTGTAACTATACCACTTAGTCCATATGATAGAACAAGCACAATGTTTGAAATTTATGTGTCCAGTGGTAATGCTTCGTGGTCACATTTAATAGCTATGGATGTGCCAGTATTTTATGATGCAGACTTGATAAAACCTGAGATAACACCAACTATAACACCACAAGCGCCAGGGCCTATACAGAACCCTGGCGAACCGATTCACTCACTATACAGACCCCCTAAGATGAACCCATTAGATGATTCATTAGTATTTATGTACTGGAAAGCTATAGAACGTCCTTTGCATTAGAACGGAATATCATCTAGTGTAGGTTCGTCATCAGCCTGTGAAGATAACATTTCTTTGGCAGAGTCTCTATCCAACTCAACGATTTTGTCTCCTTGCTTAGCGAAATAGTGTC
>ERZ795060.3461-NODE-3461-length-14409-cov-15.455692_pt1 | contig 14409 bp, 15 predicted proteins | sample MGYA00375144_ERZ795060 | MGnify/ENA primary metagenome ERZ795060 (study PRJEB30189, sample SAMN05720157) | activated sludge metagenome | isolation source: anaerobic digester from wastewater treatment plant | place: Japan | collected 2015-05-15 ... | reverse complement strand
GCTCTTGACAGGGAAGTTTTTTTCAATATAATTATTTTACAATCTCTTCTGCCTTTAAGACAAAGATGTCTTGAAGGAGTCTTATAAGGACAATGTCTGTTCTGCCGAAGCAGGCAACGTTATATCCCAATGGGGGAATAGCTTTATTGTATTATTCTATCCCAATTAGAAGGAGGAAACAGATATGAGGGATATAAATATTAAGTATATCGAGGGGCAGATCAGAATACCTTCAGCCTGTGGACTTTCAGGTTATATAAACACCAGGGGAGAACTGACCTCTGGAGGACATATTGTAGACGCTATGAGTGTGATGAGAGAAAGGGGTAATGGGCTTGGCGCAGGCTTTGCTGGTTATGGGATATACCCCGATAGAGAAGATTATTATGCCTTTCATATCTTTTTCGAAGACCCAAAAGCCAGGGAAGAGACATCTTCTCTTCTGTACAATTACCTCGATGTGGTACAGGAAGAAAAAATTCCCACAAGAAAAGTAAAAAATATCAGAAATGCCCCTATGATCTGGAGATATTTCGTTAAACCCAAAGAGGAATATCTGGAAGAAGACGTATCAGAAGATGACTTTATCGTTGATCTTGTTATGAAGATTAACAGTGAGATAAAAGGGGCTTATGTCTTTTCCAGTGGTAAGAATATGGGGGTCTTTAAAGGTGTCGGTTATCCCGAAGATATAGGAGAGTTCTATAAACTTGAAGAGTACAATGGGTACAGCTGGACAGCCCATTCCAGGTTTCCCACCAATACCCCGGGATGGTGGGGAGGTGCACATCCTTTTTCTCTCTTAGATTGGACGGTGGTCCATAATGGAGAGATATCCTCTTATGGAACGAACGTCAGATATATTGAGATGTTTGGTTATAAGTGTACTCTTATGACCGATACAGAGGTCATAACCTATATTATGGACCTGCTTATCAGGAGGCACAGACTTCCAGTAGATATAGTTGTTAAAGCCCTGGCTCCACCATTTTACAGTACTGTAGAAAGACTTGACGAAGAAGAGAAAAACAAGATAAAGGCTATAAGGGCGGTATATCAGAGTTGTTTATTGAACGGACCATTCTCTATAATTGTTGGATTCAAAAATGGTCTTATATCACTTACCGACAGGATAAAACTGAGACCCCTGGTGGCTGGAAAAAGTGGAGACTTCGTTTATATGGCTTCTGAGGAATCTGCGATAAGAGAGTTATCTCCGAAACTTGACAGGGTATGGATGCCAAGAGGAGGAGAGGCGGTTATATCAATGTTGGAGGAAAAGAGAATACTGGTATGAAGACTCTATATGAATCAGATTTTCTTGTAATAAGAGATGAGACCAGGTGCATCAGATGCAAGGTCTGTGTAAGACAATGTGCTAACGAGGTGCATCAGTATGATGAGGAAGATGACAGGATTATCAGTGATAACTCTAAGTGTGTTGGCTGTCATAGATGTGTTACCATGTGCCCCACAAAGGCTATAACAATAATGAGGAATCCACTTGAATTCAGAGAAAATTATCAGTGGACAGAGAGAACAATCAAGGATATATATAAGCAATCTGAAACTGGCGGTATTCTTCTTACCGGGATGGGTAATGATAAGAATTATCCTGTATACTGGGACAGGCTTCTCATAAATGCCAGTCAGGTGACAAATCCCTCTATAGACCCTTTAAGAGAACCGGTGGAACTTAAGACTTTTATAGGGAGAAAACCTGAAAGACTGGATTTTGATAGCTATGGGAATCTACTTACAGAGATGCCTCCACAGCTGGAGCTCGAAATCCCAATAATGTTTTCAGCTATGTCTTTTGGTTCGATAAGTCTCAATGCCTCTGAATCACTGGCAAGAGCAGCGGTAGAGGTTGGAACATACTGGAATACGGGAGAGGGAGGCTTACATAGAAAACTATATCCATACAGCCATCGTGCTATTGTTCAGTGTGCGTCTGGAAGATTTGGTGTTGATATAGATTATTTAAATGCCGGTTCTGCTATTGAGATAAAGATTGGGCAGGGTGCAAAACCAGGTATCGGAGGACATCTACCTGGAGAAAAAGTTGGAGAGGATGTATCCAGTACAAGAATGATCCCAATAGGGACAGATGCTATCTCTCCAGCCCCACATCATGATATCTATTCCATAGAAGATTTAAAGCAGTTGATATACGCATTGAAAGAGGCTGTAAATTATAAAAAGCCAGTGGGGGTAAAGATAGCAGCCGTACACAATGTATCTGCCATAGCGTCTGGTATAGTAAGAGCCGGTGCAGATTTTATAGCTATAGATGGTTTTCGGGGAGGAACTGGAGCTGCCCCGACAAGAATAAGAGATAATGTTGGGATACCCATAGAACTGGCTCTGGCTGCTGTTGATACAAGACTCAGGGAGGAAGGTTTGAGACATCAGGTATCCATTATAGCGGCAGGTTCTATCAGAAATAGTGCTGATGTAATAAAAGCTGTAGCGCTTGGTGCAGATGCTGTTTATATAGCGACATCTGCCCTGGTATCTCTTGGTTGTCATCTCTGTCAGAATTGTCACACCGGAAGGTGTAACTGGGGTATAGCAACCCAGGATCCAAATCTGGTAAAAAGGTTAAACCCCGATATCGGAGCGAGAAGGGCGAGCAATCTATTGAACGCATGGGCTCATGAGATAAATGAGATGCTTGGAGGAATGGGGATAAATGCACTTGAGAGTTTGAGGGGGAATAGACTTATGCTAAGAGGGATAGGTCTGAACGAAAAAGAGCTGGAGATCCTTGGGATAAAACATGCCGGGGAGGGGATGTAAATGGAATCAAAGATAAGAAAGAGGATATATCCGAAAGAAGACGTATGTATAGGATGTCATCTTTGCGAGGTCTACTGTATCCTGGCTCATTCTGGAAGTAAAGACCTGGTTAAGGCTTTTAATAAGAAAGATAGACCATCCCCCAGAGTTACCGTTGAAGAAAAGGATGGATACTATATAACATTTGCATTGCAGTGTCGTCACTGTGATGACCCTCTATGCATCAAAGCCTGTATTACAGGTGCCATGTATAGAGATGAAAAGACAGGGGTTATTATGTGTGATGAAAGTAAGTGTGTGGGGTGCTGGACCTGTATTCTGGTATGTCCTTACGGTGCTATAAGAAGAGGAGAAAATAAAAAGGTTGCCTCTAAATGTGACTTATGCATAGAGAGAGGCACTCCGATCTGCGTAGAAAATTGCCCCAACGAAGCATTGGAGCTGAAAGAGGTATGAGGAGGAGACTATGAGGTACGTCATCATTGGTAATTCCATAGCAGCTACAGGGTGTATAGAGGGGATAAGAAGGGTTGATACCGAAGGAGAAATTATAGTAATCTCTGAAGAGCCATATTCTGTATATTCCAGACCGTTAATCTCATACTGGCTTTCGGGGAAGATTGGAGATAATGATATATATTATAGACCTGGAGATTTTTACAGGAAGAATCAAGTTAAATTGATCTCTGGAGTAAAAGCCACCAGGGTGGATTTTGATGGTAAGGAGGTATTTTTAGAGACAGGAGAAGGTATCCACTATGACAAATTACTGATTGCTACCGGTGGCAAACCCTTTGTTCCTTCTATACCAGGTCCAAAAGGTAATGTCTTTACTTTTTCAAATTTCGATGACGTCAAAGCCATAGATAGAGTGATATTCAGAGGAGCCAGTGTGGTTGTGGTCGGTGCAGGTTTAATCGGATTAAAAGCAGCAGAGGCTCTGGTAGAGAGAGGTTGTAACGTCACAGTAGTTGAACTGGCAGGTAGAATACTGAGCTCCATTCTGGATGAAGAGGGTGCTGGAATTGTACAGAGAGAATTTGAAAAAAGAGGGGTAAAATTTTTCCTTGAAAACTCTGCGACTAAAGTTATTGGGGAAGAAGATGTAGAAGCGGTAGAGCTGAAATCTCTGGATACAATCCCGACCAATGTTCTTATCTTTGCCATAGGTGTTGTCCCGAATGTGGATATATTTAGAGGCACTTCTCTGAGGATAAATAGAGGTATCCCTGTAAACAGCAGGATGGAAACAAATATACCGGATGTATATTCAGCCGGGGATGTAGCAGAGGCATTAGATATGCTGACCGGAGAAAATAGAGTAATACCCATCCTGCCTAACGCCTATATAGAGGGAGAGATAGCAGGTCTGAATATGGCAGGAAAGATTACAGAATATCCCGGAGGATTTCCTATGAACTCTATAGGATTCTTTGATATGCATATTATGACAGCAGGATTATTAAATCCCTCCGGTGGGATGGAGACTATTAAGAGGATGGAGAAAAATAAGAGGATATACAGAAAACTCTATATCGATGACGGAAAGATAGCTGGTTTTATGTTTATAAACTCTATAGACCGAACCGGTATAATTACAGACCTTATGAGACAGAGAATAGATGTCTCTGATTTTAAAGAAAGATTGCTGGCAGACAATTTTGGTTTTCTGGACCTTCCAAAAGAGTTCAGGAAAGAGAAAATATTGGAGATGGTATAAGGTGGAAAGAGACAGGACGTTAAAGACAATAGATGCTGAAGGATTGCACTATAAAGTTTTGAATGAGATGATAAGAGAATCTCTGACCGACGGATACCAGGAGTTAAGGCTTCTCAATGTAAATGGTCAGAGATATATAGGTGATGGGGTTACTTTTCCTGATAGATATTTAGAGATATATGGGACTCCTGGGAATGACCTTGGAATATTTATGAATGGACTTACGATAAAGGTCTTTGGGAATGCTCAGGATGGTGTAGCCAACACGATGAATGATGGAGAAATTATCATATATGGGAGTGCTGGAGACCTTGCCGGTTATGGTATGAGAGGGGGAAGGATTTTCATCAGGGATTCTGTCGGTTACAGGATTGGAATACATATGAAGGAGTATCAGGATAAAATACCTGTAATTGTAATAGGTGGTGGAAGTGGAGACTTTCTTGGAGAATATATGGCAGGTGGGAGGATAATAAGCCTTGGGTTAAATACCTCCGAGGACGAGATAACAGGGTATTTCTGCGGAACCGGTATGCATGGTGGAGCTATATATATCAGGGGAAAAATACCAGAGTATAAACTGGGAAAAGAGACAAAAATGATTGATGCGGATGAGAACGATCTGGAGTTTTTAAAAAAATATATTATGGATTTTTCAAATTATTTTGATCTTAACTTTGACTGTATTATGGATAGACCATTTTATAAACTTATCCCTTACAACAGGAGACCCTATGGTAGACTATACGCTTACTAAAATGTTATAATATACAAACAGCAAAAAGTTGGCTCCATCCTACAAGGAGGTTATATGGAGGATTCTGTTAAGATAATAGACGAATTTGGCAATTACAGCGATTTTCAGGTGATAGATCTCTTTAATATAAAAGATAAAGACTATATAGTACTTGCTCCTCAGGGAGAAATAGCAAGTGCCTTCATAATGAGGATAGATGGAGGGATGCTCAGAGAACTGACCGATGAAGAGTTTATGGAGGTAGAGTTATACCTCACATCTGAACTTGAGGATAGAGAGGTAAATTAACAGATGAAAGAAGGGACTTTTTACATAACCACACCCATATACTATGTGAATGCCTCCCCCCATATTGGGCATTCTTATACTACAATTACTGCCGATGTGATAGCCAGGTTCAAGAGGATGTGGGGTTATAAGGTTCTTTTCTCTACTGGAACAGATGAACATGGGCAGAAGATACTGGAGGCAGCAAGGGCGCAGAATAGAGACCCCAAAGAACATGTGGATATATATTCGCAGGTATTTAAGGATACATGGAAGAAGCTCCATATTTCTTATGACGATTTTATCAGGACCACCGAGCCAAGACATGAGAAGGTGGTTAAATATATAGTCAACAGGTTATATGAGCAGGGGGATATATATAAAGGTATCTATGAAGGATGGTACTGTGTCCCCTGCGAGACATTCTTGCAGGAAGATGAGCTTGTTGGTGGAAATTGTCCAAACTGTAATAGACCTGTTATATGGAATCAGGAGGAAGATTACTTCTTCAGGATGTCTGAATATCAGGATAGACTCTTAAGACATGTGGAAGAGAACCCTGATTTTGTAAAGCCCGATACCAGAAGACAGGAACTCATAAGCAGGATAAAAGCAGGTATAAGAGACCTGTGTATCTCAAGAAAAGGTCTCAGCTGGGGGATTTCTCTTCCATTTTCTGAAGAATATTCCATATACGTATGGGTTGATGCACTTATAAACTATCTCACCGTGGTTGGTTACCCTGAAGATGTTGAGAGATTTGAGACATACTGGCCAGCTGTTCATCTTGTTGGTAAGGATATAATGTGGTTTCATGCTGCCACATGGCCAGCCATGTTAATGGCTCTTGGAGTTGAGCCACCAAGGCAGGTATTTGTTCACGGATTCTGGACAGTAAAGCAGGAGAAGATGTCCAAGAGTAAAGGGAATGTGATAGACCCGCTGGTAATGGCAAAAAGTCTGGTTGATAAGGGGTTTGCAGAGGATATAGCTGTAGATGCTGTGAGATACTTCCTGATGAGAGAGGTCCCGCTGGGGCTAGATGGAGAATACTCCGATGAGAACTTTATACACAGGGTAAACTCTGACCTTGCCAATGACCTGGGGAACCTGTTCTTCAGGAGTGTTGGTATAATAACAAGATATGGAGACGGAATTATACCCGGCAGTGGAACTGTTGATGGTGAGCTCCTCAATATAAAAGATTCCATAGTGAAAAATTTAGATGGGCTTATGACAAACTTTGAATATACAAAGGTATTAACCGGTATATGGGAATTTATAGGTGCGGTTAATAAGTATCTGGATCAGAAGGCGCCCTGGTCTCTGGCAAAAGAGGGAAAAAGAGAAGAGTTTGACAGTGTAATGTTCAATGTCTTTGAATCTATAAGGAATATATCTATACTGATCTCTCCATTTATGCCAGAGGTATCGAGGTATCTTCTCTCTTCTCTTGGTTTAGATGTCGAATCTTCCACCAGAAAAGAAGCACTGGATGGCTGGGGGAAACTCAAGCCTGGCTGGAAGATTCCGGAAGTAAGTCCATTATTTCCCAGGATAGAGGTGTAGATATGGAAGAGATAACAATAGAAGAATTTCAGAGATTAGACCTGAGGGTCGGAAAGATAGTGGATGCAAAGAATGTTGAAGGGGCAAAAAAACTGCTCCAGCTTGTGGTGGATATTGGTAGCGAATACCGTCAGCTTGTGGCAGGTATAGCAGAGGTTTACAGCCCCCAAGACCTTATAGGTAAAGAGGTTGTTATTGTTGCCAACCTCAAGCCTGCCGTTATAAGAGGGATCCAATCTAATGGGATGATTCTGGCAGCCTCTGACGGAGGTGTTATATCCGTTATATCTCCAGACAGAGAGATGCCTCCAGGGGCTAAAGTAAAATAATCTCTTGCTTATAGATACCCATCTCCATCTGGATGAATTTGATGATATAGAGGATATTCTAGATAGAGCCAGGGGGGTAGGTGTTAGTGCTTTTGTATCGGTAGGGTATAATATTGAATCGAGCAGGTTTTCCCTCTCTGTTGCCAGGAGATTCCAGGATGTATTTGCCCTTCTTGGAATTCATCCTCACGATGCCGGAGAATTTACAGAGGAGTTTTTGACATGGCTTTCAGAAGCAACAAACGATAAAAAGGTCCTAGGTATAGGAGAGATAGGACTGGATTATTACAGAAATCTATCCCCCAGAGGTACCCAGATAGAAGTGTTTGAAAGGCAGTTGTCACTGGCTCAAGAATTATCCATCCCCGTATCTCTCCATATAAGGGATGCCTACAGAGAAGCATTCAATATTCTGAAGGGTTTTGATGTAAGGGGAGTTTTGCACTGTTATTCAGGAGGGATTTCTTTTCTGGAAGAAGCCCTCTCCTCCGGTTTTTTCATAGGTTTTGATGGACCTGTAACATTTCATAATGCAAAAGAGACCATAGAAGTGGTAAAGAGATGTCCTCTTGAGAGGATTCTCATAGAGACAGATGCCCCCTATCTTGCCCCTGAACCGTTCAGAGGCAAGAGAAACGAACCTGCAAATCTGATATATATAGCCAGGAAGATCTCTGAGATAAAGGAGATAGAGATAGAAGAGCTGGAGAAAATTTTAGAAGAGAATGTCAAAAAGTGTTTTCCCAGGTATGCCCTTCAGTGAGCTCATCTTCCCTTCCAGATGTCTTGTATGTAAGAGGATAAGCAGAGAAATCATCTGCAGTGATTGTCTCTCCAGGGTATCTCCTGTCCCCATTCCTGTATGCAAGATATGTGGCAGCCCTGTGGAGAAAAGTAATATCTGTTTCAGGTGCAGGCAAAATCCCCCATATTTTTCCAGAGCCAGGTCTTATGCCCTGTATGATGGGGTTATAAAAACTGCCATTATAAGATTTAAATTTGAAAAGAAAAAAAGGATAGGCGAATTTCTGGGAAATCTTCTTGGAGAGTTCGCTCTAAACCTGAACTGGAAAATGGATGTGATTGTCCCCATCCCACTCTCTGATAGAAGGCTGAAGGAGAGGGGTTTTAACCAGTCCGAGATCTTGGCTCTGGAGGTTGGCAAGATTCTCAAACTGCCAGTCTCTTCCGGTCTTGTAAGGATAAAGGAAACCGTCCCTTCTATAAGTTTAAGTCCAGCAGAGAGGATAAAGAATATAAATAAAGCATTTCTCCTCTCAGACAGAGATCTGAAAGGGAAAAGAGTGCTCCTTGTAGATGATGTATATACAACCGGTGCTACTGTGAATGAGGCTGGAAAGACACTGCTAGAAAGAGGGATAAAAGAGGTGAGGGTTCTGACACTGGCGAGGGATTTAAAAATTTAGGGGTAGACTTACGTCCACCCCATATCTTTTAGATTTTTTCAAAGTCTTCTTTTGGCGCCCCACAATCAGGGCAAACCCAGTCATCGGGTAGCTCTTCAAATGGAGTTCCAGGTGGGATTCCATTCTCCGGGTCTCCCTCTTTCGGGTCATAAATATACCCGCATACGGTGCATTGCCACTTTCCCATACTTTCCTCCTCACATTAGAGTCTTCTGATAATTTTCCACCTTGCATTCTTCTACATCTTTTATCTTAACAGGCATATTTAGCCAACTCGATTCATAAACAGCCATACTTATAGCCTCATCCTTCAATCCAACCTCTCCGGTGGTCTCTATCTCACCCGTTCCCAGGATTGCATCAAAGAACTCTTTTAATTCTATGGCAATTGTATCTTTGATTCCCTTTGGGAAAAGCCTTTCTCTCTCCTCAGAAGAGAGTGAGTCTAGATATTCCTCTTCCAGCTTTTCTAAAGAGATATGCCCCTCCCTGGTATAAAGTCCATCATCCCATACTATAGAACCTTTATCCCCATATATAGCCCTGAAGCTTGTCTTTTTCCCCACCGCAGAGTTTGTTAAGACCCATGTCCCTGTTACACCATTTTCAAACTTAAGTACAGACATTGTTGTATCTTCAACATCTATTACTACCGGATCAGAAAGTTTATCTCTGTCTTTGAATCTTATCGGATTATATGTTTTAGATACGGCGTATAACTCCTCCAACTCTCCTATATGGTATCTGAACAGGTCTGCAAAATGGACACCACCATCAAGAGTCCATCCACCACCTGATATATCTTTATGGTCTCTCCATCCCCAGTACCACAATCTCTCAGAGATATCCTCCCAGAAAAGCATCGTCGGCTTTCCGATCTTTCCTGATTTTATAACCCAGTTTATGGTTCTCTCAGAGAGGGCTCTCCTGTAATTTTCAGCTACCTGAAGTATGCATCTATTCTTTTCTGCTGAATCCAGTATCATATGGGCGTATCTTATAGTTAGTGCCAGGGGTTTTTCTATAGTGACATGCTTCTTTGCCGATAGACACTTGATAGCCACCGTATGATGCTCATTATGTGTGGTACAGATATCAACAGCCTGGATGTCAGGCTCTTTAAGCAGCATCTCATCAACATCTGTATATACTGCAGGTTTATAACCCTGAAAAGAACCTATATCCTCTGCCATTTTTTCTGCTCGAGCCTCATCTATGTCACATACAGATACAATCTCGAATGTCTTTATATCATTTTCCCATAGAAGTTTTAATCCCTTTACATGTGCTCCTGCTATACCACCGCATCCGGCGATGGCTGACTTTACTCTTTCCATTAATCCCTCCTATCTCGGTTTTGCCAGAATCTCTTTTATCTCAAAATAAAGAAAATCTCTTGCATATGCTGGTTTTACCACTATGGCTGTATCTGCACCTCTGTCTGTCCCTCCTATAGCTATGGCTTCCTGATTCACATCTATCAGCCCTGCCTCTGCTGCCATAATGGCTATCTCTACCGCGACCTTCATCCCCTGAGAAAATCTCCTCAGGACTTCAGCCACTATCTCATTAGGATTGTGCCCTCCAAACTTTGCGGTAAATGCATTACTCACATCGTCACCCAATGCATGGATACAGGTCAAGACCTTTGCCCCTTTTGCCTCAAGCTCTTTTCTCACACTATCTGGCATTATCCATCCTTCTCTTGTAAACCCCGAAGATATGGTGACTATTACCAGATTTATGTCTGTATCTCTGAAGACCTCCACAGCTTTTTTCCCTGTTCCCCCATAAGTGGATGCAACCACCACCTGGTTTATCCTTAAAGCCTTTGCCCTTTCTTTTGCTATATTCAGTGTTTCTTCTGTATTGACTTCCCCTTTAGTCTCAAAATATTTTACAGTTACCTCCATATATCACACCTCCTGATCAGCTTACAAGATTCTTCTCTTTATCCTCCCAGTACCTGAACTGGGACATAAACATAGTATAATATATTCCCTTTTTCTCCATCAATTCATCATGTTTTCCCATCTCCACAATCTTCCCATTCTCCACCACAAGTATCTTGTCTGAGCTCTGAATGGTGGATAATCTGTGGGCAATGATAAATGCTGTTCTCCCTTCAAGCAGTTTACTTATACCTTTTTGCAGCAGTCTTTCAGTAGAGGTATCCACGCTGGCTGTTGCCTCATCGAGTATCAATATCTTTGGGTCAGCTATTAACGTCCTTGCCAGAGAAACGAGCTGTCTCTGTCCTGTTGAAAGTCTCAATCCTCTTTCTCTTATATCTGTATCGTACCCCTTCTCCAGTGATGAGATGAAAGAATGGGCATAGACCCATCTGGCAATCTGGACCACTTCCTCATCATTAGCATCCAGTCTTCCATATTTGATATTATCCAGTATACTTCCTGAAAAGAGAAAGGTATCCTGAAGCATAACTCCTATCTGTCTTCTGAGACATTCAAGCTTAATATCCTTTATATTAATTCCATCGATCAGGACCTCTCCCTCCTGTGCATCATAGAATCTGCAGATTAGATTGATAATGGTAGTTTTACCTGCACCTGTATGTCCTACCAGTGCAACCTTTTCACCAGGATTAACTTTAAAGCTTACATTATCAAGCACTTTTTTTTCTCCATCGTAGGAGAATGATACATTTCTGAATTCCACCCCTCCTTTTATCTCTACATCTATAGCATTATCCCTTTCTATTATCTGAGGGTTTATATCCAGAATCTCAAATATTCTTTCAGCGCTTGCCATACTGGTAACGAGGTTATTGAAGAGATTGCTGAGGTCTGTTATTGGTCTCCAGAACATGGCTATATAATTTGTAAATGCTACCAGCAGCCCTACAGTGATATTCCCGGAATTTATCATCCTAACACCAAAGTAAAATGTTATAACAGTTCCCAATCCCCAGGAAAAATCCACCATGGGCCAGAAAAGGTCGTTTATCCTTACCGCCCTTACAAATGCAGACCTTAAATCCCAGGCTAACTCATTGAAGATGTTAAACCTGTATCTTTCAGCGGTAAAATACTTTATAACCCTGATCCCGGAAAAATTCTCATGGGTGAATGCATTGAGGGTTGAATTCTTTTTCCTTACCACCTGCCATCTCTTTCTTGATATTATCTGGATTGAGAATAGAGTAATTACTAAAACTGGTAATGTGGATAAAGCTACCAGTGCCAGTTTTGCATTTAATGAGAACATAATAACAGATGTTGCTATAATCATTGCTATATCAGGAATCAGGTTGGTAATACTCATGGTAAACAGGTTATGGAGAGAATTCACGTCTCCTATCACCCTGGCAAGAATCTTCCCCACAGGTCTCTCGTCAAAGAAGGATAACGATAATCTTTGAATATGATTATACAGGTCCTGCCTGATATCCAGAAGAATTCTATTAGTTACACTGGACATCCTTATTATTCTGGCTCTTGCGCAGAGGGCTGAGACCAGATTGAGGATGAGGAGCAGGACACCAATTGAGATAAGACCTCTGGTATCTTTGTCTTTTATATATCTATCTATAGTTATCTTCAGAAAGTATGGATTAGCAAGTTCTACCGCCATAACGATACCGACGAGTAAAAGGACTATTGCCACCTCTTTTTTATATGGTTTCAGATACTTCAGGAGCCTTTTTATTATATCTATATTGACTTTTTCTTCCAGTTTCTCGTCTTCTCTTAAACTGTAGGGCACGTTTATACCATCTCCTCTTCAAAATCCAGGATATACTTACCGTACTGTTCCTGGTATATATCGAAATATCTTCCTCTGAGGGCTAAAAGTTCCTGATGAGTTCCTCTTTCTACTATCTCTCCATTCTCAAGTATAATTATCTCATCCGCATTTTTAACTGCGGAGACCCTGTGAGCAATGATGATCTTTGTGAAGTCCCCGTAGTGCTTTTCAATAGCCCTCTGGACATAATGTTCTGTCTCCATATCAAGGGAAGATGTTACATCATCGAGGATTAAAATTCTGGCTCGTCTGACAAGCGCTCTGGCTATTGATAATCTCTGCTTTTGCCCTCCAGAGAGCCCCAGTCCCCTTTCCCCAACAATGGTATCCAGCCCTTCGGGGAGGTTCATCACAAAGTTATAAGCCCTTGCAGTCTCCAGCGCTTTTATAATCTCCTCTTCGGGGACTTGAGACCCGAGTCTTATGTTTTCTAGAACAGTGTCGGAGAAGAGGAAGACGTCCTGTGGCACATACGATATAGCACTTCTTAAAACCTCCAGACTTATATTCTTAATATCCACACCATCAAGAAGTATCTCTCCTTCCCATGGTTCGTAGAACCTTCCGATGAGGTTTATCAGCGTGGTTTTTCCCGACCCTGTCGTCCCCATTATCGCCAGGGTCTTTCCCTCTTTAAGCTCAAAGTTGATATTTTTCAGCACATACTCATCCTTGTATTTGAAGGATACATCTCTGAATGATACATTTCCCCTTATCTCCTTTAACATAACCGGGTTTCCGATAACTTCTCTCTCCGGTTTTTCCTTGAAAAATCTATCTATCTTCTTCAGTGATGCCCTGCACTGGGAGAGTGCGTTTATAAGCCAGCCGAGCATCCTCATAGGCCATACCAGCATTGATACATAGGTACTGAAAGCAACCAGTGTCCCAACAGACATCGTTTCCCTGATAACGAAGAGACCACCAATAGTTATTGCTATCGCTATGGATATATTTGTCAGGAAATCCATCCAGGGACCATAGCTCGCCAGAGTCTTTGCCTGTTTCACGTTCAGCTCATAGTTTCTGTGATTCTCTCTGAAGAACTTTTCTATCTCATGTCTTTCTCTGCCAAAGGATTTTACCACCCTTATACCTGCTATATCCTCCTGGGCTGTAGTATTCAGCCTTACCCCCTGGTCAGAGATCTCTCCGTAGACCTTATCGATCCTGACCTCCAGTTTATATGCAATATATCCTATAATTGGCAACAATAGAACAATTAATAAGGTCAGTTCCCTGTTAATGCCAAATAATATGATACCGGCGATAATAAAGTAGAACACCTGTTCCACAAAAAACATAAGAGCAAACCCAAAGGTAAACCAAACATTATCAATATCCTCTTTTATCCTTGACATTAATTCACCGGTATTTATCTGATCAAAGAACGATAGAGGAAGGGTCTGCAGATGTTTAAGAAGATCAACCCTTATATCGCTGGCTAGCGCAGAACCGCCCAGATCCATAAAATACCCTCTTCCATATCCCAATAATACACGGGACAATGTTATTATAGAGAGAAATAAGAGAAGCCTTGATAAATCTTCCATTCTCCCTCCAATAATAACACCATCTATAATCTCCTGAACTATCCTCGGATTAAACATATCCAGTGAAAGAGCAAGGATAGAAAATAAAATGGAAAGAACAAAAAAGACAAGATTCTTCCTGATACCCCTTCTAAGGCTTTCCAAGTCCATCACCCCTGTTTAGATTGTAAGAGTATTGTATAGAATAATCAGTAAAAAGTCAATTCCCTGTTAACGT
>ERZ795060.3454-NODE-3454-length-14424-cov-6.461340_pt1 | contig 14424 bp, 15 predicted proteins | sample MGYA00375144_ERZ795060 | MGnify/ENA primary metagenome ERZ795060 (study PRJEB30189, sample SAMN05720157) | activated sludge metagenome | isolation source: anaerobic digester from wastewater treatment plant | place: Japan | collected 2015-05-15 ... | reverse complement strand
TTAAGTTATTATGATATATCAAAAGCTTTTCTTGTTGATGAACCTTTTGAAGAATTACTAAAACAAGAAGCGGTTAGTTTGTTGGTTCTATCAACAGACTTATTGAAAAAGATAAACGATTTTATATTACCATGCTGTGCTACTGATTCTGCAAGGGCTTTTCTAAATGGTTGCTATATTGATAATGATAATATAATGGCAACAAATAGCCGGATTTTAGGTAAACTTGAAATGGGGCAAGATATCAAGCGTTTCATATCACAACCATTTTTCCTTTCACAGAAATTTTTACAAAACTTAGAAGAAATTAATGAAACCATAAGCATAGCTGTATATGATTATAGTTTGATATGCAAGACTATACTATGTCCTGGAGTTCATAATATCAATGTTGAAATATTAGGAAAAGTAGGAAATACATCACAATTTCCTCCTGCTTATCAAATAATAACTAAAGTAGTATCATACCCATACTTAATTACTGTAAATACTCCTGAGTTTGTTTCAGCATTAAGAGTACTACAACCTTTTGTTGATTCATTTATGCGTTCTGTATTGAAGGTTGGTGTAGATAACAGCTGCATTTATTTAACAACTGAATCTACTGCTAAGAATAAACAAGGTGAAGATTCAGTAGATATTTTAACATGTACACAACAAATTGAACATCCTTTATCTTTTTGTATTAGTTTAGATGATATAAAAAACACTGTATTAAAGTTTTCAAGCGATACAACATCATTATATCTTTCTCAAGAATCTTCAACAGAGCCTATAGGTATTGAAGACTCAACAAATAATATTTTGTTAGTTATAGCAACAATTCAAATTCTTAATGATTCTAATAAAACGGAGGAGTAACATGCTAACTATTACAAAAGAATTTAGCTTTGCGTACGGGCATCGTTTATACAATAATTGTCTAACTGAAAGTGAAAATAAAAATGAATATGGGCCTTGTACTAATATACACGGTCACAATTCTATTTTACGAGTAACAGTTGCATCTTTAAATTCTGATGAAAGTAGTAATCTTGTAAATGGTATGATTATAAATTTTTCTGTACTTAAAGAAATTGTTAATACTTTGATTATTAGTAAACTTGATCATAGATTTCTTAATGAGTTAGTGTCTGAAATACCTGATTTTCCTTCTATACCTACATGTGAAAATATAATACAATGGATTCATAAAACATTGCAACCTGCACTTAAAGAATACAATGTTAAGTGTGTGCAGTTAGATTTGTATGAAACACCCACTTCATACGCTACATGGAAAGAATAATTATTTAACAAGGAGAATATATATATGAACAAAAGTAATTTAAAACAATCAAATCAGTTTGCAGTTGTATTATATTCGGGTGGATTAGATTCTACTGTAAGTTTATACCACACACTACATACATTCAAATGTCCTACGCTTGCAGTATATGTTAGATATGGATCTAAACATTCCGCTAAAGAACTTTCTTGTGCTAAAAAGGTCTGCAAACAACTTAATGTACCATTACAAATAGTTGATTTTGATCTAACAAAACTTGTACGATCAGATCTACTTACTACAGGGAGCAGTGAGCAACTTTACCAACCTTCTAATGCAGTAGTTCCTTTCAGGAACACATTCCTGTTAACAATCGCTGCAGCTACAGGCTATACATACTTTGAAAAATATTGCGAAACATCAGTTGATAAAAAAGATTTATTTATTGTTACAGGTGCAAATGGAGCAGATTATAATGATTTCTTAGATTGCCGCACAGCTTTCTTTACTAGCATGAATCAAACACTAAACAAAGGACCTAAAGATAAAAAGTTTATATATAAGATTTATACACCTATAATACATTATTCAAAAGCAGAGATTATTCAGTTAGGACACCGACTAGGAGTTCCTTTCGAATTAACATGGACCTGCTATAAAGGTGGGAAGAAGCCTTGTGGGGTATGTGCAGCATGTGTTGCTAGGAAGGAAGGTTTTCATACAGCTAAGATAAAAGACCCATTAGTAGCAAGATAGGAGGTTAGTATGTTTTCATATTTACACACTTCACCTATAGAATATGATGGTTCACAACTTAGAAGTTTGTTTGCATATGAAATTTCTGGTACACCTGGTGATTGTATTCTTGCATTTTGCGGCCCTATGAATGTTAAAAACCATATGGTAGATATGGAAGATGTGTTAGCAAAGGATTTTATTAGATCTACAAATGCACTTAATTTCATTGTTGAGTTATTTGATAGGTCTATAGAAACTACTGTATTATATCAGTTGCTTCTTGTTTCTATCATTAGAAAAACACTGATTGATGTATTAAAAATACCAGAAGCTTCGTTAAAGCAAGATGGGGATGATTTGATGTATTATAGATATACTGATAAAGAATGGTATAAACTTAGTGTATCTATTGCAACGAAAAGTGTGCTATCTGGACTTATTCATACAGCTATAAATGTAGATTCAACTTCTGATATGCCGATTCGTATCATAAGTCTGAAAGAAATTTATGAAGATTTAAAAAATCGTGTTGAATTACAAGACTCATTAGATCTAAACATTATCAATTACATAGCAAAACAAATTTTACTTGAATTTGTTTCGAAAGTTGAAAGTATTAAAAGAGCTTGTGTGAAGGTAAGGAGTGTATAGTATGCCATTTCAAAAGCATTTAAAAACTGATGGATTTAAAGAAATGAAACGTGGTGCAGAATTACTTCTTTCAGGTCTTTCTAAAATATTTCCTGAACTTGATTTGCAAGATGAAAATTTCCTTGAAACTCCTCATAGAATTGCAAAATTGTATGTAGAAATGTGTTATGGATTAAGTGCGAAAAATGATATTGCTAACATTTTTTCAAAATCATTTCCTACAACTTACAATGGGATTGTTACACAAACTGATATTATGTGTTTTTCACTATGTCCGCATCACTTTCTTCCTGTTAAGTATAGTATTGATTTTGGATATATTCCAAAAACTCGTGCTATTGGTTTATCTAAAGTAAGTAGGTTTATTACTGTTCTTGCAAAGAAACCTGTTTTACAAGAAGATTTCACAAAAGAAATTATTACAACATTTGTAGATTATGTTGAACCTGAAGGATGTATTGTTATTGTTAGGGGAATACATAACTGTATACAATGCAGAGGTGCATCACAAGTTAACTCAGCTTGTATAACATCAGAAATATATGGGTGTTTTGAAGATACTAGCACACGAAACGAATTTTTCAATGCTATACAACTTAATAAGAGGTAAGCTTATGTATTACTTAAAAGCACTTAGAAAACAAGGTTATAAATGTAAAGCATGTGGTGTAGATATTAAAACGATGCATTTTTCTTTCTACAAGTATAATAAACAAGCTCTTGTAGAAATGCTTAAGTGTAATAATTCTGATATACTATCGTCTTATGCACCTAATGAAATATTTTTCTGGGTTTATGATAAGTTGTGGGAGAATTGGATAGATTGCCTTTGTTGGAAATGTGCAATAAAAAGAGTAAAGAAAGATTTGACCACACCGTATGATATAAAACAAGTTGAAAAAGATAGCAAGCAGATTGAAGAGGTGATTGAAAATTTAAAATCTGGTTTAGGATTTAAAACTTCATATATTTCACAGTATGCACCTTCACTATTGTATCCTGTAAAAAGGTCCTCTATACGAGAATCTATAGGTTATGATATAACAAAGTTTCCTTTGAAGGGGGTAGATATTTGGAATAGTTATGAATTCTCTACACTTACTTCAAGTGGGAAGCCAGTAACTATGCAACTTCGAATTATCTATGATGCAGATTCAGAATCTATTGTTGAAAGTAAATCATTAAAGCTTTACTTAAACTCTTTTAATCAAAGTTTACCTACAAACTTCTTGCAAACTATACAAAAAGATTTAAAATCTGCACTGAATGCAAAACAAGTTGATGTTATTTTAAATCCTAAGGATTTAAGTAGGATACAAAAGCCTGTCAAGAGTTATATAAATCTAGATATGCTAGATACAAAGAATTTCTACTATACTTATAATAGTTATATACCACATACTGCTATACAAGGTAAACCAAAAGTGCAGCGGTTTATGACAAAGAGTTTTAAAAGTAACTGCAGATTTTCTGGTTTACCTGATTGGGCTTGTGCTTATATAGAATTTTTACCATCAAAATATATAATAAAACCAGAAGATCTACATCGTTATCTAGTATCTTATCGTAATCATAATGAATTTCATGAGGAGTGTTGTGAAAGAATTTGCTATGATATAATACAATCTGTACAACCTATTTGGCTTCGTGTAAGATTATTCTATACAAGAAGGGGTGGGATAGATATTAATCCTATTCGAATTTATGACCCTTACAATGTATATAAGTATGATAGATTGAAAGAAATCGAACAGTATAAAAGACAGATTTTTCAATAATTTAGTTAGAAGGTTCTCACATGCGATTGGTATTGAGTGGATCGATAAGATTTATAAACACACTGCGTTATTTTGGATATAAAGATATGCTTGGTTCATATCATTATCCAGAACAGCTTGAAACTATCACAAACTATGCAAAAGACGGTCGAATAACTAGATTAATCATTGATAGTGGTGCTTTCTCTGCATGGAACTCTGGTGAGGAAATTAATATTTATGATTACATTAAATTCCTTCATCAATTTAAAAAAGAACGCGGATCACTTTTCAATGAATTATACTTTGTAAATTTAGACGTTATACCAGGACAAAAAGGTGAGCGTGTTACATATGATCAAGTACTAGAAGCTGCTGAAAAAGGATTAGAACATTTTGAAATTATGTTAAATGAAGGGTTCACTAACACTATACATGTATTTCATCAAGGGGAACCGATTTCTATTTTGCAAAGAATTTTATCTTATGGAACTGATTATATAGGGATTTCCCCATCAAACGATGCTACAACTAAACAAAGGGAATCTTGGTTAGATGAAGCATTTAAGTATGTACCTAAAGATGTGCGTACACATGGGTTTGCAGTTACATCACCATACCTAATGACGCACTACCCATGGTTCAGTGTTGATTCTATTTCTTGGTTCATGCATGCTGTATATGGTACACTACTTGTCGGTATTGATAGTTCAGGTCATATCGTAACAGACGACTCTACTCCAGTTGTTAATTTTTTCAAGTTGTATTTATCACCAAGAAAGCTAACCTCACCCGGTAGCTACATATATTTTGAACAAAATAAACCTGGGTTGATTCAACATGTAGATGAGTATATTAGGTTTATTTGTAAGTTGTTACCTATAACACCTTCAGATTTATTTGCAGATCAGCCTGTAGGAAGGGTTGTAGCTAATCTTTGGGCGTTTATACGTCTTGTAGAATCGAAAGATAAACAATATTCACTTGTTGTATCTTCATTATTTTAAAAAAAGAGGTAGTGTATGGAGAGCTTGCCTTACAAAATTACTTACAACAAAGATATACTTAACAGTTTAATATTTTATTTGGAGCTGAGTTTGTATCTATGTAGTAAAGGAGTTTCAGAAAACGAAGCTTGTTTTTCATTGAAAAAGTATATTGAAGGACTAAAGAAACATTATCCGGAATTTAATAATCCAGAAATACTTGGATCATATCTAGAAAAAAGCTACTCAAAATTGCCTAGTTCATTTCTATCATTGTTAGGCGTACCTACATTACTAAATGAACAGATTTACACTGTAGATGTTAGATTTGCATGGCTACCAAAACTATAATCATATTTTTTATGATAAATTTTCAAGGAGGTCTTTAGATGGATATCAAGTCGTTAGAAGTAATTAATAAGATTAATAAAGATAAAAAAGCTGTAAAAGTTACAACATTGTCTCAAGCTAAGGCAATGCACTTGAAAAGATACTTTTCAGGTTCTATAGTACTAGATAATTTACTTGGAGGGGGTGCTGTTTACAAACGAATACATTTGCTGTACGGACAAAAAAGTGCAGGTAAAAACGCACACTTAAATCAACTTATTGCATATAATCAAAGATTGTGCAAGAATTGTGGTGGTGTTATTCCTACTACTGATAGTAATGATAAGAAAACATTATTCCTGTTAAATGTTTTAGGTTATCCATTGTGTGAATGTGACCTACAACAAAGAAGAGTTTTTATGATTTTAGATTATGAAAGGTCGTTATCTTTAGAAGAAGCAAAAACAGGTGTTGTAGCAGAAAGTTTATATATTGATACTGAGACTGGTGAAGTTATTGAATCTGATGAATATAAAGATAACATTGATAGGTTGGATATTCTAAGACAGAAAAAATCTTTAACACCAGAAGAAATAGAAGAAGCAAATAAAATTGAAAAATTTTTATCAAAATTAGAAACAAAAGAAGTGTTAAAACAGAAATCAAGCACATTAGATTATCTACGTGCATGTGGGATTTTAGATGATGAGTTGCTTGTTGCAGAACCCGAAGATACTGAAGAAGGTATTGATATTGTTAAACAAGCTTTAAAGACAAATGACATTGATGGTATAATCTGGGATTCAATTCAAGCGGCTATACCAAGAACAGTAAAAGATAGGGATAGTGATCAAGAGACAATGGGTAAAGAACCTAAGATTAATGGTCTTTTAATGCGACAGATTTGTGCTGGTTATTCCGCTAGGGATTTAACTGATCCAACTGAAGCTTATAAACCATCATTGTTTATTATTTCACAAGTTAGGGAAAACTTAGGACCATATGCATCTGCTCCTACATATAGTGGAGGTAGGGCACTTGAGCACCATATATCAGTTGCTATAGAATTTAAAAGAGTAGCTTACTTGAAAGAATTAGGAGTTGAATCTTCTTCTTTGCAAGATGTAACGTATGGTCAGCGTGTTAGGTTGCGTCTTGAAAAAAATAAGTTAGCATTACCTATGCGTATGGGTGAATATGATTATTATTTTGCAACAACTCCTTGTAATACTCTTTCAACTGGTTCAATTGACCATGTTAGAGAAATTGTGCAGTTGGGCGTTATACAGGGTATTATTGAAAAAGCGGGTTCTTTCTATAAGCTTAATGGTAAAAGCTATCATGGTTTGAATGAGTTATTACATAATTTCCGTGAAAATACTAAATTACTTCATGATTTATACTTGCAGGTGAAAGGTTTCTAAATGCACAAAACTAAGATTTCTAAGAAGGATGAGGAAAGTTTAGCAAAGAAAGTAGGGGGTAAGCGAAACCTACGAAGTGGTGGATTATGGTTTTCTAAGGGGGATGTTATATCACCTGATTACCTTTTTGAAAGCAAGATAACATTTGAAACTACATTTTGTTTAGAAAAGGTAATTATTGATAAAATCACAACACAAGCATTACGGTACTTAAAAACACCGGTAGTTGTTGTTACCTTAAATCCCCCTAAAAAAATTTCTTACAGTGTAGTAATAATTAATAAAAAGCATTGTATAGGTCTTGAAAACTACAAATGTTTAGATATTATTCAATATAACAAAAGTTTTAATTTAACGTATGATTTAATATCAAACTTAGTAGAAAATTCAAATTCTTTTCTTACTTTACAAACAGCTGAAAAAGATGAATATATTATTCTATTATTAGAGAATTTTTTAGAGTTAGCTAATGGAACAGAAACCTAGATGTCCAATATGTAATGGAACAGGGCTTATCATTGAAATAGGAGAAGGTGGAGAAGTAGCGCGGCCATGTGAATGCTCTGTGAGAAAATATCAAGAAAATAAACTACAACAACTCTATGACAATGCGCACCTTCCAAAAGGAAAGATCAGGGAAGCAACATTTGAAGATTATCTTAAACTTCCTTTTCCTCCTTCAGTTATACAAGAAAATTCATCTAGTATCTCTACATACAAGAAATATCATGATGATATATCGTTATTGTTCCAAGGTCCACACATCATATGGATATATGGTAGTGAACCGAATGCATGTCATACAACGCTTGCTGTTATTTTAGGAAAAACCGCACTGCAAAAGAATTACAAAGTATTCTTCTTATCTATGCAAGACTTAATCAATATTTTCTTTAATTTTGAATCATTATATTCAAGAGTAGAAAAAATACTACAAAATGATCTAATTATTGTTGATGATGCATTTGATTTATCAAGATGTAGTATTAATCAAAAAACTAGTAAGTTTATTCTATCACATATTTTTAGTTTTTTTAACGAACTTATTAGTAATGATAAACGTATAATATGCACAAGTAATGTACCTATACATACTATTGATTCTATTTTTGATGAAGTAAAAATCCTTTTATTGCGTAGTTCTTTACAAATAGAATTAAAAGGTTCTATTTCTACTTACTTGCAGAGGATGCAAACATATGCCTGAATTTCATGATGTCCCTGTAAATACAGATAATGAAGGATTAATACTAACAAATGTTATTAAATCTACTAAGTATAGACAAATTTTTGTTAGGAAAGTAAATTTCTACGAATTTAGATATCCACAATACCAGAGTATTGCATGGGCTATACAAGAACTGGAAAAGTCTAAGATACAATTTGAAATTGATACAATCGCAATAAAAGCATGTTCTAGTCCTGTTAGGGCAGGTACTGTTTCATTTGAATTTGTAAGTAGCATGCTTGATACATATCCTGTTGTAGATTCTATTGAAACATTTGAATATCACTTAAATGTGTTAAAAGTTGATGCTGTTAAAGCAAGAATTGCAGATGTGGTGTTAACTTCATTATATAAAGAATGTTTGAATCCAAAAGCGGATATTGTGCAACTAAAGGAAAGAATAGATTATCTTTCTGATATCATTAAAACAGGAATGACAGCAGGTATTTGCGAATTCGTAGATATGTCTACTGCTGTTGATCAGTATATACAAATCAGAGAAAATAGATTTTTCAGAACAACTGGTTTTGCACAACTTGACAAACTTTTAACTGAAGGTTTAGGAGATGGTAAGATCACAGTTATTTGTGGATTACCTGGTATGGGGAAAAGTAGTTTTGCACTATCAATGATGAGAAACTTAAGTTACAAAGGAATCCCTACTGCACAGTTCGCACTTGAAATGGATAATACATCCATCATTACAAAACTTCTAGCATTTAGTAGTAACATTGAAGTACGTAAGATTTTCAAAAGTTACCAACAGTTAGATGAAACAGAAAGAAAAATTCTTGAACATGAAATGAATAGATTACGTGAAAATAAATATATCTATTTGAATGATAGACCAGCACAGTCCCTTAATTCAATAAAACAACAAATTATGATATTACAAGAACGCTTACAGCAACAATATTTAGTTGTTGTAATTGATTTATTTGGTAAGATAAAAGATTTTTATGGTGCAGATAACTTTGCAAGAACATATGAACAAAAACTAAATGAAAGCCAGATTATGGCCAGAGAGTTAGGAGTAAATCTTTGTTTAGTAGCACAAATTAATCGTGAAGCATCAAAACGCAAAGATTACAAAAGACCAAAAATGTCTGATTTGAAAAACTCAGGTGCGTTTGAAGAAGTGGCAGATTTGATTTTAGGTATTCACCGTCCTTACTATCATCCAGAAAATTCTGACCCAACACATAACCTGCAATATAATGAAGAAGGGGAATTGGAAGAAGTTATTGATGCTTCACTTGAAAAGAACATTGCAGAAGTTATCATAATGAAGCAACGAATGGGAGTTGCTAATACATTTGTAAACTTTTATTTTAATCCTTTCACAACACGTTATGTACCAATTTCCGAAGAACATCAAGCACTTATCAATGAAATGAAATTATTGGAAAATTCTATAGAAGAAGATGAATATTAATGTAAGAAAACTTTTAACCGATTTAGGAATTGAATTCAAAGATACAGGTGCACTGAATGTCCATGTAAGGTGTTGGAATCCTGCACACAGTGATTCTACTCCTTCATTAAGTATTAATCTTGAAACAGGTATATTTTATTGTTTTGGCTGTCATATGAAAGGGAATGCTATAACAATAGTTCAGCATTTTCTAAATTATTCATACACAGATGCATATAAATTTCTCGCCAATTATTCTACATACAGTAAATCACAATATACAGAGGATTTACAATCTAAAATACAAAAAAGAATTTTAGAGAAAAGAAATACTGAGACCCTACATCCTAAAAGATCAAGAGTTGTAAAACTTCCTGCTAATGTTCCTGCGTATGGAAACAACTATCTTGTTAAACGTGGGATTACTGATGAAGAAATACAAAAATATGATATTCGAATATGTACTGAAGGTGGTAGATATAATGGTTGGGTAATAATTCCAATCTACTATAACTTCACAATTGTAAATTATTTCTTACGGGATGTTATAGGAAATACTAAATTATATTACGCAGCAAACAAATATTTATTTGGAAAGGATGATTGTGATTTTACACAAACAGTAGTTATAGTTGAAGGTATTTTTGATTGTATAAAAACAAGAAGAGTAGAACCAAATTGTATAAGTATACTAGGTAACAGGCTAACTCCTTTTCATATAAACATGCTTAAGAAATCATCTAGTGTTATTGTCTTTTCTGATAATGATGATGGAGGTAAAATGGTATGGTTAGATGCTATACAGCTTTTACCTTATACTAATGTTTTTGTTGCAACACTACCTAATAATGTTAAAGATCCTGATACTTGTACAAACGAACAAATTGAAAATTCATTAAAGCACACTACACCCTTACAAGATGTAGTTGCAACACCGCAATTTTACTCATGGAGGTATTATACGTTAGCTAAAAGCCGCCGATTACCAAAAAAATTTTAAGTTTTAAAAAATTATTTTAAAAAATGGAGTTAATTAATTTATATTATTATTATAGCATAAATGTTAATTACAATATTTTTTTAAGTTTTAACACAAAATTTAATTGACATTTTTATATATATGATATTTTAAATTATAAACTCAAGGAGGTTTCAAATAAATGAGTGTATTTGGTACTATAATAGGCGTAGGTCAGTGCGGTACAAGGATAGGCGCAGAGTTTGAAAAAATAGGTTACAATGTTAAGTATATCAATACTGATATACATGATGTTGTTAATAAAGAAAATACTCTGCTACTTGATACTGAAGGTACTGGTTGTTCTGTATTGAAAGGCCAGCAACTTGCAGAACAAAACAGAAATGCTATTATCAAGTTATTAAAATCAATCAGTAAAGAATCTGATAGCATACTTTGTATTGGTGGTGCAGGCGGTGGTACAGGAGGAGGTGTAGTTCCTTTCTTGTTGGAATTATGTCATAATGAATTAGAGTTTAAAAAGGTTGGAACATTACTTACACTACCTTTAAGTATGCTAGATATACTTGCAATGTCTAATGCAATGAAAACATTAAAGCAGGTCAAAAACTATTCTTCGTATCTTATGTTAGCAGACAACCAATACTTAATTGATAAACTAGGTGTTGGTACAACGACATTTTGGTCTAATGTGAACAATTATATAGTAACTACTGTATCAAGTCTTGACAAAATTTATGATGAAAGTAAAACTAGCTTTTCTGGAATGGGTTCTATAGATAAAGAAGAAGTTTCACGTCTTCTTCATACTACAAAAGGTCTTTGTGATATAAGTATTGTATACTTACCTGATACAACACTTTCTTTAGATACTGAAGTTGTAATTCAAAAACTATTTGAACCCTCACTTATTCAAGGTTTAGATTATAAGAAAACAACAGCATATATATGTTGTATAGACACACCACCGAATACTTCTTTATACAATCATGTTGCAATGAACATTTTTGACCAAGTTAAGAAGAAACACGGGAATGCTATTTCCCGTTTAGGTATGTTCCAAACATCTTTAGTAAAAGAAGGGGGTATACTTGTAACAAGGTTTAGTGCTGGTTTAGATTATCCAAAAGTAATACAATCTAGAATTAAAAACTTAAAGAGGGATGAAGAAAGGTTTTTAACAAAAAGGAGCCAAACTAGATTAACAAGTTTGGATGAAAGTGATTTTGTTGATTTAGATGAAATTTAATCACTAAGGAGAGTACTATGCAATTTCAAGAAGTTATTACTTCAATTGAACAGGATATTCTAAGTTTACCTGCCGCAGAAGGTTTAAAATTATTACTACAATCACCAAGAATTAATCAATATATTGAAAACACAAGTTATAAAGTTTGGAGTAGTTGTTACAATCGTGCCTGGGAACAAGATGATTACCATCAATATTTACTTATAGCATTGTATGAAAGTATTGAAAAATATAAAGCAAACCCTTCTAAGCCTTTATCATATTACTTCCACATTAGAATAAAGTTCCAAATTTCTAAAGCAAAACAACTTGTATTTTCTAAGAAAGAACAAACAAACGCTGCTGCAGTTGATATTGATTCTATGCATGGAGTTTATAGCCCTTCTGTTGATTTATCAGAAGGTGTTTTATTTAAAATAGCACTAGAATCTGCTTTAGATAAAATGCGTGAAACATCTGCTTACTATGCTAAATGTGTAGAAATGTTTAATTATAGATTGCAAGGTTATACAGTGAAAGAAATTTGTAAAATGCTATCTTGTTCTGATAGCTATGTATATGAATCACTTAAAATTGTACGTAGATTTTTAGAACAAGAAGGTGTATTCAATTGAAACTCTATGATAAATTATACATATCAGAATTCTCAAATGATTTGCAATTACAGATAGCTTCTCTGTTTACATATACTAATCCGGACTATTATGAAAAACAGAGATTAAAGCTATCGTTGTATAATACTCCAACACACTTGAAACATTATAGATTTATACAGGAAAATGGAAAATCTATCTTAGTAGTGCCTAGAGGTGGATTAAATAAAGTAAAAACATTTCTTCAAGAAAGAAATTTACCTGCTAGAATACTTGACGAAAGATGTCAAGGATGCGACATTAATGTTAATCTCATAAACACAACACCTGAACAGCATCAGGAGGATATTGTGCAAGCTTTGATAAGTAACGAAGGCGGTCTAATCGAAGCTCCTCCTGGTGCAGGTAAAACAATTGCAATGATTGCACTAATTTCTCAATTGAAAAAAAGTACATTAATACTTGTTCATGAGCATCGGTTGAAGCAACAATGGATAGGTGAGATAAAAAAGAGGTTAGCTGGTAATTTTGTGTTAGGCATAGTAGATGGAGATGGAAAGAACTTTGGAGATATTACTGTAGGTCTTATACATAGTATATATAGATTGATGGAAGAAAACACAGATTTTCTTACTAATTTTGGTGTTGTTATTATTGATGAGTGTCATCGAATTCCTGCCTCTATGTACTTGAAAGTTTTAAACAATCTTCCAAGTTTTTACAGAATAGGTGTAACAGGAACAGTTCAAAGAAAAGATGGCAGAGAGATTTTGCTCTATGATATATTAGGTGAAGTTATTCACAAAATAACAGAGAAGGATGTAGATCATAGAATTACAAACTTTGAAGTGAAACCTATTTATACTAATGTTGCATTGAGAGCACCAGTAGTAATAAGGAGAGGTGAAGCAGCATTAGACTACACTAATTTACTTACTTCACTACTTGAGAATGAAGAAAGAAATAACATAATACTTCAAACCATAGAAGAATCAATTAAAGATGGATATTTCCCATTAGTATTAAGCGATAGAGTTAATCATCTCAAGTTTTTGTATAAGAACTTAGTTGAAAGGGGGTATAATACTGTTTTATTAATAGGGGAAACACGAACTAAAATAAATTGGGTTGAGATTCAAAAAAATACAGAGATACAATGTATTGTTGCACAATCCCAAATCGCAGCTGAAGGCTTAGACCTTCCTCGTTTATCAGCACTCCATCTAACCTGTCCCTCTTCTAATAAACCTAAACTGAAACAAAAGATTGGTAGAATCAGAAGGTTTGTAGAAGGAAAGCGGACACCTGTTGTATATGATTATATAGATAATGAAGTCTATATGCATCAGGGTTTAAAAAACATTTCATATGTGTTGAAAAACATTGGTTTAGCACGATTGAAGTACTACAAACAACTTCAAAATATGAAATAACTACTTGTAAGGAGTAGACTTATGAATGGTTGGAAGGTTCTAGATCTATGATTAATACTGAAGTTATATCATTTTTAGATAAAAAGATACAACATGAAGCTGAAACCATGAGCTACGAGGAGGGTCTCCACTTAAGTAGAAACTTTCAGAGACGAAATAGGTATCAAACGCTACTATTACAAAACTTTATACAACTAGCAGTAAAACGTGCAAAAGATATAACAAAAGAGAAGGAATCAAAAAAAGCACTAACTTTTCTTATTACTGCGTATGAACCTTTTATACTTTTTGTTACAAAAAGTATTTTGCTTGAAATGTATTTTCCAGAAGATTATTTAGATTTGAAACAATACGTATATGAATCATTTATATTGT
>ERZ795060.3452-NODE-3452-length-14430-cov-6.383443_pt1 | contig 14430 bp, 8 predicted proteins | sample MGYA00375144_ERZ795060 | MGnify/ENA primary metagenome ERZ795060 (study PRJEB30189, sample SAMN05720157) | activated sludge metagenome | isolation source: anaerobic digester from wastewater treatment plant | place: Japan | collected 2015-05-15 ... | reverse complement strand
GCCGCCTTGACCCTGTTCCGCCAAGTCGGGGATAAATTGGGCGAAGCCAACGTGCTGCAAGCCATCGGCGACGTGCAAGGGTTCCGCGATGAGCGAGACGCCGCGCTGGAAAGTTACAACGCCGCCTTGACCCTGTTCCGCCAAGTCGGGGATAAATTGGGCGAAGCCAACGTGCGGAAAGCCATCGGCGACGTGCAAGGGTTCCGAAAAGAAAATGACGCCGCGCTGGAAAGTTACAACGCCGCCTTGACCCTGTTCCGCCAAGTCGGGGATAAATTGGGCGAAGCCAACGTGCGGAAAGCCATCGGCGACGTGCAAGGGTTCCGAAAAGAAAATGACGCCGCGCTGGAAAGTTACAACGCCGCCTTGACCCTGTTCCGCCAAGTCGGGTCGAAATTGGGCGAAGCCAACGTGCATTTGTCTTTGGGCGGGCTGAAAAGAGAAGAAAAAGATTTGGCTGGAGCCAGGAAGGATTTCGAAGGCGCGCTATCGGCTTATCGAGCAATTGGCGATCAGTACAGCGAGGCGCGTGCCCTGTATCGGCTTGGCGATTGCTTTACCGACGAAGAAAAATATAAAGAGGCCATCCTCGAATATGAGGAGGCAATTCGTCTTTGGACTGCCATCGGCCTGACAGATTTAGCGGAAAGTATTCTGAAACCAAGATTGGAAAGAGCCAGGAAGTATTTGGAATAAAACCAAAGCCCTCCGAGACGTTCACTCATCGGAGGGCTTTCAATTACCAATCTCCAGTTACCAATCACCAATTGCCAACCGCCCTCAATCCGCCGCGGCGGCTTCCGTCAGGCCTGCCTCGTCCACGCCGTAGCGCTCCTCCAATTGCTGGCGGAACTGGCGGGTGTAGAGGTGGTAGTACTGTCCGCGCTGGCGCAGGAGTTCGGCGTGCGTCCCCTGCTCGGCGATGCGTCCGTTTTCGATGACCAGGATGCGGTCGGCGCGGCGGATGGTGGAGAGACGGTGGGCGATGACGAAGGAGGTGCGTCCCTGCATCAGGGCTTCCATGCCGCGCTGGATCAGCGCCTCGGTGAGCGTGTCCACGGACGAAGTCGCCTCGTCCATGATGAAGAGTTCGGGCTTCGCCAGGACGGCGCGCGCCAGCGAGACCAGCTGCTTCTGACCTACCGAGAGCAGGTTGCCTCCCTCGCCCACGTTCTGCTCGTAGCCCTTCTCCAGTTTGACGATGAACTCGTGCGCGCCCGCGATCCGCGCGGCCTCCTCCACTTCCGCGTCGGAGGCCTCCAGCCGCCCGTAGCGGATGTTCTCGCGCGCCGATCCGCTGAACAGGTGCGGCGTCTGCAGCACGATCCCGATCCGCGAGTGGATGGATTGCAGGGTGTACTCGGTGTAGTCGCGCCCGTTGATGCGGATCTGTCCGTTGCGCGGCTCGTAGAAGCGGCACAGCAGGTTGACGATGGTGGACTTCCCGCCGCCGGTCGGTCCCACCAGCGCGATCATCTCGCCGGGCTTCACCGTCAACGTGAAATCGGTCAGCACGGGTTTGCGGTCTTCGTAGAAGAAGTCCACGTGGTCGAATTCGATCGCGCCCATCAGCGTGGACGCGGCCTCCGCGCCGGGTCTATCGCGGACTTCGGGCGGGGTGTCCATCAACTTGAAGATTCGCTCCGCCGAGGCGATGGAGTGCTGCATCTCCGAGTAGACGCGCGCCAGGTCCTGCACCGGCCAGAGCATGAAGGTGAGGTAGCCCACGAAGGCCTGAATCCCGCCGATGGTGATCAGTCCCAACTGCGCCTGAAGTCCGCCGTACCAGATGATGGCGCCCAGTCCCACCGAGGAGACGATCTGCACCGCCGGCAGGAACAACGCCGAAAGCCAGGCGGCGCGGTACGAGGCGCGGTACATCTTGCCGGTCAACTCCTGGAATTCGGCCAGGTTCTGGTCTTCGCGGCCGAGGGCTTTCACCACGCGCACGCCCTGGATGTTCTCGTTGTACGCGCCCGTGATCTTCGAGTTGGCGCGGCGGCTGTTGCGGAACTCCACCAGGATCTTCCTGCGGAACTGAACTGCGATCACGACCAGAACGGGGACGATGAGCAGGACGCCCAGTCCGAGTCTCCAGTTGATGATCATCATGAAGATCGCCGAAGTGGTGATGTTGACCGCCGCCCAGGTGGTATCCAGCACGCCCCAGGTCACCAGCTCCGAGACGCGTCCCGTGTCCGAGGTGACGCGCGCCATCAGCCGTCCCACCGCCATTTGCGAGTAGTACGAGAGCGAGAGTTCCTGCAAGTGGTTGAACATCCCTTTGCGGAGGTCGTATTGCACGCGTTCGCCCAGCACGCTCGCCAGGTAGATGGCGCCGAACACCATCGCGGCCTGAAGCACGATGAACGCTCCGTAGAAGACGGCGATGCGCGTTACCGCGGCAGGATCGCCGAGGTTGATGCCCTGGTCCACGATGTTCTTGTTGAGATACGTGAAGTAGGCGTCCAGCGCGGAAACCGCCAGGATAGTCACGATGAATCCCAGCGCCCAGCTCCAATACGGCGCGACGAGTTTCGCAATGCGCCTGAACACCGGCGCGGTCAATTGGGAGGTGTATTCTTCTTCTTCGAGTTCGATGATGGTTTCTGACATTGGTAATTCTCCGAGCAGGGAAGAAAAAAAGGATGAAGGATGAATTATGAAGGATGAATTTCAGCCTTCATTGACATTTCACGCTTTTTCTCATTTGCCCATACGCTTTTTGATCTTCGTCACGATCGTTGTGAAAATGGAGATCAATTCATTGGTTTCCTTGATGAGCGGTTCGAGTTTCTCTGCAGGGACGATTCCCGCTCTGACAAGCAGATCCAGCCAGAAGTCGGTTTCGTCTAATTCCTGTAAGACGCTCCCGAATTTGTTCACCATGTCAGGATCCGACTTTGCGCGGTTGCCTTCACGGTACTGCGCCCCAACCGAGGTTCCAGAACGCAGGACTTGTTTACCGAGCGTTTGAGCCTCGGTGGATTTTGGCAGGCTGGAATAAAGGCGAACGATCCGCAAAGCAAAATCGCTTGTGCGCGTTTTCAAATCCTGAGGCGTTTTGTTTTCCATTGACTATCTCCTTCCAACAGCCATTCATCCTTCATCATTCATAATTCACAATTCTGATTTCATAATTTCCAGCTCAAGTTCCTCGTCAATCCGCGTCTGGATATCGTAGATGCGGCGGTACATGCCGGCCGGCTCCGTCAGCAGTTCCTCGTGCGTCCCCGTCTGGACGACCGCGCCCCGGTCCAGCACGAGGATGAGGTCCGCGTCCATCACGGACTGGATGCGGTGCGCGATGATGAACGTGGTGCGGTCCTGCATCAACGCCTGGAGCGCGGCGCGTATCTCTGCCTCTGTTTCGGGGTCCACGGAGGACGTCGAGTCGTCGAGGATCAGGATACGTGGGTTCTTGAGCAGGGTGCGGGCGATGGTCACGCGCTGTTTCTGCCCGCCGGAGAGCGTGACGCCTTTTTCGCCGACCAGGGTGTTGTACCCGTCGGGGAAGGTCAGGATCACGTCGTGGATCGCGGCGGCGCGCGCGGCGCGCTCGATCTCCTCCTGCGACACGTCGCGGCCGACGCCGTAGGTGATGTTCTCGCGGATCGAGCGGCTGAACAGGAACGGCTCCTGCTCCACGATGCCGATCTGCCGGCGCAGGTAGGCGCGCGGGTAATCGCGCAACTCCGCGCCGTCGAGCAGGATGCTCCCGCCCGTGTACTCATGGAAGCGCGGCAGCAGGTTGACCAGCGAGGTTTTGCCCGAGCCGGTCGAGCCGAGCAGCGCCACCGCCTGTCCCGGCTTGACGTGGAACGAGACGTCCTTCAGCACGTCCGACTTCCCGTCCGAGTACATGAACGAGACGTTGTCGAAGACGATGTCGCCTCGCGCCGCCGCCGACTGGGGCTGGACGCGGCCGTCGAACAGCGCTTCGCGGTCCTGACGGACGATATCCATCAAGCGCGAATACGAAACCAGCCCGGACGAGGCCTGCACGATGATGCGTCCCAGGTTGCGGATCGGCCACAGCAACTGCGTGATCAGTCCCGTATACGCGAGGTACGTCCCGATCGTGATCTCGCCGTGGATCGCCAGGTTTGCGCCGTAGACGAACCCGAACAGCATCTGGAAGCCCAGCACGATATCCGAGAGCGGCCAGAAGAGCGCGTGCATTTTCGTCAGGCGCTTGCCGCGCGCGTACTTCTCGAAGTTGTCCTTCTCGAACTTGTCCATCTCGTAACCCTGGCGGGCGAAGGCTTTGACCACGCGCACGCCCGTCAGGTTTTCCTGCAAGGTTGTCGAAAGGATGGCTTCCTGCTCCTGGTACTCTTCGTAGCGTTTCGTCACAATCTTGAAGAACCACAACGAGACCGCCAGCACGACGGGGATGGTCACAATGGACAGCCACGCCAGTTTCGAATTCAAGTCGAGCAGCGCGGCGAAGTTGATGGCGAACACGATCAGGATGCGTCCCACGCCGATGGCCTGTTCGCTGAAGAAGCGGCGCACCGAGTCCACGTCGGAGGTGACGCGCTCGATCAGGTCGCCGGTGGGGGTCTGGCTGTGATACGAAAACGTCAGCCGCTGGATGTGGTCGAAGAGATAGTCGCGCAGGCGGCGCGTGATCCCCTCGGCGGTGTAGGCCGCGAGGCGTCCCGAAGCGTACGAGAAGAATCCCTCGAAGCAGGCCAGTCCAACGAACGCCAGCGCGATCATCGCCAGGGTCCGATTCAGCGTGTCGAAGATGTAGACCCGCTGGACCAGCACGTCGTCCGCGAAGTAGCGCAGCAGCAGGAAGGTCAGCGTGCGCGACGCGGCGGAGACGGCCAGCGCGAGGGTCGCGCCGAGGTAGGGCAGCCGGTAGTCCGTCATCATGCGCCAGATGCCGGCCAGTTTGCTTTTTGCCGCCAGGGATTGGCGGAGGTCGAAGGAAGCGGGTTGAGTTTTCATGGTTTTCAGGTTTCGGATGTCGGATTCTGGTTAGCGGAAAACAAAAAGACCACGGGCGGGAGCGCCGTGGTCTTGAGAGGACATGAGGGTCGACCTAGGTTCGGTCGGCAGGCGCGCTCCGCGAAGGAATCGAAGAAACAACAGGGCCATCATTCAGGCGAAATTTACGAACGTTCATCGGGCGCGTCTCCTTTCTTTGGGATGGCATGTTTGACATGCGGGCAGGAGTTTATCATGGGTGGGGGAGAGGTGTCAAGGAAACCGGGGAATTTAATCTGAAATTAACCCATCCCGACAGGCTGGCGATATTACGCTGACGACAAACCGTCCTCATGCACGAGGTTGTTGATCCACTTCCGCGAGCGGTAGCGCGCCAGGCCGAGAATCCACTTCGTTGCTTCCTCGGACATCACACAGACCGCCACCCAGTAGACGGGGAAGTGGAACACGAACGCGCCTAACGCCGAGAGCGGAACGCCGACAACCCAAATGATGACGCCGTCCACGACGAGGGAGAATCTCGTGTCGCCGCCGGCGCGCAGGATGCCAATGATGAGCGTCTGGTTGTTGACGCGCATCCACATGAAGACGCTCAGCACGTTCATCACCATGCCGGCGTCGCGGACGACCTCGGGCGAGACGTTGTACAGCGAGAGCAGCGGCCACTTAAGCGCCTGGAGCAGGAGACCGGTCAGGAGGCCGCCCAGGACGCCGATGCCCAGCGAACGGCCCGCGTACGCGTGGGCTTCGTCCTCGCGCCCCGCGCCGATTCGATTCCCCACAAGCACGGCGGTGGCGTTGGAAATTCCGATGAACGGCACAAACGCCACCTGCTCGATCGAACTGATGATGTTGACCGCCGCCAGCGCGTCGGTGCCCATCCGCCCATAGATGACGGAATAAGCCGTGACGCCGAAGGACCAGAACAACTCGTTGAGGATGACGGGAAACATCGGCCGCAAGATCCTGCCAACGAACGCGGCGTCCAGGTCGGTCAACTCGCGCAAAGACGCGGCCACGGGCGACCTGCCCGCGTAGACGGCATACAGCAGCGCGGCGCATTCCAGCGCGCGGGAGATTACCGCCGCAACCGCCGCGCCGTTGATCGAGAGTTCGGGCAGTCCCAGCTTCCCGAAGATCAGCGCCCACGAAAGGACGGTGTTGAGCGCCAGCGCGGCCACCCCGATGGCCGTCGGCGTTTTCACGTCGCCCGTCGAGCGCATCACCATCGCGAAACACACGGTGACCGAATAAAACAGGAACGACCACGAGAAAATCCGCATGTACTCCACGCCGAGCGCGATCACCGCGGCGTCCTTCGAGTACACTTTCAAAAACGCCTCGGGGATGAACTGCGAGACCGCGAGGAAGAACAGGGAGGCGAGCAGCGACAATCCCAGGCTCAGCCCCAACACGCGGCGCAGGTTCGCCAGGTCGCGCTTGCCCCAAAACTGCGCGGTGAACATCATCGCCCCGCTCACGACCCCGAAAGTAGCAAGGTTGAGCAGAAAAGCCGCCTGTCCAGCCAGCCCCACTGCGGCCACCGCCGTCTCGCCTTTTTGACCGACGAACACCGTCCCGATCATGTTCAGCGCGGCGAACATGAATTGCTGCGCGGCAATCGGCAGGACCAGTTTCTTCATCTCCGAAAAATATTCGGGACTTCGATAAAAATCGGCGAGACGCTTAAAAAAATTCATGGCGGCATATTCTACTTCAAAAGCGGGATTTCCCGAAGCCTGGCTTAACGAGTATACTCGCGCCATGCTCGCATTCCGACTTGCCTCCCAACGGCTGATTCCCATCGAAACCGCTTCCGACTCGCCCGACGAACTGACGCGCCGCCTCCCGCGCGGACTCTACACCACCTTCTCGACCAACTCAGGCGGGACGCGCGTCCTCGGCCTGGCCGCGCACCTGACTCGACTCTACCCTTCGGCGGATTCTACACCCGCGCCCTCCGCTTCTCCCTCCGACCTTCGGCTGGCTCTGTCCCAACTGGCTGCGGACAACGCCCCGGGCGAATCCCGCTTCCGCGTCCTCGTCGGCGACTCAGACGGGACGGTGTATGTCGTCGTCCAGAAGTTCGCGCCGCCCGCGCGGGAGGTTTACGAGCGCGGCGTCCGCGTCGTCAGCGCGGACCTGGTGCGTCACGACGCGCGCCGCAAGGATTCGAGTTTCATCGAGGAGAGCCAGTCCCTGAGAAAGCGAATCGGCGGGGATATATATGAAGCGCTGCTGACAAAGAACGGGAGAATCTACGAGGGGATGACCTCGAACTTTTACGCCGTCCTTGCAGGGAACGAAGCGACCCTCGTCACCGCGCGGACGGGAGTCCTGCTCGGCGTGACGCGGCGCGTCGTCCTGCGGCTGGCGCGAGGGGAGGGGATGCAGGTCGTCTACCGCGCCCCGCGCCTGGACGAGGACTTCGCCGAAGCGTTCATCACATCCAGTTCGCGGGGAATCGTGCCGATCGTGCAGATTGACGGGCGGGCGGTGGGGCAGGGGAGAGTCGGGGCGTGGACGAAACGTCTCTCTTTAGCGTACGCGGCCTACGTCGAGGAGAGAAGCGAAAACTTCCGATAGCGGACGTTATCCGCCGCGTTCAAAGAGACTTTCCAGGAGGGCGCGCGCCAGTTCGAACAAAATGGCCTGCTGGTCGGGGCTGGATTCAACGCCGAAATGCAGTTGGAGATTCATGTAAACATTTCCGCGCAGGGCGATGAGATTCATGGCGACGCCGTCGGCATTCGTCCAGTAGCGGGCCTGTTTGCCGACGTTATCCGCCGTGAGCGCCTGCGGATTTTGCGAGCCGATTTCATTGAACCAGGATTCGGCCTTGCCAGGATCGCTTTCAATCGCCAGCGCATAGTACATGTACGCGGCTGGTTCCGACGGATCGGTCATGCAGTCGTAGGTGGCGGGGCCGAATTCGGCGATGGCGGCGCTGTTGATGAGCGGTTTTTCGAGCGGCGCGCCGAGGATGGCCGCGAACTCATCCGCCGTCAGCAGGGAGCAGGCGTCGAAGGAATTTCCGCCCTCCAGAAGTTTGTCCATGCGGACGAAGGACCCCGAAGGGACGCGGCTGGAAGCGGTTGGGGTGGGGAATTGGGAGATCAGGCCGAAGTTCAGGGTTTGGCCGCCTGGCAAGCCGACGAGACTGACGAGGGTGGGCGTGGTCGGCAGGTAGGTATGCGGCACGCTGACTTCGACTTCCAGCTGGTCGCATTTGGGACCGAAGTCGCCGATGCCGTGGAGGGCGGCGATCCCGCTTCCGTCTGTGTTGGTTGGAAAGGAACGCGATCGGCGCGGGATGGGATACATGGTGACGGCGATGCCCGCCAGCGGTTTCTCGCCCTCGTCGAAGAGTCCGTTTCCGTTGACGTCCTCCCACACCTGCGCCTTGTGGGACGGGAAGCATTCCGAGATGGGACCGTTGCCGAACAGCGGCGGAGTGGCCTGAGGGCCGCAGGCGGCGAGCAGGCACGCGGACAAGATCAGAAAAGCGAACGTGCGTTTCATGGTCGTCTCCTTTCTATCAATTGCCTGTCAGACTCCGCTTTTGGCGAATTTGTTCCGCCGGTCGGATAGTCAATTAGTCGGGGCGTCATTCTGATTCTCTCTCGAAGACGTCGTAGTATGCCTTGTCCAGTTCTTCGTTCGCGAGGTGGGTGTAGCGCTCGGTGACCTGGATGTTTTTATGCCTGGCGAGTTCCTGCGCGTAGCGGAGGTTGCCCGTGCCGCGCAAAACCGCCGTGACGAAGTAGTGCCGAAAGGTGTGCGGGGTGATCTGGTCAGCCAATTCCTTTCCCAGCAGTTGCGTGACCCGCTCTTTGACGATGTTGCGTCCTGTGGTCGGCGTCATCGGCTTGACTTTGCCGCCTGAGCCTTTGTCGTGACGGGCGAAGACGGGCAGGGAAGCGAGGCGCTTCCCAGAGTTTCCGTCGAGGGGGGCGCGCAGCGAGAGGTAATCTTTGATGGCGCGCAGGGAGCGCGAGGTGAAGCGGACAACGGCCTGCTTATCGCCCTTGCCGATGATGACGGCGTAGCCCTCGTTCCAGTTCATGTCGCCGCGCCTGAGCTTGCAGGCCTCATGGACGCGCAATCCCGTGTCGGCAAGGGTGAGCAGAAACGCTCGATCCCGCATTGCGCGTAGTTTAGCGTTTTCGTCGTCTTCCAGGTTGTCAGACAGATTTGCGGGGTCGGAGACGGAAGCCAGAAGACGTTCGATCTCCTCGTCGGGGAATTGAGGGATGCGGATGCCTGGCTTGCGGACGCGCTGTTCGAGCAGCAGGTCGAGCCGCGGCAGGTTGACCTCGGCCAGGCGTTCGGCAGCGAGGAATTTGTAGAAGCCTTTCGCAGATTGGATGTAGAGACGCTCCGTCGCGGGCGAGAGATCCTTCAAGTAGATCGCAAAGTCCGCCAGGGCCTCCTCCGTGAGTTCGCCGACGGGGGAGACTTCGGGATCGAGGCCGTTTTTCTCCAGCATGAGACAGAACGAACGCATGGCCTTGCTGTACGTGTCCACTGTGTTTTTCTGCTTGGCAAGGCGGACGATTTCAAGGTATTTTTTTACGGCAAAGGCGATGGCGACGGGTTCTGTGGGCATTTTGCTTTTCTCCTGTATGCTTTCGATAATAATACTTATCGAAAGCATGGCTATTTTATTCGCTCTGGCTGAGGCTGTCAAGGCGGAGAGGCTCTCCCCTATTTGAGCGCGCAGAGAGCAGTGATCAGTGAGTAGAGAGCAGTGATCAGTGGCTGGCGTGCGAGGATAATGGCGCGTGTTGGAGGCCGAGCGCGAGAGTCCCCTGCCCTATTGACCCCCTCCTGGCCTCCCCCAAATTCATACGGGTAATAGGCTGATCGTTCTATTTTTTCTGGATTTGGAGGAGGTGTCCCGAAGGGTATCGGGCATAATCGTTTCAAGCGGCAAACTTTGGGGTTCCTTGTAGCAAACTTCAGTGTTCCTTATAGCAAACTTTAGGTTTCTTGTAGCAAACCCCAGGGTTTCTTGTAGCAAATTTCAGGTTTCAAGTCAAAAGGCAGGAGAGCGCGGCAATGACTGGCGTTTGGCGGAGCGCCTGGGATGGCAAACACGAGAGTCCCCTGCCCTACTGACCCCCTCCCAGTCTCCCCCAAATCCATATGTAATAGGCTGACCATTCTATTTTTTGTGGATTTGGGGGAGGTGTCCCGAAGGGACGGAGGGGGTTCTCCCCTGCCCTGCCGTGGGTGTCGGGTATAATCGTTCCTAATAGCAAACTTTGAGTTCCTTGTAGCAAATTCCAGGTTTCAAGTCAAAAGGCAGGAGAGCGCGGCAATGACGGTTCAACTCATCCAGAAATACTACGCCGATGTTGACAAGATCAAGCGCTACAGCGGGGCGAGCAATGAGTCGTCGCTGAGGAAGCCGTTTCAGGATCTGTTGGAGCAGTACGCGCGGACGAAGGGACTGGCGCTTGTGGCGGAGGTCGAGACGGAGTCGACGCGCGGGACGAGGATCCGCCCAGACGGGGTCCTGAAAGACGCGCTCCGTCAGGATTGGGGATTCTGGGAGTCGAAGGACGAAAAGGACGATATCGAGGCGGAAATCCAGGTCAAGTTCAACAAGGGCTATCCCGACTTCAATATCCTGTTCGAGGACACGCAGACGGCGATCCTGTACCAGGGCGGGCAGAGAATTGGACGGGCCGACTTCAGCGACGCGGCCGCGCTGGATGCGCTGTTAACCAAATTCGTCGGGTATGAACCGAAGGAAGTTTCGGAGTTCCACAAGGCGATTGAGTTGTTCAGCGCGGAGGTGGGAGGGCTGGCGGATGCGCTTCGCTCAGTCATCAGTGATCAGTTATCAGTGAACAGTACATTCGCGGGAGCGCTGGCAGAGTTTTTGGAGTTGGCGAAGAAGGCCATTAATCCGAAAATCGAAATGGCGGACGTGAGGGAGATGATCATCCAGCACGTGTTGACGGAAGATATTTTCATGCGCGTGTTCGATGAGGCCGAGTTCCATCGCGAGAACGTGATCGCGCACAAGTTGCAGGAAGTGGCGGGGACGTTTTACAAGGGCGAGACGAAGCGCAACATCCACGCCAAGATCGCGCCGTATTACGAGACGATCAACGCGCGGGCATCGCAGATCCATGACCATCACGAGAAGCAGAAATTTTTGAAGGCGTTGTACGAGAGTTTTTACAAGGCGTATAACCCGAAGGCTGCCGACCGATTGGGAATCGTTTATACGCCCGACGAGATCGTGCGCTTTATGATCGAGAGCGCCGACCATTTGGTTTATAAGCATTTCGGCAAGACGCTGGGCGACAAGGGCGTGGAGATTTTAGACCCCGCCACAGGGACAGGCACGTTCATCACCGAGTTGATCGAGTATCTGCCGCCCGCGCAGTTGGAATACAAGTACGACCACGAACTGCATTGCAATGAAGTTTCGATACTCCCCTACTACATCGCCAATTTGAACATCGAGTACACCTACAAGCAGAAGACGGGCAAGTTCAACGAGTTCGAGAACATTTGCTTTGTGGACACGCTCGATAACATGGGATTCGAGCATACGGGCAAGCAGTTGAATTTCTTCGGGATTACGGACGAGAACGCGGAACGGATCGTCAAGCAGAATAGCAAGCCGATTATGCTGGTGATTGGGAATCCGCCATATAACGCGAACCAAGCCAACGAGAATGAGAACAACAAAAATAGAGAATATCCTGAAATTGATCAGCGCATCAAAGATACTTATATCTATTACAGCACCGCTCAAAAATCAAAAGTCTATGACATGTATGCCCGCTTTTATCGTTGGGCGAGCGACCGTCTCGATAAAAATGGCATCATTGCCTTTATCACCAACAGTTCTTTCCTTGATTCAAAAACGTTTGATGGCTTTCGTAAAGTGGTTGCAGACGAGTTCAGCCACATTTACGTTGTAGATATGGGCGGAAATGTTCGCAAAAACCCAAAACTCTCTGGGACAACGAATAATGTGTTTGGAATTCAGACAGGCGTTGCCATTGCCTTCTTTGTTAAAACAGAAAAGAAAGGCAAAACGCCTGCTCAAATTTTTTACGCCCGTCGTCCTGAAATGGAATTGGCAACTGAGAAATTAGATTATTTGCGCTCAACAAAATTTTCAGAGATCAAATTTGAACGTATCCAACCCGACAAGCAAAACAACTGGCTTAATCTTGCTGAGAATGATTGGAGCGATTTGATTCCCGTTGCCACCAAAGAGGGAAAAGCTGAAAAAGGAATCAAAGAACCAAAGACAATTTTCAAGAATTTCTCTTTGGGCGTTGCTACTAATCGCGATGAATGGGTTTACGACGAAAGCCCTGAAAACCTGGAAAAGAAAATCAAATATTTCTTTGACTTATTTGAAAACGAGAAAGAACGTTGGGCACAGTCCGATAAGAAAAAGGCTTTGAATGATTTTGTTAATCGTTCCATCAAATGGACAAGTGAACTCGAAGCACATTTAAAACGCGGCACAACTCTTAAGTTTAGCAAAAGCAAAATTACATCGGCAATGTATCGTCCATTCGTCAAACGTCCTTTTTACTACGACATGGTGATTGTTCATCGTCCGTATCAACAACCAAACTTCTTCAAAATTGGCGAGAAGCCAAATAATATTGCAATCTGCATGAATACGAACGGTAAAGATTTCAACCTGTTGTCTGTGGATTCTGTGCCTGACTTGCATTTCAATGGCGACTCCCAATGTCTCCCCCTCTACCGTTATGCCGAAGACGGATCGCGCGTGGAGAACGTCACCGATTGGGCGTTGGGTCAATTCCAGAAACGTTATAAAGACAAGAGCATCTCGAAAGAAGACATTTTTCACTACGTCTACGCCGTCCTGCATCATCCCGCGTATCGGGTCAAATACGAGATCAATTTGAAGCGTGAGTTCCCGCGCATCCCGTTTTACGAGGATTTCCGTCAATGGGCGGATTGGGGCAAGCGGTTGATGGAGTTGCATTTGGGATATGAGACGGTAAAACCCTATCAGTTGGAGCGCATTGAAAACGTAGGGGCGGAGCTGCGTCTCCGCCCAGGAGAGGAAGGCGCGCAAGGGCAAGGGCGGACACGTAGGTCCGCCCCAACGGCCGCCCCAACGGCCACCCCAACGGCCGCCCCAACGACCGCCCCAACGACCACCCCAACGGCCGCCCCAACGGCCGCCCCAACGGCTATCCCAACGGCTATCCCAACGGCTATCCCAATGGCTGTCCCAACGGCTGCCCCAACGGCCATCCCAACGGCTGCCCCCATAACAAGATTGATGGCGCGGAAAGAGAAAGGCGAGATCGAGATTGATACGGCCACTACGTTGAAAGGCGTCCCTGCGGAGGCGTGGGAGTACCGTCTCGGCACATATTCCGCGCTGGAATGGATCTTGGAACGCTATAAAGAGAAGAAGCCCAAAGACCCGACGATTGCCGAGAAGTTCAATACGTATCGGTTCGCGGAGTATAAAGAACAGGTCATTGACCTGCTGTTCCGCGTCTGCACGGTCAGCGTGGAGACGATGAAGATTGTGAAGGAAATGCCTTGACCCCCATCCCGTCCTTCCCCCAAACGGAAGAGCATGTTTGGGGGAAGGGGAACAGCAGAAAATATGAAAAGGGTAATTCGTTTCGATTGAAAGCAAAAATCGGCTAACACCCCCAATCTCCAATCTCCACTTACCACTTACCAACCCCCATGTCCCCCTCCCCCGACCTCCTCATCCTCGGCGGCGGCGTGCACGGCGCCAGCCTCGCCTATCACCTTTCCGCGCGCGGCGTCAACGTCGCGGTCATCGAGAAACGTCACCTCGCCGCGGGCGCGACGGGACGCTCCAGCGGGCTCGTCCGCATGCACTACGACCTCGAAGCCGAAGCGCGTCTCGCCTGGGAATCCTTCCAGTGGTTTCGCGATTGGAACGAACGCGTCGGCCCCGATCCCTGCGGCTTCACGCGCACGGGCTTCCTCCAACTCGTCGAGCGCGAACACGTGGACGCGCTCAAAGCCAACACCGCCATGCTCCAGCGCGTCGGCGTCCCCGCCATGATGGTCACCGCCGACGACGTGAAACGCCTCGCCCCCGCCTTCGTCACGGACGATTTCGACCTCGCCGCCTACGAACCCGAATCGGGCTACGCCGACCCCGTCTCGACCGCGGCCGCGCTGATGAACGCCGCCCGTCGGCGCGGCGCCGTCCTCGTGCAGGATTGCGCTGTGACGGGCATCCGCGTCCGCTCTGGAAAAGTGACGGGCGTGGACACGACGCAGGGCGTTTTCTCCGCCCCCATCGTCGTCAACGCGGCGGGCGCCTGGGCGCGTCGAATCTGCGAGATGGCTGGCGTCGAAGTCCCCATCGGCACATGGCGGCACGACGTGATGTTCGTCGCCCGTCCCCCCGAACTGCGCCTCCCCCACCCCACCGTCATTGACTTCCCCAACTCGATG
>ERZ795060.3451-NODE-3451-length-14433-cov-6.831757_pt1 | contig 14433 bp, 11 predicted proteins | sample MGYA00375144_ERZ795060 | MGnify/ENA primary metagenome ERZ795060 (study PRJEB30189, sample SAMN05720157) | activated sludge metagenome | isolation source: anaerobic digester from wastewater treatment plant | place: Japan | collected 2015-05-15 ... | reverse complement strand
GGAGACCCCCTCGGCCCTACGGGCCGAGAGGATCTCCTCGACCTCCACCTCTATGAGGTGGAGGTCGTATCCATGGGGAAGGTTGTACTCAACCTTCCCCGTGGGGCGGACCCGGACCGCCGAGATTGGCAGTTCCTACGGAAAAAATAGGGTTATCTTTATGTATCCTTCGGATACATAAAGATAAAAATTCGCCCATGGCCTATTTCAGCAGGCCATGGGCGATATGTTTTACTCAATATCAAATACTCCCCAGGTTACGAATCCTGGAGAGCACTCGGTATCCCCGCTATCAACCCTGTAACCGGTTTTAATGTATGCCACACCAAAGGAACAAAAATGTCACGATAATCGAAAATGATATCGCCCGGGCGAGCTGACCTCGCCTCGGCGACAACATATACGATATCATAATGCACAAACGTGCCTGCCACCGCAGTGAAATCATTAGCTCAGTAAAATAGCTAAATATAAACGCAGTTACCCCTGTAATTACATTACAGGGGTAAAAAACTCCTATTTAGGGCCCGTCCGCGACCGGGCCCCACCGGTATTCCCAGCCCCGTCGCGGCGGGGCTTTTATTTCCTCATATATTAATGCCCAAAAACGATATATTTTACAATAGGGCTCTTCGAGTATTTAATTTATCTTATAACCTACTATATGCCCGTTATTTGCGATTATTTCGTTTCTGATGCATTTTAATATCGCCTAGGCCAATTTGTCACGCCTAACGCGCGAACGCGTCAGGCGCTAAATTAGAGGCCCTAGCGTTGAAATTATGAGATGAAGGACCTCCACGGAATATTTAAATCGTATTTGGAGTTTGTATTTGCGTATTTGTGTATTTAATACCGCCGGTCTGGGATACTTAATACTGCCAACCAGTAATATCTAATAACCCCCAATCCCTGTGGCCTATTTGAAGTAGGCCCTGGGGATGGGGGGTTATTAAACGGAAAGGGGGAATTGCCGACCAGGAAGGATCGGCACGGCTAAAAGAATAGAAAAACGCCCGGGGAGGAGGCGGGGCAGGGACCTCAACTCGACCCGGGCGGCCCGGGATTGCTCCCGAGCAAGTATTAATGCCGATTTTTTGTATCTTTTACAGTCCTGAAATCGGGGGAATACATCCAGTCAGCGGCATCCGAAGCCCAAATTATGTACTTTTAATGTCATTTTTTGAATTTTGAAATCTTTCACCCTAGGGGAATTTTCGATCGGCCATTTTTTGAAGATGTACTTTTAATGCTCAAAACAGGGCCAGATGGCCCTGTTTGTGGCTGATAAGTGATGGGAAAGGGGTGGTAAGTATAAGATAAACAGCCCCATCAGGGGCCATAGGGCCGGGTATTCAAGCAGAGTGCAAAAAATAGAGTTTCTCTTTATATATCCTTTGGATATATAAAGAGAAAAAATTCGCCCATGGCCTACTGAAACGGGCCATGGGCGAATTTTGTAGTAAACTTATATTAGACTTGTATTAGGCTTATATTTAGGCTTAGGCTTGTATTTGCTGGGAGAGGAGGATTAGCGCTTGGGAAGAAGCTGACACGCGGGGGTGGTATTCAAATCACCACCGGCGCGTGCAGCTGCACCAGAGCGTAGATGGTGATGACGATAACAAATATCGCCATAATGGGCCCGAAGTAATCGCTGAGGTAAATACTATCGTTTTTGTACAGGGGGCCAGTTATAAAATATTCGACTACTGGTAAGCACACCAGTATGTTCCAGCAGATAGAATCCTCAGCACAATAGCCCATATAACAGTCGGCCCACGCCAATTTCCTGGCGCAGGCCCAACTGACAATAACAGCTACAATTGCTGATACGATGGAATACCGCTTCCAGCTCAACTCCAGCATATAAAGGATCGAAGTGAGTAGCCTGGGAAATAGCAGATAAGCCGCAATGATAAGCATTATCTGAAACACTCCTGGAAGTATGCCGTATATCATCTCCATGGTCTCCATTTTTCTTTAGTTTCCATTTTCCCTTATATGCCCGTTATTTGCGATTATTTCGTTTCTGATGCATTTTAATATCGCCTAGGCCAATTTGTCACGCCTAACGCGCGAACGCGTCAGGCGCTAAATTAGAGGCCCTAGCGTTGAAATTAGAATTAGTATCCCTGGCTACATTGAAATTAGAATTAGCCTCCCTGGCTACGTTGAAATTAGAATTAGTATCTATAACTACACTTGCTGGCGTAGATGGTATAACATATCGATCGACGATTCCCTTCACGATAAGGTTGAATTGTTCGCGCTTAACGTCGTTATTGGTTCTACCATTTCCATTATCACTAAAACTGGGCGTGCCTATTGACGCCAGATTTACGAATTCGGCGTGTATAGCTGCGCCTGAGTTTAGAATAAATTTTCTGAATTCATTTATGAATTCAGGGTCCGGATCCGATTTGTGCCATCTACCAGGGACATTTGGGGATGGTCTGGGGATAGGATCGAAGATTATATTTAACGTCCTGTACTCCCCATCAATTAGGCGGCAGGCGTTGATGAATTGCGCCAAACCGCCCTGTTCTGATAAATGCTTGAATAATAGATATTCCTGACCATCGCGTTTTGTATGCTCAGGAGAATTGAGCATAGCATGAATATAGAATACTATCATCCATAATCCCGAATCATTTATAACCAAGGGTAACGCCGATTGACGCAGGCGGGACTCCTCACGTTGCAGCTGCCTGTAAAAGGCTCGGCATTGCTGATACAGATCCGGAGGATTGTTGGGATAGGCGTATGCTTTATCTTTGAACTCCTCCTCCAGAATGTCTGGACTGTAACCACATCTATTATATATTTCTGCGGCCAAAGCCCGTGCGAATGTTGACTTACCGCTATGGGCCAGGCCTAACAAATTTATTCTCTGTACCGCTAATCGGGATGGGCAATTGCGGTTACGAGCCATACCTTACTCACTTACCTCCTTTCCCTTCCTAATATTTGATACTCGATGTGCGTTGGATTCGAGGAACTTCGTATTCACCTTTATCGTTCGTTTTCCTATCCTATCTAAAATATCATCAATAATACCAACACGCGCGGGAATACCACACGTCCTGAGCTTGCGCAGGATGCGCTTGCTGAAGACGTAGTATTCGTGCGCCTGCTGGAGAATATCGGATTCGACATTCTCGGGATTGCGGATTCCCCAAACCTGCTGAATGTACTCGGGTTCCTCAAGCTGAGCTGAACTCGCAAGATCGAGGATTGTATTTAATATCTGCCTGAGCTCGATCCTCCCGTTTATAATTGAAAACGCCGGAATGGGTATTCTTTGAAAAACGGCTCTGCCGACGTCCGTTATTACCCTCACTGAAGCTTCATACTCTGTACGGGAAATACCTGATACGGTAATATCAATCGCGGTTAGGCTCTTTTTGATTAAGGATATTTGATACCTCGTTGCCGTGGGACGACTTCCAGCCCGTCTTCGTACATTAGAATGCGCACGCGCATTAACGTGCGCATTAATGTGCGCATTAATATCAACACACGCGCACGCGGAATCCGCCTTTTTACCAGCGGACCCCGCAGTGCGCGCTGTGCCACCGCCCGTCAAACCGGTGCCACCTTGTAATTCCTCCGTACCGCGATTAATAAGCTTACGACGATAAGTAGTATTATTTACACCATGCATGCTGCGTCTGCGCTTGCGTCTCATCTTCCATTCCTCCTTTCATTACCACGCTGCGCCGTAATGTATCTATCATCCTCCATAAGAACAACCCGCTGCGAAGGATTAATCTCGCCGCTCTTGAGCTTCTGCAGGAGCTCGGATCGGCTTTTTATAACCACAGGGGCTCCCTTGGGCTCCAACGATGTCAAGTAATACAGCCCCGCCAGATACTCCATCGTGGGTACGACGGTGGCTTCAAAACGACGGAAGGAGATCAGGTTCTTGCTGGGCAGCAGCTTGTCGATGGCTTCCTGAACCGCCTTGGGATCCGCAGGGACGTGGAACTGCATGGCGTCACCATCGAAATCGGCTCCAAAACCCGTAACAAGGAAAGGATGAATCTCCATCACGTCACGCTGCGAGAGCTTCGGCCAGGCAGCCAGTATCCCATATTTATGCAGCACGGGGGCACGCGAAATGAGCACGGGACGCTGAGACATCTCGTCCAGCAGCACCTTGCGCGCCACCCCGGAACGCTCCTCGACGGCTTCCACGGCCTGCCGGGGAAACATGCCCCTCCGAATCAACGTCCTTATAATAAACGGGGAATATATCTCCCAGGCGGCCTTCTCGGGAATCGCCACCTCGTCAAGATTAAGATTGGGATTGGGAATGATCGTTGCCCTGCCCACCAGATCCACCTGGGCCCCGAGCAGCTTCTTCTGCATAACCCCCTCCTTCGGCGATGAGCCAATCACCGATTTAAGAATGCCCTTCACGCCACGGGCGCGATCCCGAGGATGCACGGGATCGCCCAGGCCCACGACGGCCTTTATGGCGTCGTATAAGAGACGGCGCTCGGAAGCACCATACAGGCCCAGCGCCTGCAGGCGACTGGCCACACTGGCGAGCTCAATCAGATTGCGATACAGGAGATTGGCATCGGCGAGGATGGGAACCCCAGTTGTCTGCATCAGACCGGCTGGCCGATATAACGGCGGGAGCACGGGAACCTTCGTCCAGAAAAGCTCCTCGGGACGAATCCCACGATCAATGAGGGATTCCACAAAACGGAGCTTCTTCAGAATGGCGTCGGCCTTGTCAGCCTTCGCGGAGATGAGCTTCTTCTCCAGCCGTGACCTGAGCTCGGGGAGATTAAGGTTCTTGAAATAGTTGTAAACCCCAACCACGCCAGCAGGCTGATCGGGTAAGGACTCCTCACCGCTCAGGAGCTTGAGGAACTTCTCCTCGGAAACACCTAAAAGAGCCCGTAATTGGGCCTCGACGAGAGGACTGGGGAATGGCTCGGGAAGATTGATCGCCGACCAGAATGTGCCCTGCAGACCACCCGTGAGGTTGGGGTCGAACAGGCCGCCAGGGATGGGGACTATCTCGCCATCCTTGACGTCAATCGTCTCTGGCGACCTGACCTCGCGGCCCCGCGTGAGCCCGTGAATGTCCTTGTCCGTCAGGGCAAACAGATTGAGCTGCGTGCCGCGCTGATAGGGATACAAACCCATCGCCGTGAGCTGGGCAAGGAACTTATCGTATACCATCGGGCGGTCGAGGAGCTCAGGAATGTCATACCCGAGCTTGAACCTCGTCCAGAACTCCTCGTTCTTCTGGCCCCGTACAACCCGCGCATCACGCGCCACGTTGTACGCGCCATGCGCCAGTATCCCGAGCATCTCCAGCAGCCCGATCCGCTTGGCACCACCGGCACCACCCTTGACCGGCGTCTCTTCCATCGAATACTGACCCACACCCCGACCACCAAGCTTGCTCTCAGCCGTGTGGTGCAGCTTGAGCATGTATCGGTAACCGGCAGGGGCCTCGATCGTTCTGCGATAACCATCCAGCCAGATCTGCTCCTTGTCAGTCAGACCCGCCTTCTTTAATTCGTCCTCGACGTACTTGCGCAGATCGGAACGAGCATACTCGTCAACCGCAATGGGCTCGCCACGGGACTTCGCCACCTTCCCCAGGAAGAGCTCGTAAAGCTGGGAAATGTTGACCCGACCCTGGACACCCAGAGGATTGAGAAGGAGCTCAAAGGGCTGCCTGGATTCGTCCTTGGGCATCTGCTCGTCGGGAATTATCGCTGCTATGATGTGCTTATCACCATAACGACCAGAGATCTTGTCCCCAACCTTCAAGGGGTGCTCGGTCCTGATCAGCACATTGATGTGCCTGGGACCATGATAGGTTGCAACCACGACGCCAGGATCCTCGTGCTCCCAGACCGGGCTGATATCGTTGTATAATTTACGACCCACACCAACCGCCGGTGCCGCTACCAGCATGATCGGCTGATCCTTCTCCAGCTTCTGCCCAACCTTTATGATCCCATCCTTGTCATAACGATCATAAAATTCCTTCTCGTATAAGCCCGGAAAGATCGACATGAAACGGTCCCGATCGTGGACCGTACCCTTGAACTTGTCGAACCAGGACTGATATGCATGCCGGGAGGTGAACTTCCTGGCAGCCGATTCCGAGATCACCGCCGCGTCCTCGAAGTTGTACCCTTCCCACGCCATGTACGCTGTGCGCAGATTGCGCCCAAGCGCCAGGGCGTTTTTGTCATCCACGTAATTGCTGCGGGCTACGACATCGCCAGGTGCAACCTTCTGCCCTACCATCACCACGGGCCGTTCGTCGTAAAACGTCTTGCGATTGTAGGGGAAATCCCGATAGAGCTCAATCGGGACCAGCTCGCCCGACCTCTCATCCTTGATAACCACACGGTCGGGATCGACCGAAACCACCGTGCCACCCACGGGCGCCTTCCGTAACAGGCTTTCGGCCACCACCTCGTCGTAGGACCTGCCGAGCTCGGGGTGGAGGTTCCTCACAAGGGGGGCTTCTGGCTCGGCCAGGGGCAGCGCCTGTGATAGCATCCTCGACCCCATTGATATCCTATGCGGATATGTAGCACGCTTCATGGGGATAAGGTTGGATGAAATTGTGTATATCGTGTCCGGGCGAGGAACCACATAATCAACATCCTTAGGCGATACTATCACGTGCTGATTGTTGACAATGGCACGCACATAGGGACGCCCGGATTCCAATTCACCGGGGAATGTAACCACCTTATTGAAAAGATCAAACGGTGTCAGCCAGACGGGTTGGCCGCTTTTGCGGTCAATGAACTGGCTGTATACGTTACCATCCTTATCCCAGCGCACGCCATGGGCGAAACGGCTATCGACGCCAACCGTCTCGCCTTCGGCGGTAACAATGGGATCAATGAAATTGAGATAGGAAGGATGGGTATAGCGGATCTCATCCGAGATCTGCTCCTGGCTGGGAATGCCACCTGGACCCAACCTGGTGATTCGATATCTTGTATCGGCAATCTCGACCGGATTGATCTCCTGAAGGGCGGCACCCAACCCACTACCATAAATGGCGGACTCCACGGATTGGTCAAGAAACCCCGTGGGTAGATATTTGAGATCCCTGCGGGCCCGCACACGATTGAAGTATTTACGCAGAAGGGGCTGATAGCTCCTGGAGACGGCTTCCATCAGCATGCTGTCGGGAGTCATCAATTTGACAAAAGCCAGATGGTTGCGGTCATCTATCGTATCCTCACCGCGGGCGGTGCGGATCAGCTTATTGAGAACGGCTGTGATCGTTGCCTTATCCATCCGACCGCTGGCAAGGCCGGTCGTAATCTGAACGACCCGTGGGTCGAAGGAAATCTTGGAGAAGTACTGGCGGATTGCATCCTCGGGAGAGTTGGCTCGCTCACCCAGGAGCGCAGCAATCCGGTTGAGATTGGCAGCTCGTCCGCTATCGCTGTTCTTCTGATAAAGCTCCTTCCCCAGGATTTCGATCAGCTCACGGTCCGAGAATCCCAGAACCCGCAGAACAGGCAGCAGAGGAATCTGCGCCTGGCGAATAACCATTAAAAACCTAGCCGTCTGGGGATCGAGCACAATTCGGTGCCCGGAGACCCCAGCAGTATTGATCATCGCCTCGTATTCACCGGCGTCGGTTAATCTTGTGTAAATACCCGGACGCAGGCGGAGCTGATTTATATAACCATACTCTACACCATTCAGGATAAATGTCCCACGATTTGTCATGCGGGGAATGGCCGCCAGACGCTTGGCCGCCTCCGAGACCACCTGATTGGTACGTTTATCAATCAGTTGAAAACGGCCCCGTACGATATTGGATAAGGACTGACCAACAAGAATTGAATTCCGCTCGCTCTTCGGATCATTGGGGGCCGGGATCACTTTAACGTCAGTAAGCTGTAACTTAAAATTATCATCCTCGATCGCCGGAGCGGATTTGAAATACTCCACGAGGCGCTGCTCGAGATTTTTCTGGAAATTCTCTGCGTCTGTAAACGAGTAAAGCCCGGGGTCGTTCCCTGGGCTTTTGGTTGGTGTTCTGGATAACATCTCTGGTGCCACGACTGCTCCTCACGTGCGACTTGCGTCGGTCATATTAACATACCGCCACAGCGCAACGAGCCACGCTGCTTACATTTTACCACGCAGCAGCTCTTTGCGCTTGGCGGTGGTTTCTGGTAATTCCTGGAAGAAGCCACTACTTGGAATTACACCATCGGTTCGGCTGAGCATGCTACGATTGATCGATGCCCGCCATTGCTTTAACTGCTCCCGAAGGCTGGATATCTGTTCCTGGGACTCTTCTCGAACACGCAGCGTGTGATGAAGAGTACCCAATGTAGCAGCCGCCGCAGTGACCAAAAGAGCGGGACTGAGAACCTTCCTCCCGACTTGCTTCACAACCTCGCCCGCACCAGAAAGCGCTGCATTGAGATATTCCTGCACGGATTTGCTAACCGCATCCGTCGCACCAGAAAGCGCTGCATTGAGATATTCCTGCACGGATTTGCTAACCGCATCCGGGGATATGTCAAAAATAGCCGACTTAACATGCTCAGAACCGCCGCTGGCACTAGCGTATTTTCGGAGCGGTTTCCCGGATAATGGGCTCTTCTTGAACCCGAGCACCGCTGAGAAGTCCTTGCCGGTACGGTTGTATAGCTCAATTGCCAGCTCTTCACGAATCCTGTCTGGCAAACTGAGGATCTCAGCCAGACCCAGCCTATCCTCTTTTATCTTCCTGGCGAAATCCACAGTTCGTCGCATTTCTTCAATGAATTCCTCCCGCAGGCTATCCGTGTAGTTGTCAAGAAGTTTTTTCTTCAATTTATTTACGGCTGTGCTGCCCAGCTCTGAACCGGCGATGGCTGCAGCTGGCACGCCTACCAGGATCGCAGCAGATTCCGCACCGAAATTTCCCGTCTTGGAAAGTTGCGCGTTTTTGCGATCGTTTTCCTTTAACTTCTCAATCAGTGAACCAGCGTCAACTTCCTCGATTTCTTCAACCGGCCTGGAACGCAGTATGTCCTTAGGGAACAAAGCCTTGGCAGTGGGATCAACTTCTCGCCGCAGCGTTTCCAGGTAGAAAGGATCTCTATACATGCGTAATACGCGGAAAAAGTAAGGTAGTGCTGCACCTGAGCTAACAGTCGTCAGCAGCGCCAGTATATTGCCTATGTAACTTGTTTCGTTCATTCGTTCACCTAGTTATTCAAATCTGCAGGATGTCGAGTGGTTTCTGTTTCTCAGGAATATTAGGAGTTGCCATGCGACCACCCGGCCTTACTTTCAAATATCTCTGAACCCACTCCAGGTAAATCTTTCCCTGTCCTAGTGATTCCCGGTGGTACATGATAAACCAGCCGTTCACAATCCTATCACAGACCCATGTGTAGTATTTGTGATCCGCTTCATCTGTTAAATCAAAAATCCTGGCCTTAAAATCCATGAACATAAACAATTGTCTGGGATCCAACGGAGCACCACTGTCCTGCCCCTCGTCCTTCAGCATTGGTATTCCGTCAATCCCCGGCCAAACCAAAATTCCAGGATGCCAATCATTCTGCTCACCCTGAAACTTGAGAATTGCATCCGCAGCAAAATTGATCTTAAATTTGAGGTCCATTTTGTGTTGAGTTCCATCCTGAAATACCTGGCAAACTTTCATTCAGCGTGCCCCCGCGCAATGCTGCCGGTACACGCCGATCTCCGGATTCAAGTTTATTCTGCAGGTAATCCGCCAACATCATCGTCTGTTTATTACGCAGAGCATCCGCGGCACTCTGCATGTGTGCTTGAAATGCCAAATGGCGCAGATCGCCCTTACCCGGGACTGCCCTTATGGCGCTTGCGTAATAATTACGCAGAAAATTGTGCCCGCCGCGAAAAGCGGCATAGGTCAATAGTCCAGCCACAGCCAATACCGCCATTGCCATATCACTGAAATCGAGTTTGATTTCTGCTTTTTTAGTGTTACTCATCGACGCCTCGACCCTCTAAAAGAATTTCTTCGGGCTTCAAAGTTTCCCTGAAACCTGGAATGATAGTCTGCGGTTTACGATATATTTTATGTTCGATTTTATAATTGTCGGCCTTTACTGAGTCTATGGCCCCCTGCTCGTTGGCGAGCTTGAAAACCTCTCTGGCATCCTGCAAAAACTGGTAAATCTCACTCAGCTGCTGCGCCGTAACTGCTAGGCGTTCGGCGTGTAAGCCCGCCATAATCGCACGTTTATAGAAAACTTTAGGGGGCAAACCCTTGAAGATCTTACATTTATCCTCTAAGCTCAGGCTGTCATAATCCTTGCCCGCCGCAGCCTTATCGTTTGAAAGATAAATAACACCATTCTCAGCCCAGAACTCGATATCTCGAAACTTCTTAACCTTACCCATAAGGATCTCCTTTACATGTTCCTTTCCTCGGAGTCACGTGGTCGTTCTACGGATTCGTCCGGAGGATTTATAAAACCTTCCAGTTCCTTGGCTTGTGAAAGATCAATACCGTATTCCTGTTTCACCGGACCGAGTCCAAGAAGACTGCGCTGCGGGTCCACAACTTTCTCAGTGAGCGGTTGGACTTCTTCCGGACCAAGAACACCGAAAATCGCCTCCCAGCCCTTTATGGGTTTCTTGGCATACTCTCCCCGATTCAGCAGGACATCGCCAATCCTGGCCATCGGCGGGACCTGTGCCAATCCAGATGTTTGCTCTTCAACAATTGCGAGTCGATTGGCGACGTCAAACACCTTCTTAACCTTATTGTGGATAAGCGGTGAATGCAGAAATAGCATATACGATCCGGCGTCCATCATACCGACATTTTTGTAACCCAATCGTGACGCCAATTCTGCAATGGCACCCTTTCTCAGTGACGGATTCTTTTCCACTGTCATAATGGCATCCATTACCGGAAGGATATCAAAGTTAAACTGGGATGAACGTATGGCCTGGACAACCTCAGGAGTCAATACAGCCTTGTTGGCAGCCTGCTGGAGGAGCAGCCGGAATGCCTGCTGCGGCGCAAGTCCAGATTTAACCGCCATTCCTAGCCATTGTGAAAGCCCAACCACTGGAACAGTACCGCTCTGCTTGATTTGCTCGTAAAACTTTTTAAGCGGTCCGCCCACATGCATCTCTTCTACCGCACGGACTGTGGCGCCAACCATATTACCAACCGGGCTGTCAATAGCGTTCTGGCGCAACCGAACGTCATCCTCAGTATAAACGCTCGGCGAGATTGGAACATCTTTACCAGAAGTCTGCACACCGGCCTGGAAAACTCCAAACGGTGCTATCCTGCGTATGATACTATCAACCCGATACCGTCGGATCATTTCAGGGTATGGGACGCCAGAGCCTGTCCTGTATAATTCCACAACCTCTGGCACCAGCTCTTCAATAGTGGCAGTCGGCTTACCCTGGCGGAGAACCTTGTCCCTGGCTGCTGCAAATAAACTGATAACATTTGCCGCTTGACGGACGAAGTCCTCCGCCTTCAATGTTGGAAAGAAAAGCCCATGCTTGACCCCGATCTCCAAGATCTTAGAGACGTCGTCGTTATCGAATCCCTTTCTAATGTGTGGATTCCGCATCAGATAAGCTTGCACCCCGCGGGCGAGAGCTTCTGCTGTCTGACCATCAACGCCATAGGGGGCATAAAGAGAAATGATGGACTTGGCAAGGAGCATCGGTGAGCCAGCACGACCAAACAATTGGTCGTACCGTTTCGACCCCAATAGAATATACAACATAGGTGCCAGGGCCTTGCTGTTAGCAAGCACCATCTTGACTTTGTCAGCAGCAGGGACCTGTTCCGGGGGAAGTCCAACGATTCGCAGCACCGAGTCTACAATCCGCTCAAAAGCAGGTTTATCAATGTCTGAATAGAGCGTCTTCAGGACTTCCAGCTGGACTCGTCTGTCGTTGATATTCTTCGCCAGCGGAATTGTTGGAGAGTACTTCAAATACCCGTGATGGAGCAACCATGCGTGAATTACTGGATTAGCTGCCGCCACGGCTGCTGAAAGAAAGCTGGTATGCGCATCAAACGGATTCTGCGGAGTAGCCGTATCTTTTGAAAACAACGGCTCAAACGCCGACAAGTCGGTGGGCGGTAACGCGCTCCCCAATACACTTGTACTCATGACAGCACTTTACCCTTCGTGCAATGCAATAAACACTGGCTTGCGTGGGGCGCCAGACTCGTACGTGTCCAGCAGCTTGACTCTGACCTTGCGTCCCAGATAGAGATCCTGGTTTTCATAAAACATCTTTCGCAGGTCATCGGTCAGTCCGCTTCCAACCGCTCCAATGGGTTTCCCATGCGGACGGTCAGAGATCAGAAGGGCGCCGATGGCACGATCTTTATATTTACCAGAACCGGGGAGATAACCAACGATATAATAATCCTTTTCCTGGAATGTCTTATACTTTAATGGCAGCCCGCTCTGAGGGTAGAAAACAACTCCTTCAGACGTCAGGCCATACAGACGCTTCTTTATATCATTTAGGAGCTGTTCGGCAGATTGTTTACTGTTGAACTCCAACGGGGCGTGAAATGCACTGGGAAGGTAACGGATTGCTGTGTTGATGAAAGATCGACGCGCGGCGTAATCCCGTTTGTACCAGCTATCCTCGGTTACTGGATCGTCCTTCCCCAGTCGAACCGCATCAAAAACGAAGATTCGAAATTGAATATCGGAGTTCCTGATCTTCTGCAGAGCATTCTGCAAGTTTGAATTGAGAATGGCAGAAAGCTCGTGTGGCTTGAGAACCTCTTCACTACCATCCGGACGAGCCCTGACAGCATAAACTTCTCCCAGCAGGACACTTCCCTGAAGGCTTGATGGGATTTTCAGCTTCGGACGTGTGCCAAAGATTTTCTCTGTATAAGGTATTGGCAGGCCGCTCCGTGCCGACGTTCTGGGCGAGAACACATCTATACTATCTTTACCGATATGTATGATGCCCAGCGCTCCATCAATTTTGGGCTGCACAGAAACGATCTTTTCACCGACGAGCTGAAGAAGTTCCCGCGCCTTATCCTCGTTAATGACCTTATAATGCTGTTTCTTGGGAAGATCGGGAGCTGGCGTAACGTTCGTAAGATACCATGTGCCGTCCCTAGTTTTCTGTATCTTATAACGACGAAGTCCCTTGGGAGAACTAAAAGAAAAAGTTATTCCGGTGCCGTGTACATCCAGCGCAAGCGCATCGTGCACCTGCGCTGGATGTACAAACCCAGCACCGTAGTGGCCCTTCGGAATCTCCCCGCTGAAAAACTGGTATTCCCAGGAGTGTACGGGCTGGGGGATAAGCCGAATCGATTCTCCTGGATTTTCCGGCAGCTCCTTCCGTGTAGCCCAGCTCAACAGACCAGTTTCGGGTGTCCCCAGGCGGACGTCATAATGTTTCCCAGCCCTATCCGCCTCGTGCTGGCCAACCAAAAAACGGAACACCGTCCCCTGACTGATGTCTTTTATGGACTCAGTCTTCTCTTTGGATAACGGGGGATGACCTGACCATGTATTCTGGGGCATGGTGTTCCGTCTGTGAATCACGACCCGCGAACTGTGCTATAGAAACTATAGCCAGTCGTGGGCGTAAAACGAATAAAAGTGTACCTACTCGCTACGGGCGTCCGTCAATTTTTACTGCGGACGTAATCACAAAATGATAGAAACTTATTCAGCACACTGTCTGGACAACTGGCATCGTCAGGATGAAACAATGAATAACCATTTTCCAGACGGCTTCTGAGTACTTCAATCTTCTCCTTGCTGCCTGGAGTGGCAAATGTTGGATACGGGGGGAGTGGCTTATTCGCCAGGACTTCGTAAAACGACTTCAGCTCCAACACGAGCTTATGACGGGATTCGAAGAATGTCTGGAGCAACTCGCTGGCAAGATACTCCACGAATCCGTGAATTGCCTTGTATTCCCGCTTACTCAGTGCATCGGCGTCGGCCAGTATGCATATCCTATCGAGGTAGGCCGCGTAGTTCGCAACCATATTTTTTATTTTTCGGTCCAGCACCCTCTTTAGTTCACTGTCCTCAGCGATCCGAACCATTCGATCAGTGATCTTCTTGATTAAGGTCAACTCCTGCATCACTCATCTCCTCTGCTACGTACCAGTCAACCGTGACGACGCTGCCACCCAGCTCGTCTCCAGACTCCTATATACTCCTCACAAAAAGGAATTTCGTCAATAGCAGTTTTGAAAAGTCTGATCTGTTCAAAGTCGCACAGATACACAAGTTGGGAAAACTGAAGAGACAGTCCAAATAGCTAAAAATGAATAGCTAAAAAAATCCCGGGCAGTTCCCGGGAATCGACGATACCGGGCCCCCATAAGGGGCCCGGACCTCGGCATCTTGCCGAGGTTTTGGGTTGTAACCCCCGCATCTTGCGGGG
>ERZ795060.3445-NODE-3445-length-14457-cov-12.258228_pt1 | contig 14457 bp, 19 predicted proteins | sample MGYA00375144_ERZ795060 | MGnify/ENA primary metagenome ERZ795060 (study PRJEB30189, sample SAMN05720157) | activated sludge metagenome | isolation source: anaerobic digester from wastewater treatment plant | place: Japan | collected 2015-05-15 ... | reverse complement strand
TAGGCCCGATAAGCAGGTAATCAAACGACCGATTAACCCGCGCATTGCCAGACACCCGCGCATTGCCAGTCACCCACGCATTGCCAGTCACCCGCGCATTGCCAGTCACCCGCGCATCGCCGAACACCTGCGCATCGTCGTACACCCGCGCATCGCCGGACACCCGCGCATTGCCGAACACCTGCGCATTGCCGAACACCTGCGCGTCGCCGAACACCCTTGCATTGTCATACACTCTTGCGTTGCCTAACACCCACGCGTTACCACACACACGCGCATTGCCAGTCACCCGCGCATTATCGAACACCTGCGCATCACCGGACACTCGCGAATTGCCGGATACCCGCGCGTCGCCAAAAACCCGCGCATTATCGAACACCTGCGCATTGTCAAACACCCACGCATCGCAATTTTGCGAAAGGTTTCTTTCTGATTCTATCCAGCCGCCCAAATCTCCGGCTTTGACGTTAGAGAAATCTTTAAGTGCTCGTATGCGATACAAAGTAGTTTTGCCGATAATTTTCTTTTCAGTAAGTTCGTATTTCACAACATCCTCCAAAACAATCATATTAATTTGCTGGTATTGCGTCCGGCAGAATTAACCTTAAGTTTTGTTCCCTTTCCCATCAGCCCAACCAATAAACCGGTCGGTTACATCTTTATCTCCGTCTTTGGTATCAAACACTTTTTCGATTATAATTGCGCTTGCCGACGCTTTGCCGTCCGTTGCCCACGGCTCGTTTATCTCTATTTGCTCATACTCCTCTTTTGTGGGTATGCGTATAAGGCATAGATATCGCCTATTGCCATAGTACGTCCTGCACCATGATTCGGACGCAAAATGAAACCCAGGGAATGAACACAAAACCCTATCGTCGCTTGCAAACACTTCTCCCTCGCGCAACGTATTCAGCCCAACAGTGTATATATATCCGTTGTTGCAGAGGTTTTCATCAATTGCCTTGTAGTACCTATTGCCGGGAAAAACCCCAACAACCTTGACCATGTTTTTGGCACCGCTCAGGTCGGCGTCGCTCAGTTCAGCACCGCACAGGTCGGCACCACGTAAATTGGCACCACTCAGGTCGACACCGCATAGGTTGGCATCACTCAGGTTGGCACCGCACAGGTTGGCATCACTCAGGTTGGAACCACACAAGTCAGCACCGCGCAAGTTGGCACCGCGCAAGTTAGCACCGCGTAGGTTGGCATCGCACAGGTTGATACCACTCAGGTTGGCACCACACAAGTCGGCACCACATAGGTTGACACCGCACAGGTCAGCACCACTCAGGTTGGCACGACACAGGTCGGCATCACACAGGTCGGCATTACGTAGGTCAGCACCACTCAGGTTGACATCGCACAGGTTAACACGGTGCAGGTTGGCACCGCGCAGGTCGGCACCACACAGATTAGCGCCGCTCAAGTCGACACAACTCAGATTAGCGCCGCTTAGGTCGGCACAGCGCAGGTCAACACCGCGTAGGTTGGCACCGCGCAAGTTGGCACGGCAACCACCGTTGCCATTAAGCCATTGTCTATGCTGCTCTAGGATTTTTTTCAGTTCATTCTTTGTCATTGATACACACTCTCCCTTATGGTTATGCGGCGGCTCCATCTTAATAACCCGCTTATTTTCTCTTTCTTTATCTTATATATATTATACCAAAAATTTAAGAAAAAATCAAATTAAAAGAGACCACTACGCAAACAATAGTGACCTCTTTTTTTATGTTAAGTAAATGAGCAACGCAGTCTGCTTCGTAGTAATACCATTCTTATCAGTATATTTAACATATAACACTATTCTCAGATTTTTTCACATTCCTTTTTGATATTATCTTTGATTTGCGTCAACTCTTCAGAAGTTAGAGCACGCCCCATAAACACATTGCGCCCGACCCATTCTTCCTCATACCAATTAGGCTCCACTTCATTAAGAATCCTGCCAATAAAAGGTTTAAGGTTATAGATAGACTTCCACCCATATTTAATAGCATTATCATAGCTCTTTTGCGCATAGGCTTCATGCTTAATCGTATATGAGCAATTATAACCAAAAGAATATTCCGTTCCATTTATAATGATGCGGTCACTATTAATGCCCTGAATATATTCTATCATAACCTTCTCCTTTCCTATCCATTAAACCCTGAATAGTCAGCGAAGACTAAGTTAGCTCCACGATACCCAACATTACCAGTATGACGGTCGTTAATCTTATTTTGAGAAAGAAAAGTATAAACATCCCTCAAAAAATCTTCATCATAATAAAATTCCAAGAGTTGGTCAACGATTTCATCGCCATCCATTGAACCAAGATAATTATAGATTTCTTCCTCACTCATTTCACCAGAAAGCCTCTTCGAACCAATCTCGAAAAAATCACTTTCAACTACTTCTTCATCGCAATTAACTTTTTCCATTATATAACAAGGCGCGCCCTCATATTCCATTAAGAAGTAGCAGGCAGCAAAAACCTCCTCTACGCCTGCTTCAACAGCCTTCTTGTAATTTTCAGCTTCAAGGGCACAATAGTCGTGCGCTTTATTGCTAAAGGGAATCTTCAACACCCAATCATTATTGTTATCAATGATAACCAACTTAGTTGCACCACGAGAAAAAGAAATATTCTCTAAATTTACATCAGAAGAATCTTCCCAAAGTATAAATTCTGATTCAGTCCTATTATTCAGAAATTGAGAAAAACCATAGGAACAAAGAACCTTAATAGTTTCTGTCCAATGAAGACGAATAGCGGCAAGTTCTTTATCTGTCATGGGGCTTCTCCTTTCTCTCACCTTCTATATATATTATATCAAAAATTTAAGAAAAAATCAAAATTAAATTCTTTGAATACTTTATACTTTTATATAATACCCATATACATCATTTTTAAGAAAAACCTTAAAGCCGCGATATCGTTCCATAAAAAGTTCATGGGAGAGGTCTGGTTGTTTGTGTTCTTCATAGGGATTACCATATATTGGACCTTGGGCATAAAAATATGGAACAGCTATTACTAATTCTGTACAACGAGGATAAGCATATACAATAACATCTAACGCCTCTTCGGGCGTCATATGTTCTATAACATCACCCATTATAATACAATCATACCACTCATATTGGAACTTTTGCATTTCTATATTAAATACTTCTTCATACTTGTCTTGAATGTTATCTGCATTTGGTTTAAATGCTTCTACTGCATACATCTTAAAATGGTCACCTAATAGATTACTCCATTTTCCATCACACGCACCTACATCAAGACAGGTAGACCCCTTTGGAAATTTCTTAACCAAATAATCATAAGTTTCTTTCTTACCAAAATCAAAACTTGCCATAGTTACTCCTTAAAAAAAAAGAGCGGCACTTATTATTACCCCTCCTTTTTATATAAATTAGTTATTATGCTGGCGGGTCGAGTAGTGTAATTGTCCACTTCTGAGACTTAACAACAAAGTTGTCTGGGCCGTCTGTTTCAGCTGCTTTGTTTACCATATTCACTTCAAGCGAAGTATCAGATGAAAAGTCAAGCGTTGACACATCGCTGATTAATGTTCCAGTTCCACCTGCGCCACTTACAGCGAATGACTGAACTGGGTATCCTACAACTTCATTTGGTGTATCAAAAGTAAAATGGACACCGAGCGCACTTTTGTCTGCGATAGCAATGTCTGGCTGAATCGTAATAGTAAATGTTTCTGGGTCAATCTGTGATGTAAATACAACACCTTCTTTAACTAAAGTAAAAGCACTTGGTACTGGCATATCTGGAACCACACGGTCCATCGCTGCGACATTAACTTCAGTCCAAACTTCCCCAGTTGCGGGCGTTAGTTTTTGTGCGGTATATGTTGGTGTTACATTTAATGTAACTTCTTCTACATCTGCTTCAATCGCTGAATCTATTAATGACTTAATTACTGCCATATTTAAATCAGGATACTTCTTCAGATAGTCTATAAGAATTGATTTTGCTGACATTTGTTTTGCCTCCCTGAAATATTTTCCCTTGATATAATTAAGTAATTATTTCAAAAAGGATTTACAGTAAATTAGTTTTCAATGATTTGAGCAAATTTTTAATCCCATAGTTCTGTAAAGCTTTTCTTTAACATATCCAAACCCTTATTTAATTCTTCTCGCCTCCAGCTCGCAAGTTCTTTTTCTCTCTCAAGCCATTTTTTACGAGCGGAAACTGCGGCGGGGTCGGTATTTTGTTTGTGTACTATATAACCATTTTCATCACGCTCCATTGTCCACTTATTCAGACGATAGAACTCCTCTTCATATTCATTCTTCTGAACTTCATTCTCCTCAAGAGAGTTGTAGAAATGTTGTGCCATTTCTTCCAAATAGTTTTCCCATCTTTCTATCTGGTTTTCTGCATCGTTGTCGAAAAATTCCTGTGGTGCGCCATGAAGATTCTTTTTGAACTCTCTAATACTATCAATAAAAAGTTGAGTATAAAACCAATCCATACTCCAAAGGTCTCTATAACAGTAGCCTTTTGTCGCGCGCTGCCATGCACAGTTAATACTTTTAAAGAACCATAAAATACGATGAAATATATCCCATTTCCTATACGGCGCAGGACTAAATACCGATAACTTTCTTTCTTTCTTCATCTCTAATCTCCTTTCTAACCTTCATGCGCCACGTCCAATTGTTCTCCTACTGGTTATGCTTAAGCAAATATTTATTACTTACTACCTTGAAAGAAAAAGAAGTATTTTCTTTTTTCCTATATACGAAGCCCTCTCTAATTCCACTTGCTCCATCTACAACACAGGGTCCATCTGCGTGCAAAAGTAATTCATCAATAGTATCCGGCATTATATAATTCATGTCAGTAATAGGAACCCATTCAATTCCCCAATTTTCACACGCTTCTTTTGCTTTTAAGATATTAATTTTCCCTTCTTCTGAGGTATACATATCATAACCAAAAAACCTAAGTTCGCCAAACTTGTGAGGGTCTCCTTGAATTTTTACTCCACCTAACGAGCAACCGGCAATTTCACCTTGCAACGCAGCCCATTCAAGGTTGTTTTGTTCAATATATTCTTTAAGAAAATTATATATGTCTAATTTATCAGCAACTTGCCAATATACATTTTCATTATTAGAATGAAAAGTAGCTTGGTCTCTATCCACTTGACGTACATTGCGCGAGCACACATAAAATTCAAAACCACGTTTTTTACGTACAAGAGCATAAGTGGCAGAAGTACCGTCAATTTTTAAAGTTTCAATATAAGGACTCTTATCCTCTACAATCCAAGGCATATTTTGACATCTTTCTTGGTCACTTTTAGAAACAAAAGACGGAAATCCACGAGGATTATCCTTCTTCTTACCAAAGAAAATAAACATCAAACGACGTCCCCATTCCCTGCGCATAAGCCACTTTGCCCACTTCTTCTTAAAGATGTTCTTGTGGCGCGCGACCATTGAAATATACTTTGCGTTAGGGTCTCCATCACTCTTTCGAGCATTATCTTCAGCGACATAATATTTAATCCCAAGTTTCTCAGTAACATCTACGCCGACACCAATATCACCCAGTTCTGGGAAAGCAGTCAACGGCATAACCAATCCTTGAGATATAACTTTACACATCTTAAGAGTTTTGATACGATAATTTCTCTTTGCCAAAAATTCAAAACGCTTATCTGCGGCAGGGCATAGTGAATCAACTTCAAAGTAGATGCACATATCACCAACTTTAAAGTTATCTGCTTTTGCCACAATAACCCACCAGCCATTAACGCGGGCGTACTCAACTCGACTATAGCCTTCTATCGGTTTTATCTCATCAATCACCGCAGTATACGCTAATGCTCTCTTTCCATCAATTAACATTTTTTACTCCTTTTACGAGTTAATAATCGCAATTAACTTTTGCCAAACATTGCCCATCTTTTCTTCATACTCTTTAGAAACTTCGTTCTCACGAATAATGTATTTTGAATTTCTGGTTTCAACAATGATAACACCCTGTTCCTCAATCATTCTCTGGACAGAGGAAGATGCGACACTGGTACCATCGGAAAACTTCTCGCTACCATAGACTTTACCGTACAATCTGGACGGAATAAGTTTGGGTACAATAAAAGAGTTACTAATTACATCAATAAAAGCCCAGTCTTTCACAATTGGATAATCAAGTTTCATGCTCATACCTCCCCAAAAAAATTCCACTTTCTTCAACTCTCTATACTTTATTATATCACAATTTTTAAGAAAAATCAAATCTTCTTTTTAAAAGAAAAAGGGAAGAACTACTTCCTCCCCTCTCTCTTACCAGTCTTCGGTCTCTTCGTCTTCATCCTCGTATTCATACTCATACCTATCATCTTCGCCTTCGTTCAGACAAATCGGGCAACGGAACCAGGGTTCATCCTCGTCCCAATCATCATAATAAATCGGCTCACCGCAGAATGGGCACTCAACGCCGACCAGATTTTCCTGCTCTTCATCGCTGTAAAAAAGTCCACTACCATAATCTTCATTGAATTCGTGAGCCATTTTCTTGAAGTCGTTATACATCTTTTTTACTCCTTTTTTTAACATATAATTTTTAAGGAAAATTAAATTGTTTTTCGCCCAAGTCTATCAAACCGATGGACTGCTTCTAAGTCACGGATAAAATTTATTGAAAAACCTTTACTAAACTTATCATACCCTCGAAAGTAAGGCCGCATATGGTACTGAATGAGATAAAGGATATACCAATTATTCTTATAATTATCCCACTCCTCCGAGGTTAAAAATAGATAACTACTCACATTCTCATGAGAGTAATAGTGCGCGACTTCACTCGGCTCGCCCTTGCTATTGAAGAAACTCTTGGTATAAAGTTTCCCCAAATCATGGAACAGGAGGGCGGCAACAACTTCTTCTGGTTCGCCATTCTCGCGAGCCATATCAGAACTCATTTTCATATGCCCCTGAATGGTTTCCATGTGATGTAGCCCACAGTCATGAGAAGTTCCAATATCTTCCGAAAAGAAATCCATCAACCTTACTTTTTCAGAGTTATCTTCACGAATCAGCAAAATCTTATCCCAGCCTTCATTTTCGTGAGGGACTTGAAACTGCTTCATCTGCTTCAGAATTACTTCCCTACCGACACTTCTTTCTCTTTGACTATCTCTTTCAATACAAGTAGAGAAAGGGACAGCAAATATAATACAAATCTTCTCACAATCAATTCGCGAGAGTTGTTTAAGGAAACCTCTACGGCGCGAACCGCTCAAACCAGTAGCATCGTATACGACAGTTTTCCCCTCTTTAAGGAAAGAAATCGCTCTGCGGTGAAGTTCATTGAATACTTCAGCATTGTGACGCTGGTCATTTTCGTTACCGAGTAATTCGAGGCGAAGCCTATCAGATGAGAGCCACTCGGCAGCGTGTGTTTTTACATAATCTTTTGCCCAAGCGCTTTTACCACTACCCGATAAGCCGACTAAAAAGATAAGTTTCGCACTCATATTACCCTCCATTCTTAATGTGCCCCACAACAGTCGTTAATTTTTCTTCGTTGAAGATAACCTTTTCAATTTTGCTTTCTGGACGCTTCGGAGCATTAAGCAGCTTGGCGCTGGTGATAGTTCTGAGTTTGATACCCCTCGGAGCTGAATTCAGATAGCCCGTCACGATAACTGGAGTATTATATGTCGTAGTGCCATCAGCCACGATTTCATACGTAGCACCAACCATCAGATTCTTGTCGGTAAAATACGCGTAATCCTTACCATAATTTGAGAACCTAACCGATACGATTTTCATTTTATTTTTCCCCTTTCTCACTTTATATATATAGTATAACATAAATTTTATTTAAATTCAAATTATTAATTGTCTATGTTTGGATTAAACGTTGTTTCTATTTTTCACAATAGATTTTAGTAAATAATTTTACCAACCATTTTGTTAAAAAATTATCAACATCTTTATTAAATGTCCGTTTAGTTAAAAGAAAATCATTGACCGCTTTTTCCATTTTACTAAGTTCTGTTTCAGCAATAATGCGCGCTTCCTTAAGAGGAAATTCATTCTTCTTAAGTCTGATTAAGTATTCGCGGTGTTTTGAAATTAAACAATCACCAAAAGATTCACCACTTATATACCGTTCCATAAACTCGCGCAGACGTACAATATGGTGGAGTTGCTTGCCGCAATTAGATTGTACAGCAGTTTTTCCACCATTCATTGTAACTAAAAGTCCATTAGGGACAGTCTTATCAATTAGAGTTGGATATGGATGCTCCATGGCTTTGTATTTCTCTCTTGCCATACCCAGCATACATTTCACAGCAGCACCTTCATTATAGCGTGCAATGTCTTCAGCGTGCGCACGAAGCTGTTCAAACTCTTTTTTATATCTTTCGTCAATCCAATAGTATGGACTAAACAAAACTTCAAGAAAGTTAATATTTTGCTTCTTGAAATTATTAAACATTAAGCGTATATCCTTTAAGTCACAATGTTCATTATTTTCCATAACATGGGTGATTGATACGGGTTTATTATTTAATACAACTTCTCTTAATGTTGGTACAACCATTGCTTTAGTATCAATATCGCTATGTTCATAATCTAAGTTATAATTCTGGCTACCTTGTAGACAAAGATACAGAGGCTGATATCCATTCGCGCGAACATCAATAAGATGTTCTTTCATTCGGTTCATTATAATGTTTCTATCCATTTAGTATATCTCCTCTCACATCTTTTATATTTTATTATACAATAAATTACTGAGAAAATCAAATTATTTAAAGCTCCAGGCACTTGTTAATAATGTATGTAAATCTATTTTTAAATTAACTCTTGAAATATTTAGTGAACTCATTATATTTTGACCTTGGGCACGACCAACAGCTACTAAGGCTTCATCCTGGTAGTTTCGCGATAAATCTAATCTATCAACCGAATCTCTTTTAGCATCATGAAACTTTTTTGCGTTACTATACGCCCATTTAATTCCACTTCTCTTTAGGGTTACTTTTAAACTCGCTATTTGTTTTTCATAATTTTTCAATTGAGCAATAATACCATCTAAAAGCATATAGGTTGGTATTAGTACACTATTGCTAAATAAGAAAAAGATATTTGAGGCTTCACTATGAACAGTTAAACTTTCATCAATCGTTACCCCAATAAAATTTACCAAAGCGTTAGTCATTAAATTATTTATTTGTTGTATAACATAAGACAATCCTCCAGTAGTACTGGTAAGGTTACGTCCCCTCCTCTCACCATAACTCCCCTTCATGTTAAACCAAAGTTCGTTAGCTACTAAATATGCGATTCCGCGCAAGTCATTGTCACTTAGAGAGATTCCACCAGGTGTTCCTTTTAATCTTTGAAGAAGTTTTAAAAAACCTGTTTCCTCTTGAATTTTTGCTAATAGTGGGATGTTCTTATCTAGGGTTATTATCTTGTTCAAAACATCCATATAGTTCTTTGCCTGAACCCTAGCCTTTTTTTGATTTATTGAATTGGTTATAATTAAGTCTGTTTGAGATTGAGCAAATAGTTTATGATGGGTAACCATTCTTTCTAAATCTTTTAATATTGCCCCCTCTTCATTTCCTCCACCGACAACCTCAATATCAAAACCTACTGCCGTATCACTTATCGTAACAGCACGTAGCCATTCTTCTCCCAAGGCTCCCGCCGCATTTGACCTGTCTTTATAATCTCTTAACCCCACAATATTTTGACGAACTGAATTAAGATAATCTTGTGGTGTTTGCCCATTTTGGTATACTATTTTTTCTTCTCTAACCTTATCCAAAAACGTTCTACTAAAATAGGAAAAAGACTGGTCTAGCGAATTAGCTTTTGTTGTTCTTAATGCAGACTCCTTTATCAAACTTATAATAACTTGTTTTATCTTACCAGTTTCAGAGCGAGCCTTTCTTTTCATTTTTTCTCTAATTCGCTTTTCAGCCGCTTTACCGGTAAAAACCTTCCCAAGTTCTTGACGCTGTTGCTCGCCAGATAAATTGAGGAATATTTGATAACCACCCATAGATTCCATTATTTCATCAGCCAACGCTTCGGCAGAAATAGTTGCTAAATCATTGGTGTTAATTATCTCTATAAGCCTGTTTTGTAATTTATTATTATTGCTAAAAAAGTTTTTAACACTTTGTATATTATATTGATTACCAATAATTAATGATTGCCTCATTTTTTCACTACGTAAAATTTCAAGAGCTATTTTAGAATAGGTTCGTGGATTATTTAGTAGTTGATTTGAGGCTTGCTGGGGGGTTAGCCCACCTAAAAAATCATCAGCCGCAGACTTTAATTGGTTGCGGAGATGTTGTATTTCAGTTATTTGTTTATTGAGTCTTTTTTGCCCATGAACAGTTCTAGTATCTAAAAAACTTCCCTCAATTTGAGAGTGAAAGTTATATATATTTGAGTGAACGTATGGAGCCTTCAAATCCATTAAAGCCAAGTCACCCACCTCCTTTATCGTATTTCTTCTTTTAAAAGTAAAAAAAGAGAGCCGAAGCTCTCTTGTTTCAAACTAAATCTCTGTATAGAACTCTTTTTTAGTCCAGCCATGAATGAAACGAATCCAACCGTCTTTTTCTTCAAGGGCTTCTATAATTTCACCTTGCGCGACGGCTCCAATAACATTACTTGTCATTGATGGCTCAAATCTAACATTTACAGCTACCTTCGCTTTATAAGTCTTTAAAGTAGGTTTCTTTTCTATCTTAGCTTCTTCAGGTAGCACGATAATTTCTTCAGCTACCTCTTTTTTATTATCTACTTTTTTCACATTAAGTCCTCCTTAATTTAATCAAGTAAATCAGCAAGTGCGGCAACCTTACTTCTTTCAGATTTCTTTAATCGAACATATCCGAAATATTCGTTCCCGCTTAACCTCTCTACTATTGTGCATAAACCATTACTCCTCTCAAAAGTGGAACGGTCTACTTGTGCGGAAAAGTCTCCATCACACCACAGTTCAGAACCTTCACCTACACGACCAATAAGAAGCTTCATATGGTCAACTGAAAGGTTCTGCGCTTCGGTACAATAGATTAGGGAGTGGCGCAAATCACGTCCGCGCAAGAACCCTAAGTGGACAGGTTCAATCTTGCCCTTTTCAATATAATCATCCAAAATAATTTGTGAACCTAATTGGTCTGCCATTGGCATTAGGTAGGGATAAATCTTATCTACTACATCACCTGGCAAACTACCCAATTCCATTGTATCTTTTACATTAATGTTATTTCTTACATAAACAATCTTTTGGAAGACCCCTTTATTAAGCAATTCAATCGCTTGCGCAATCATACTCATTGTTTTTCCACTACCATATGGGCCAGTTAAAACTTTAATTTTTGTCTTCTCATCTTGTAGCATATTAAAAGCTAATTCTTGTTCAAGATTACGAGGTTTTATTTCTCCCGAAATAGCAGATTTTATAGTCTTAAATCTTACTGGTTTAAATTCATTATGCTGATAACAAAACTTATCTATGATTTCTTCATTAGAATTTTGAATAACTAAATATTCATTTTCTACTAAATCAAATAAATTTGTTTTGTGGGTATAGAAATCAGCGATTTCTGTATTTGAAAGTGTAACAACCTTATATCCTTTATATTCCACTAACAACTCTCCTTAAATTAATTCATCAATATTATCAATAACCTTCTGACACACACCTTTTTCAATAGCTTCATCTTTTCTAATATACCATTCACCAACAATTTTTTTAGCGATTTCTTCTGCGGTATATTTGGTGTGTGTTGCCATAAAATTGGCTAATTCCTCTACTTGCGCTTGGTAATCCTCCATCTGCGCGTATATCTCACCAAAACTTCCAGTTAGTTGTCCTGAACCTTGATGAAATAAAAAGTAGGAATGTGATAACATATATCTCTGATGACAAGAGAGAAAGATAAATGCCGCGGCGCTTGCGCACTGTCCAATATTCACTCCAATAATTGGGGTTTTGCTTAGCTTAATAGTATCTATTATAGCATAGTTAGTATCAATATCACCGCCAGGGCTGAAGAAAAATAACTTAATCGGTTTTCGTTGTTCTATTGGTAGGTCTTTATCCTCCCTGTTCCATTTTATAATGTAATGAATTAGATTTAAAGAGTAAATATTAATTTCATCATTAATCCAAAAAACTCTTTCTTCTAATCCTTCATAAAAATTTAATAAACTATCATCTGGAAGTTGAAGATTCTCAACTCCCTTCGGGATAATAATACCTAAATTAGTTGCTTCCATAATTTGTCCTCACTTTTAGTATTTCCAACGTGCTCGATAACCTCTTGTATCTATGTGCGACCGTAGCCAACGCCGCTTTAGTATTTATTTTTTGTTACACTTTCCATCAATTTCGCCGCAATCAATTCCTAATCTTGTTATAAGTGTTTGGAATTCAACTACGTCGTCTCCCTTCATGTAAGGAATCTTATAATTTAGTGTTCTAATAAACATCACCCTATTCGTAGGGATTTGGTAAAGACCAATCCCAATATTTTTTTGAAGAATATTGTTCTCGAAAACGATTCCGCCCGTTTCTACCAGCAAAGAACAGGTACTCTTTTGGTAGCACACGACCAACGTCTTTAAAACCTTCTTTTTCTAATAGCCATCTTGAAACTACATCGCGCGCAAGATTATAAAATTTATCATCAACTGGTGTTCGTTTTTTATAGGCAAATTGATTGCGCGCAGTCACAACTTCTTTAATCGTATCACCATATTTTTCATTATCAACTCTATTCAATACGCACCAAATAACTGCTGCCTGTTCTTGTGTGGATTTTACACCACGAGCTTCTCGCCATACGAGTTTAGCTAACATTATAATTTCTTCATCTAATTCTATTAGTTGAGCATTTATTTTTTCTTTAATTTTTTCGTTTAGACTAATAGGAATTTCTTTTGAAAATAAAACCATATTTGGTTGAGAAAAAGTGGGTGTTGGTGTAACGATTTGAGTTGGGGCTGATGCTTCTATTGAACTTGAAATAGTAACTTGTGTTTCTATACCTGCTTGAGTTTGAATTAATGACGCCATGCTAAATAAACAAGTCACAATGGCTATATATACCCCTAAAAATAGTGTTTTGTATTTAATATAATATACCTCCTTTGCTCTATCTGTAAGTAAGATTCTGTCCTATTTAGTCTATTATTTTCCTTTTCTTATAGTTTAAACCTATTATAATTATAACAAAAAAATCCACCAAAAACAAATTTGGCGGATTTTTAAGGAAAGAAAGATATATATAAACAAAGCGGCGGCTTGGGGCGAGGAAATCAATCTATAATAAACAGCCTCTTATTAATCTGGAGTACCATAAGGGGGTCTGTTTTCCTTATGTCCTCAAAAAGAATAGGTTTTTCATTTAAGGAAATTTTACCTGTCCAGTCATAAAAGTTATTTTCATAATCAACACAAAAATGCTCAATGATTGATAGATAATAAATTTTTAAGAATGGGAATTTTAGCTTTAAAACATATGAAAAATTCTCTTCTAAAGATTACTATCTTGCCCCAACGCCGCTTTATAAAATCACCAATCTTATCCATAATAACCTCAGGTATATAATCCGGTTTTTTTAACGGTACGCCACAAGCCGGAACTCCCGCTTAGTTTAACTTAACAAGACACGGTTGGTTTTTCATTGCTTTACCATTAAGCTATTCATTCTAAGATGAAACAAGACTCGAACTTATAATACATGGATTAAAAACATCAAACTTGTTTGATTGCTGTGCGTGTCTTATATTATTATATTTAAAAAACTTGCCGCTTTGCTAACTAAGTTAATTCAAGGCACGAGGTTGTATCGCTAATTAAGATTCTATACCAAGTATCCTATTAAGGTGTTAACAACTTCCATCCCTGCGGATATGCAGTTGGTGACCACGTGTTATTGTCTATTACGCTGATGTACCGCTTTCCCTCGAAGGTGACTTTATCGCCAGTCATGTACGCATCTTGCGCCCCTGTCGGCTGAACCCACAATGGGTATTCCTCCACGCTAATGGGCGTCCACAACGCTGGCGTTGCATCAGGCGTCCAGTTGTCCTGCGCCGTATGCGCCTGTACGCACTTGTACAGCTTGTCGCCGTGCCGCACTCTATCACCCACGGCATAGGCTTTCAGCGCCCACGGTTCAAATAGGGCAATGAGTTCAAGCCCCTGCTCGTCCGTCAGCGTAGCAATAACGGCGTTCATGTCGGCACGGATTTTCCGTGCTTGCTCGATAATATTTATATTCATATCTGCACCCCCAGTATGGCGAGAGCTTCACGCATTTCATCCTCTGTCGGCGGTTGCGTGTCGAGCGGTATATCAGTTTCCTCATATTGAAAGTCCAACACATCCATAGCGTCAGTGTATATTTCGTCCGTACCTACCTTGCGGATTT
>ERZ795060.3442-NODE-3442-length-14477-cov-5.959992_pt1 | contig 14477 bp, 12 predicted proteins | sample MGYA00375144_ERZ795060 | MGnify/ENA primary metagenome ERZ795060 (study PRJEB30189, sample SAMN05720157) | activated sludge metagenome | isolation source: anaerobic digester from wastewater treatment plant | place: Japan | collected 2015-05-15 ... | reverse complement strand
TCCCATTTTCCGTATCTTTTGAAAGCATATAATTCGCTTCCGTCCTTGAAACGATACGGATATATTAAATCATTGGGTTCGAATAATATATGTGTTTTTTCTCCTCTTAAAACTCTAATACTTTTATGTATCACTGCTTTAATAAAATCAATTATTGTAAGATTATCTTTCTTTAAATTTAATATTTCATAACTATATGCTTTGCGTTCCTGTCCAATTATAGGTGTAATATCATTCTAAATAAATTTTATACCATAATTTTTTAACAAATCTAAATGATAGTTTTCGTTTTCAGGATCATCACCTTTCCCTGAACTAAATGTTGATAAATTTTGAATATTTTCATCGCTTCCATGATTTACCCAAACATCTAAATAAATATTATTTTTTATTAAAATATTCAAGTATTCTTTTGCCTTTTCACGCGAAAAATATTCTTTAGGGGAAAAACAATTATTTAAATTTCCAAAAGCGTGTAATGTATCAATTAATCCATTATTATAATCCTCGTCTAATATTTTTTTTTCAATAGGATTTTGGTAAACTATTGCATGATTAGAATCTTTATCATTTGAGAACAACCATAATCCAATTCCACATTTTAAATTTAAACCTTGACCATATTTAGTTTGCTTATCGGAAAAAAAATAATTTTTTACTATCAAATATTTTTCTAACAGTGAATCGTCAATATCCCAGCTAATAGTTAATGCCGCGCTATATGGATAAGGAAATTTTCTTAATCTTATTTTATTAGTGAGTTTATAGTAAATCCATTTAAAATTTGATTTTATTCTGTTAATAAATAAATCAAATCTATGATCAGGTGAAGGACTAAACCAAAGTTCGCCTTCTTCTTGCTTATGACATTTTAAATCATTATTTATTGTATCCTTAACAGCCTTTATCATTAAATCCGTTCCAATTTTAATTTGGCGGGCAATAATAATTCCTTCTGATTCAAATTGATTATATTCGATTCTTTTTTGATATATTATTTCTCCTCCATCTAATTTTTTAGTTAATTTATGAATTGTTACTCCGATATTATGCGGCTCTTTATTATACATAGCCCAAAAAGCTCCGCAAACTCCTCTATATTTAGGAACTAATCCAGTATGAATATTTAATATATTAATTTTAGCTAAATTTATAATGTGTTCTTTTATTTTACGAGTTCCATTTACTATAATAATATCAGGCTCTAATTTTTTAATAATTTTATAACTGTTATCATCATTGATATTTTCAACTTCAATTATATTTAAATTTTTATTAAATTCATATGGTGTATTTATTTTTAATTCCTTTATGTAGTTCGAATCTTCATTTTTGTAAAAAAAGTAAGCAATAATTCGTTTTATACGATTTCTTATAATCCGACTGATAAAATTATTTTTTTGAATTTTATATGGCTGTTGTTTTCCACCATCTTTTGGTTTTTCAATAATAATAGCTTTTATTGAAAAATTTTCTGCTAATTTATTTGTAAAATATTTTGTAGCAATACTTGACTGAGTTAAAATAATTATGTTCATTTTATTTCCTAAAAATGAATTTCAGTTATTGTTTAGATATACATGACGAGTGCGAAGCTAGTGTCCCCAGAGGCTGTGGGACCAACAGGAGCGTACATGTATATCGCTGTTAGATGACATTTTATATTTTTAATTTTGACATAGTTATCTTTTTCATGTAATCAATAATTTTTACATCAAAAGGGCATCTTTCTTCGCATTTACCACATTGAATACAATTTTCAGGTTTTCCGTTATGACCCTTATATTCAGGTAATGTATTAAAAAATCTCGGAGCATAGAAATTGGTTTTTGTCGAATTTCCAAATGGGGAGTTTGTTTCTTTATTTATCAGTTTTTCTTCATACATTCTAATGACCCTGCCTATATTAATTTTTGCAGGGCAGGGTAAACAATGATTACACGCAAGGCAAGCGCCTTTGATGTCATTCTGTATATGTGATAATATCTTTGAAAAATCCTTATCAACATCAGAAGCATTCTGATAATACAATATTTGGCGTAGTTCATCAATTGATGAAACACCCGGAATAACACATTTTACAGCAGTTACAGACAAAACATAACTTAAGCATTGAATCGGCGTTATATTAATTCTACTTTCAGAATGCAATAATTTTCCTCTGCCAAAAGGTTTCATTGCTATGATATCAATCCCTTTTGATTCACATAAGTCAAATAATTCTTTTCTACCTGGTGTTTGGTCCCATGCTATATTAATCGGAAATAAGATTATATCAAAGCAACCGCTTTTGACAGCAATTTCAGCAATTGGCAATTTATGTGTACATAAACCGACTAATCTTGTTTTACCTGAACTTTTTAATTTCGTAGAATATTCATATATTCCATCGATTTCAAATAATTTGTCATAATTTTTTTGTGTGTCAACATATTGTAACAGTGTTATGTCTAAATAATCAGTATAAAATCTTTTCAGCATATCATTAAAATGTTTTTCATCATTTTTGTCATTTACAAATATATGTCCTGAAATAATAATTCTGTCACGCTTATTTCTAAATTCTGAACCAAAATTATCTCTATATTTTGTTTTAGTCATTAGCATATCAAAAAAATTGATGCCATTATCATAAGCTTCATTTACGATTTGTGATACAGTTTTTTTATCAGCAGTATTTAAAAATTCCGTGCCAATTCCAATTTCACTGGTTTTAATTTTTCCATTTCCAAAGTATCTATACTCCATATACTTCCTTTCTTTTAAATGTCATCTAACTTGATTTTATATGTTGTTTGCGTACTATTCTTTTTTATCATAAACATATTTTTTTACAGTATAATTTCTTTTGCTAATAATATCATAATTAATAGGGTTAAGTAAAAGGGCAAAACAGAAAATGATATTATAGACTTGAAAAAGGTTTTTAGCCAGTTTCCCTTGGGAATAACAGCAAATAAATCGGAAGAATCAATCTTATTTTCATGCAATTTTTTTATAAAATCATTATAGGAATTGCGAAACATTTTTTCCAAAGCCAAATAATATGTATCTAATACCAAGAAAAGAAAATTCGGAATGATTGCAATATAAGCATATTGAGATTTCCCTTTATCTGCTACAATAACTAAAATTGCTGAAACCACAGTAATACACCATGCTTTGCATGATGAACTATTCATTGCCATTCGCTGGATTACAGATTGTGTAATACTTAAATGTGATTGAACTGCTTGAGAATTGATATCAGCTTTATTTTTTTCTTCCATCTTTTTACTTAATTTCTCAATAATTATTGCGAATATTTATAGCTTCTTCAACCCAATTAGCTAAATTATTTTTGATATAATTATAAACTTCTTTACTATCAGAATATGGAGGATTATATGTTTTTACTATTTGTGATAATGATGTACCATTTAGATTAAATTCATCAAACGGATTTTTTCCTTTCAGACTTTGGTTGCCATCTTTATCTTTAAAATTATGAACATAAATCCCTAATAGCCCTTTCCCATCTTCCCAAGATTTTTTAATCTCATATTTAATCCATTTTCTGCCAGCTGTATTGCTGCCAATGAGAACAATAGTACATGAAGTACCATTCATTTGACCATTTATCCACTTTTTTATTGCTTCATCACCACCTTTTGTAATTTGTTCCCAATCATTATCTGAAACAGGTTGGTTACCTTCAATAACTCCCATATTCCTTACTTGAGAAGCTCTCCAGTTATCTTCTTTGTAGTAAAAACTATAAAAAACTCTTCTTGCCATTTTTTGTCCTCCTATTTTTTAATTAGCACGCCAATGACATCTAACTCGTTCATAGACGACAGTGTCGCTTTTTGTCCAGTTTTGGTGGTATAGACGACAATGTCGTCTATACATACTTTTAGGTTAATCATTTTATACCTCCCTGTAAAATTTGGTCCAAAGGATTTTTTATCTTTGCAAAATCTCTCGTTCTTACATGTGTATATATTTCAGTTGTCTTTGAACTCTTGTGTCCCAATAATTCCTGAATATATCTCAGGTCTATACCATTCTCTAACAAATGTGTTGCAAAAGAATGCCTCAGACTATGGATAGTTACATCTTTTTTATTCCTTGCTCGTTCGCAAACCATTTCGAATATCCTCTGTGCTGTTCTTATTGTTATGTGCCTTTCTTTATCAGGAGCAGGAAATAACCATTTCCCAGGATTATATTCCTTCCAATATTCTCGTAAGGTTTGCAAAGTAGATTCCGAGAGTAAACTGTATCTATCTTTCCTTCCCTTTGCACCTTTAATAAAAACTAACATTCGCTTGCTGTGTATATCCTCCGGTTTTAGTCTCACTACTTCACCAACTCTTAATCCAGCAGAATAAACAAGCATAAGAATTGCTTTGTGTTTTACATTATCAATAGCCGAGAGGATTCTTGCAACTTCTTCTTTGCTTAAAACCGCTGGAAGTTTCCTGTCCTTACGAGGTCTCTTAACTTCGTAAACGAATTTCGTCTTTACCATTGTGCCATAATAGAACTTCAGAGCATTTATTGCCTGATTTAATGTTGAAGTTGCTGATTGCTTCTTTTCGGCTAAATAAACCAAATAATCTTTTATGTCGTCATTAGTTATATCAAAAGGATTTTTACCAACAAAGTTCAGAAAATCTCGGTTGAAATAAATATACGCTCTTACCGTTTTGTAACTGTATTTTCTTGAGACAAGTTCTCGTCTTAGGTTTTCAAAATTGTATTGAGGTTTTTTAGCCATGGTGATTTTATTTGGAGTTCTCATAATAACACTGCCTGATAATTTTAAGTGTAAAGCAGGGTCTATGTAGATATCCTCACATTCAAACAGTTTTAATAATTTCTCTAATGTTCCATCTTTATTTGGTAAACTCCAACATTTTCCTTCTGGATGCCACTCATAGCCATCTATACTTTTTATATTAGAAACATAAGAAGGATTGTAATGTGGAAAAGTTACTTTAATTTTTCCATTGTTCTGTCCTTCAATTTTTATTTTATTCATAATTATTTTATTATATAAAATTTTGGAACAAAAAGCAAGCAAAAAATATTTTTGATAACGTTCTTGGCGGAAAAGAAGCCCGAAGGGTTTGGACGTTAGTCTTTTCCGCCGTTGTTATCTGCCTTTGCGATCATTTCCAGTGAATCACTTCGTCTGAGTTTTTAGAATCTCCCTAACAGTAATACGATTAAACTCATCAACTATTGTAATTAACAAGTCTCTTGTGGTGTTGTAGTACTTTGCTACCTCTACTCTCAGAATTGTTTGTTTCTTCTCGTTAAGTGGTAGCAACATGATGATGGCATCTTTCTCGTTTTTTCCACTATCTTGGACCACGTATTTATAAAGGATCTTAATGTTATTCTTGTCATCCACTCCCAGGTAGTCGTAATACCTAATTCTTACAACACGATAACCGAAGTAATTATCGGTCCAAAAATATTCATATTTGAATATTCTTTGTCCTACCGGGATTGGCTGATCAGGATTTATCCAGCCAGGTGGCGGTTCAGGTTCTGGTGGAATCGATTTTTCTGTCGGTTTTGTCGTTTGAATTTCTGTCGCACAACCTAATAAAATTGGTAAGAAAATATCTAAAATCAAAATTTTTCTCATTTCAGTGCACTTCCGTTTAAAAAATTGAAACCATTCTGCGCAATGAGCAGATAACGGTCCCAGCATAAAAGAAGTTCCGCCGAAGGCGGAATTTGGGTGAGCGCCGATTTATCGTATCCCATTCTTCCTCGATTGTCGGATTGAAAGGTTGCGGGTCTGTGTGAATAAAATCATCTATCAATTTATTAAAGGCATCTGCCAAAACATTATTTCCGGAACAAAGTAATTTTAATATTTCTTCATAATCATTAACTAATGCTTCATCTGATTTATCAAATAAAGCAATATAACAAGTATTTGATACTCTTACTAAGAAACTTTTTGCAGCTTGAGGTTCTGGTTTACTTAAATCAATACTTCTATTCAGTTCGAAAAAGTTAGTAATCTCGCCTAATATTTCATTTATCAATTCTTGAAAATTATTTTGATGTTGTGCGAGATAAATAATTCTCTCTGTTATGGTTTTTAAGTTTCCTTTTTTGCCTTTTTCTTGGTTATATTCTTGAGTAATATATTCAAGAGCTTTCTTGTTAATATAAACTTTGGAATCAAATTCAATGCTTAATGAATCGGTTTGTATTCCGACGGAAAAAGGAATATAGAAAATCGGATACTTTACTTTATAGGTAATATCACAGAAATATAAATATAATTCTTGTTTATCAAGTATGTTTCTATTTCTCTCCATCTCATAAATTTCCGTGAACAAATCGCCAACCTGAAAACTCTCAAAAAATGAAGAGATATTTAATTTAATATCTTGAACTTCAAAAACATTTTTTAATTGTTTCAGAATATCAACCTTTTCTTTTGACAAAAGAAGTTTTAAAACTTCTGAAATTTTATTCTCTAATAATGAACAAAGAATAGAAGTCAGTTCTTCTTCCATTAAATAAATATTGTTTTCGTCGCCAAGATTTAGATTTTCTAATGGCTTTTCTAAATTGTTAATAAACGGCAAAACAAGATCAGTTTTTATTATTTTCGCTACGGCTTCTAAGGAAACACTTAATGCTTTGTCATATTCTTTTTTATATAATGTGGCTGATTTCTCGATTTCTTCAGCAGATTGTTCAAGTATCCTTGTGATTTGTTTATTGTTTATTTTTTCGGATTGTAATTTCACTAAATCAATGAGGTTTTTGGGAATATTTGTTCGATAAACTCCTTTCTGAATTGTATTAAGAATGTTTTTATCAAATGCGTGTTTGATTGCCTTCCATAAAATGTTTTTAAAAGACGGATATTTATTGAGATTTAAACCAACAAGCAAATTATTATTATTACGCAATTGAATACTTCGTTTTGGATTTTTTCTCTTGTGAAAATCGGTTTCCAAAAAATCCATAAAATACTTGGCTACTTCTTTAATAAATGCCAAGTTGTTTTCATTTTTGGTTTTTTCTTTCATTTTTGATTGCATAATATTACTTCCTTAAATCATTGGCTTGAGGATAAATGCGGCGCCGGACTTTTTAACCATTTTAATAATAGGTTAGGAATTGTCACTATTATTAAATTGTGCATATAACATATAAAAACAAAAGTGATTTTATTTAATATTTTTTGCACAGTGCAATTTATTTTAATTCACTACAATAATTGTTATTTATTTAATTTATATGGTTTTGATAGAATTTGTTATTATAAATTGCTCTTTATAACAATTTTTCTTTTTTAAAACTTAAATAATTATTTGATGTAACAATAAGATGGTCAAACAGAATGATGCCAACTGACTTTGCTGCTATCTCTATCGCTCTGGTCAAATTTTTATCGTAATCAGACGGTTCTAATTTCCCATTTGGATGATTATGAACAATAATAAAAGCATATGACTTCCTTTTTAGTGCTTCTTCAATTATCTTTCGTGGATAAACAACTGCTTTATCAATAGTTCCAGAAAAATAAAATTCTTTTGCTGGGAAATCTTTCTCACTTTGTATTTTTAAGCCACTATCCAGATAAATTACTAAAAATTCTTCTTCCATTTTATGACCAATTCTCTCAATGCAATATTTTGTAATCAATTCTATTGTTTCAAATGCCGATTGTTCCAATGCTTTCTGCTTACTATAAATAGCATTAATTTCTTTTATTAGTTTTATTAAAGCAATGAATTTTTCTTTAATAAATTTAATCGATTTTAGTTCTTCTTCTTTTGCTTCAAAAATTCCCTTTATTGAACCAAATCTATTTAGTAGTTCTTTGGCTATTGGCTTAACATCTTTTTGTGGAATGATATAAGTCAACAGAAATTCAATTATTTCATATTCCTGTAATCCTTCAGTTCCAAATTGCATCAGTCTATTTCTTAATCTTTCTCTATGTCCTAAATAATGTTTTTCACTGTTATATTTCATTTTATTCTTTTTGTTTTTTGATTAACTTTTTCAAATAAAATTTTGTGCTTATTAATTATGCTTCAATTTACAGCTGTTCTTCAAATTATCACTATCAAGAATAATTTCTAATAATCTTTCACTTATACATTTGAACTTTACATTTCTTACTAAAAACTTCACAAACTGGACCTGGCGGATAATCCACTCAAAAAGTGCAGCCGTAACGATATGTTCAGCCGGAGGCTTCTGCCGTTGCAGGTCGAAACAGTTCCTAAAAGTCCTGCCCAGATAACACCATTTCCCGACGACCGATTAGCAGGTCAAAGAGCAATATGAGAACGCCAAGAAACAGCCTGCTTTTGCAATGAGGATAGGACCTTAGTTGCAGAGTAATTAACCAAGGTAATCATCGTCAGCGGCGACGAGAGCTGAATTGCTCCCAGTAAATCCGGCTTAGGCGTTCAAACGCAGCATTGCCCGCATCATCAAATTTTTCAGCTCGGGCGATTTCCGGATAGTATAATTCCGGCAATTTGACATACAGCACAAACGTCCGCAGCAATCCCATAAGTTCCTCATTGGTGATATATGGATTGTTCGGAGCGCTATCAATATGCATATCGCCCGATAAGTTGTCCGATCGGATGTACCCCTTTGCCACGCAGTAGTGAAAAATATCAGTTCCCCGATACGGCATAAACATATAAGCGCCATAAGAATCGGCATTGATGCGACGATTCAATTTAATCGTATCGAATATAATATCCCGGGTCTCTTCTGGAAAGCCAATGATGTTGTTCACTGAAAATGGAATGCCGTGCCGTTCAACAATAGCACAGGCCTCGACAATTTGGTCATTGGTCGCACCGCCTCGGCGCAGCACGGTTTTGCGGAATTTTTCATTCCCATTCTCAATGCCAATACTCATCCGGTGACAGCCGATTTCCTTGAGCAAACTGATTTTTTCTTCAGTGATCGTCTCCGGCCGAGTATTGCACCAGAACTTCACTTTAATATTGCGATAACCATCAACAAATTCTCGGAAATCACGGTCCGGCATAGCCAGGAAGGTTTCCGAGACGAAATAAAAATATTGAACCTGATAGGCAGCAAGGTAATGTTTGATCTCGCTGAGTATCCGATTGACCGACTTATATCGCAACCATCGTCCCACACCGGCGAACCGGGCGCGAAGGGCATGGTCAGCACAGTAGGAACAGTTGAATGGACAACCACGTGAGAATTCAACTGGGACCATACGAAAAATGGTGCCGCCCATTGGCCGATAAAACCTGCCCTCCTCGTATTCGCTGAAATCAAGAAATGGAACATAGTCCAGGGATAACAATTCCAGCTTGTTGCGTCGGATAGTCCCTCTGTCCTTATACCAGAGATTATCAATCCCCTCAAGGGTGTCGCCACGAAGGAGGGCTAGACAGACTGCTTTCAAGCAGCGCTCACCTTCGCCGACACAGACCATGTCGAATCGATCGTCACGCAACACGAATTCAGGATCAAGAATGGCTAATATGCCGCCCGCGATCACTGGCAAGCTGAAACGCTTGGCAATGGCTGCCAGACGGCATGAAAGTTCATAAGTCGCTTCCACCATCGAGATGCCAACCAAGTCGAATTGTTTTTCCGCCAGCAGTTTTTCGAAGTCAGATTCAACCGTAGCCGGCTTAAATCCGACACCAAAATCAGCGTAATTGAATGGCGCAACCTGCAGCAGCTTAACTCGTTCCTCGTCACTGGTTTTAGCACGGATCCGGTAGAAGGTCGTATCGAACAGCGTGACCTCAATATTTGGATGTCGAACCGAAGCAATCAGCGAGGAGATTCCCACCGGGATGACATTATCCATAGGCAGATTGGCATACACCAACAACAGTTTGATTTTTTATCCATGCTCTCACCATAAGTTTGCGCTATTCTTCACTGAGTTCATACAGCAGCACAGCGCCGAAACGCTCCGCCTCCTCGATCTGCAACCAGAACCGCTCCCGCATTTTAAACTTTTAGAGTAATCAATTTTTATTTTCATCTCAACTGCCATCTTAATTCCAAAATATTTATAATCAGTATTGCTAAAACAACAAACTAATTCTTCAACAATTAAATATACTACAATAACAAGAAAATCCTGTCAATAAAAATTTCTATAATTTTATTGAAAATTTTTTGATAGAAACAGAATGAGCATTTATGATCTGAAAGTGTTATAAAAAATTTTGAAAGATAAATTGTTTAAGTTTGTCAAAGTCCGCGTTTATAAAATTTATAAACTTCATCATTATCTTTATAAATCCAGCTTTTAATATTAAGTCACTTTATTTCTTCATCAACATTTTTTATTACAATTTCTTTCACTTTCATTTTACTTCCGCATATAGGACATTCGTGAGGATTTTTTGCCATTCACTTTCAAAATTAATTTTGATCAAGAAATTTAATCGATTTTAGTTCTTCTTCTTTTGCTTCAAAAATTCCCTTTATTGAACCAAATCTATTTAGTAGTTCTTTGGCTATTGGCTTAACATCTTTTTGTGGAATGATATAAGTCAACAGAAATTCAATTATTTCATATTCCTGTAATCCTTCAGTTCCAAATTGCATCAGTCTATTTCTTAATCTTTCTCTATGTCCTAAATAATGTTTTTCACTGTTATATTTCATTTTATTCTTTTTGTTTTTTGATTAACTTTTTCAAATAAAATTTTGTGCTTATTAATTATGCTTCAATTTACAGCTGTTCTTCAAATTATCACTATCAAGAATAATTTCTAATAATCTTTCACTTATACATTTGAACTTTACATTTCTTACTAAAAACTTCACAAACTTCAGGACAATACGCTGAATAAGAAACGTCTTCCTTTCCAGAAAATTCTTTCATGAGTTGTTCAAGTTCTGAAACCGGTTTCGGGTTCGTAGAGTTGTTTTTTATCAATAACCACAATACTCCAGCCATGGACAAAAATCCAAAAACAACAAGAAGGTGATGCTGAGGCTTGAAGCCGTCGTTCAAGAAGGTCACAAAATTTTCATCAAAAGCATAATTGTTTTCGTTAAAATTTCTAAATACATTAAACCTACGCTCACTATTGGTGCTGACCAAACACTCGATTGACGCAAGAAATGCTTCTTTCTGACCACAAGGTAGTTTTAGTGCTGTCGCTAAAATCGGCGTCATTACGAGATTTGGAAAAACCCCTGCCGAGGATCTAATGGAACAAAATCCTCTCCTAACCCTTCAGGACACGGCTTTGCTGCCTTTTTATCAGGTGGCGCCATTCCGGCGGCAAGATAAAGTTATTTCATTTTCACCATATGGTCTTCTTTTCCAAGATTCACTTCCATAGTTCGCCTCTGCTTAAAATCTAAAATCGGTGAATCACAACTATACTATCACCTTCGGGCTATTCCAAGAATTTTTGTATTCGAGACCTTCAAAAGAACGGGCTGAAACTTTCGCCCACCATCCGTAAATCGCGATGTCCTGCCGACTAAGTAAAGCCAATTGCCGTCCTCAACAAGAGATGAGGTAACCTGGTCGTCGCCGTTGACGCTTCCATTCCATTCTGCCGAGCCGACGAGTCTCAGCGTAGGTTTCTCAAATGCAAGGATGGCAGTCCGACGCAGTGTTTTAGGTCCTGCCTTCGTAGCTACAACTGCATAGACGTGCATCGCGTCAACTGCCACGCCGCGCACAAACCCGTCCCGACGGCGCCACGGACGTGCTCCGCTCCGACTACCCCGTCCATTCCGAAGGCGACGACCACAGGATGAAGTCCGGTCGCTCCCTGACCCATCGTCATTCCTGCCACGTATACCCGCTCTCCATCTGAGGCAAGACTCAATCCCTGGTCATATCCCTCTTTTCCCCATTTCTGGAGCCAGAGCTGCCGACCCACAGGATCAATCTTGGTCAAGTAGAGATCCCCACCTCCAGCTCCTAAGAAAGACTTTCCGCCAATCCTTCCGGTTACCCAGACGCCAGTCTTGTCAACATAAATGTGTCCGTCAGTCGAATCCTGCTCTTTCTCAACCTCGCCCCATACAGATGTCAAAATCGGTGCGGCCTGGCCGTGCGTTCGATCCAGTTCCCGTTTGTCGAATCTTCGGAGAACCGCATTTATGTTTCGACCAGCAAAGGTCATATCGTAGTGGGAGACGTAGAGGGCGTCGTCGACAATCGCAATCCCGTCGATCTCGTGATGGCTAAATGGAATCTCTCCCCATGTCTTTGACCAGAAAAGAGTACCGTCGGTTGCGTCGCGCTTCTGAAAGAGCGCTTTGTTGACGTTCCCAACTCGCGTATACCTACCAATGTACAGGAATAGATGCCCGTTGTCATTGTCCGCGCGGATGACAAAGCCAGCGTCCTTCGAACCGTTATCCCAGATTTGCTCCCAGCGAAGCGAGCCGTCGAGATCGTAACATCGGACGAAAAGGTCAGTGTTTCCGCGTTCGCGTGCCTGCTCCGTTCCTGCGACGTATAGGCGGACGTCGTAGATGACGACATCCCATGCCTGATTTGCTCCCATATCGCTCAGTCCAGGCAGTATACCCGGCTGGTCGTAACCATGCCCCCAAGCTCGCACCCATTCAGGTTCGAATGTCGATCCAGTTGCGGATGAAGTCGAAGATGAATTTGGTGGGTGCTCGTGCTTACCGATTTTATTTGCGAAGCGTCTACAGTTCCCGCCTGCATCGAGCTTTTCCCACCGCACCCGCTGATACAGATAGCTATACTGATCGCAATGTGGATCAAGAGGCTTGAATTTACTGTGGACTTGTTTATGTTCATCGGTTTTTATCCCTCCTCAGAATCTTCCGTCCTGGTTCAACACCTGACTTGTGCAAGTATATTATAGAGTAGAACTCAAATGATTTTAAAGAATATATTAAATTTATTATTGTGACTTGTGCAAGTATATTTATAGAGTAGAACCCTTTTGAGTAGAACAACTTTTTTATTTTAGGGAAACTTCACGCAAAGTCTTGTTGACATTTCGTACTAGCGGCGAAAATCTGCCGCACGAACGGCTCACTCAGCCATGGGCGTAAATAACGTGAACGGTAAGGTAAAGTTATGTGCTATACTTTCATGTTTTATGACAACAATAAATATATCTAAATGAATTTAATTTTTTTTATTGTACATTAATTCTTCATAACTCAAAATTCTTAATAAGTATAATGATTTTTTAACTTTTCGTGAAATTGTATAAGGAATAATGTGGTAAACTGTCAATTTCATACTTTGTTTTTTTATACTTTTATTATATTGTATAACATAGAATCATTAAAATTAAATATTTTTTTTTTAATCTATACGATGAAATATTGTATGTTTTTTAATAATATTTAATAAAGGTTTATAAAATAATTTGCCAAGATTAATTTTATGTATATCAAAATACTTTGGCGCTATACAGTCTAAATTCAGCAAATTCATTATATCAAAAAAATAATGCCTTTCTTTTTACATAAACGAATTGATTTCATCAAGGACTTTATAAAAATTGTCATAATACCAGTTTGACTGAAAACATAAAATAATATTAAATGATTGTTCTTTATACGCTAATAAGCGCACATCGAATATATTTTTTTTACTTTTGTTTTCAATGAGAATATTTTTTGAAAAATCACAACAATAATAATCAAAATGAACACTATTTAATAATTCTAAAATCGGTCAACTTAAACTGCTGGATACATCTAATATTTTGATTTTTTGCTTTAATTGAGATGTATCATTAATAATTATTTTGACTGATTTTTCAAAATATAATTTATACTCTACATACTGCTCAAATTCCCTTTTACAAATATTGGAATTACTAAATGTAAATTTAGCTCTATTATATTTTGATACATTTTATACCTCCTTTATTCTATGCCACATAACATCTCAGCGGGTTGTCGAATCTGGTTTGGTGAAAGCTTGCTTTCAAGCCAAAGCAAATTTCAGTCGAGCAAAGCGAGACTTGACAACGAGCAAGTTTGGCAAAGTCCTGCGGTCGAAGCCAAACTCACAGGGATTGCCCACCGAATTGTTTAGCAAAATCCGCAGTATTTTGCTAAACGAAATTGCCTTACCAACGGCGAAGATCCGTACCACACGACCGCTGTCGAAGCATCTGGGTCGTGCATAGCACGAACGGTAATGCAAAGTTAAGCCAATATTAAAAAAAACTTTTAATTTTCTATATATAATTTCACTGATTTTTTTATGACCTTTTTCGTTTGGATGATCAATATCCCTTTCAATAAATTCGTCTCCACTCAACGATATAAAACAAAATGGAATATTTTCTTTATTGCAAATTTTTTCAGTTGCACTATGATACTCAAATAATACTTTATATGGATTAGTAAATGGTTCACTTTTTACTATTTCAGTATCAGATAATTTAAAATCATATAAAACTTTAAAACATTTTAGAAATCTAAAACTATATACCGCTGTATATGGATATTGT
>ERZ795060.3438-NODE-3438-length-14482-cov-15.575934_pt1 | contig 14482 bp, 12 predicted proteins | sample MGYA00375144_ERZ795060 | MGnify/ENA primary metagenome ERZ795060 (study PRJEB30189, sample SAMN05720157) | activated sludge metagenome | isolation source: anaerobic digester from wastewater treatment plant | place: Japan | collected 2015-05-15 ... | reverse complement strand
AGGTTTTATCACAGTCTTTTGCTTTTTTCAAGATGGGTTATTTGGGGGGATACAGATGCAACTGTTAAACATCATTGTAGTTTTAAACTAACATCTCAAAACTTTCAATTATAGTTTTTTCAATATTATCAATATTTAGATAACTATCATCTATTCCATAAAAATTTAATATCATTTTTTTATGCCCAATATCTATATTTTTCAATACTTTATTATTTTTTAAAGAGTAAATAATATAATATATTTTATTTTTTTCAAAATTTTCAAAATTGATTAAAGGGGATAAATTTCCATATAACCAACCATCTTTAGGTTTGAATAATTCTTTTAAACAATAAAGGTAAGCGTATTGATAAAAATTATCTAAAGTAACTACAATACTGTTGGGATGTTTATAATCCAAGAATGAAGCATTTTTCTTTAAAGAATTAAAATCTCTAAACGTATAATAGTAAATTCCAATAGGTGATAATTGTAAATCATTTTTCTTTGGTGGATATTTGTTGATAAAACCATCAGTTGTTTGATATTTTGATAAAATAAATTTATTATCTCTATCTAAAACCTCAAATTCAAAATTTTTTATATATTCAAAATTCATGCCTTGTATATTTCTTTCATATAATGCAATTACTATCGGAAACTTTTGATTGCCAGTTTCTTTGAATAGACCACTGGAAAATATAATCCCTTTCAATAAATTATAATTATCTTTAAACTCCTTTAAGCGTTTGAAATTTGTTTCTTTAATTAAATAAGACAGCGGGTGCAGAACACAAACTATATTAGCTTTTAATTTATTATAACTTTTTAAAAAGGAAATTCCTAAATCTCTATCTTTTAAATCTTCATCACAATGAAAACTCCCCTTTTCCCCATTTTTAAATTCTGACGTAGTGTCATTATAAGGGGGGTTTCCTATCATTATTAAAAAATCATCAGAGGAAATATTATATCTTTCTCTTGAGACATTTAAAAGAGAATTTGTATTATAAATATTTTTTATTTCAAACTTTGTTTCTAAAAACTCACAAGAATTTTTATCCCAATCAGAAATTCTATAATTATAAGTTTCTAATCCAAATATAAAAGACCCACAACCACCAGCATTATCAAATATTATAGTTTTTTTATTTAAATAAGGTTTTATTATTGAATGAACTATATCAACTAAAATTTTAGGTGTATAATACCCTCCTAATTGAATCTTCTTTGCTTTAGATAAATGTTCAGCATAATGAACATTCATAGTTTATTTCTCCATTATAAATACTTTTAACAACTTTAGAATTTCCAAAATATCATTTTTATGTCTTTGGGATGCCATTCCAAATATTTTAAATAATAATATTAAATTTTTTTTATTTTTTCTATTTATTTCATAGATAAGTTCATCCCTAATATCACTTGAGTTATTCATTAAATTTTTATAATTTTTAAAACAATGAAAAGGAATACAAAAATAGATCATGGGTTGAACCCCAGTAGCATACTGTTGTTTTTGAATAGAAATTTCGATTTGCGTCCCATCAGGGCAAAAGTAAAAAAATGTAGGCAGGTTAATAGGTGCTTCTTGAAAACTAATATCATTCAAAGTAATTTTTTTTTCATGTCCTAATGAAATAGAATTTTCATCTATAAAATTTTTATATGAATTAATTTGTTTTTTTAACTTGTCAATAACATTAGGAGCAAATAATTTCAACTTAATTGCTTCAAAAAAAATCTCTGACAATTCATAAGGATATTTTTCTTTTCCATTACTCCCTTTGAAGCTTTTTTTTGTAAGTTTAGTATTTTTATCATTTATGTCATTTACTGGGACATCATAGCCTATTTGCCATTCTAAATAAACCGTATCATCAAACTTTTCTTTTCTTGTTGAAAATGATTTCCCAAAACCAATTTTATTTTGTCTTTTTTTAAATCTAAACTTTCCCTTATTTTTTGCTGGAAATTTTAATAATATTGAGTTATTATTTATTTCATATCTCATTTTAGACTCCAAGATTCTTTTTTTGCAATATATAAACTTAGCTCTTTTGTCAAAACATAATTTTAAAAATATTTAGTGGATATTCTCTTTTTTAAAGCTGTTTTCTCCCTCTCATTACTAAAGGATCTATAGTAAATTTCATCAGGTGTTAAACATTCAAGGGACTGTGAAATTTTGTATTACCTAAAAACTAAAATATCTCTTTAACTCAGACTTCAGCTATCCCATCGAACTATAATCATTTAAGATAAATATCTTCATACTTTTGTGAACGCCACAGCCTCTCTACATAAATATTATCAAGACACTACCTTTGCCATTTATCCTTTTCCTTATCCTATACTTTCTCATTAAAGTATGAGGAATATGTTTTCGGCTAACTCCCATGTTATCTCGTTCCATGTCACAGTTTTGCCCAATACAGTTGACTGTAATTTTTTTAGTTAATTATTCTCTGCTTTAAGAAGAGCTATCTGGCTAAATAGCTCTTCTGTCTTCTTTTCTGCTTCTTCATGCCACTTATACTTTGAAATCTTTATTGTGTCTTTTTTTCATTGCTTTTAACTTGCATTTTTTCTACAATAATTTCAACATTTTTAAAAAACCGTGTTATATCTTTCTTCTTCTCTATCCCAATATACGCCACTCCTAACTCAATGTCCTGATAAAAGCGTGGCGGATTTTCTATAATACTTCCATCAATGGCATATACTGGCAAATCTTCTTCATTATAATCATACTCTACAACAAGTGTATAGGCTAAAATCTTCCCATAGGCAGGAATCCTTCCATGCCATCTTTGCTCTACAAAATTATGATGCTCTTTTATTGCATCTTTTATAGCTTTTTGTTTTGCTTCTATCGATAGCTCATTGAAAGTGCTGGGCAGGGCAACCTTTTTCAACAAAAATGATTGTGTCATTGCACAAATAAAAATTGGCGAAGGCTTTGAATATTCTGTTACACAGTATAAAAATGGTTTAAAGTTTTTGCGCTCTTCTTCTTGTTTTTGCCTTTTTTCCTCTTCCTGCTTTTGTATTTCACGTACAATCTCTTCTTTTGTTTCTTCTAACTTTTCAAGTATCTTTTCCTTTGGTTCATCAAGTGCACTATGTAGATTATATACGATATATTCATTGAGTGTTGCCTTCTCTAAAAATTCATCAATGCGTCTTATACCTTTTGATATATTGTTATATCCTAAACGCTGCGCTAATTCTTTTTTGGATATTTTCTTTTGTTTCATTGTTTCTTGTAAAAATCTATGTATTGCGTACATTGTTATCCCTCCTGTTATTATTAATGTGAACACCTAGGATAATTTTATTTTATGCACAAGGAATTTTATCTTTCTATTTTATAATATAAATAACTAATACTAATAAACATAGTAAGTTAGTTCCTATGTCTAATATAATTAAAAGATTAAATTTTAATGCTTGATAAATTCATTTTTATTGTTAGACCTCTATAGCAAGATTAACAACTTTTTTAATCAAATTAGTACTACGGCGCCATAAAAAATATTTTCTCTAGAGGACAATACTTGATTGATTATTGGACAATTTGTAAAATTTAAGGAGTCTTCTAAAAATCTAATTTTTATAACGACTCACATCAAAAATTCAGTAGACTTTGTTTGTTAGGCTAATTTTTGTTTCAGTGGTTACCTACAATTTCTACCATTTTTGCCTGTAAGAATCAATGATGAATCATGCCACCGTGATTTTTCCTCCTTATGCATTCATGAATTGCCAGTATCTGCACATATTTTACACAAGATTGGCAAGTCCAACACTACCATGTGCCCTAAGAATCCCTCTTGACCGTACGTTAAATCCTTTCATCGTGGTTACAACAAAACCAAAAATATGTTCAACCCTTGCCCTCATTTGTGATTTCTCCCGATTGAGTTACTTCTGTTCATTGGTCAACTTTCTATGGCGGCAGCCCTTTTCATGAATATGCAGTTTCAGATCGTATGCTTTAAGTATCGGCTGATTGGCATAGGCACTGTTTGCCCAAGCATGTTTTCCTTGATCATCATCGGTGAGCAAATTGCCAAGGGCTTGTGAATCATGAACATTCGCAAGTGTTGTATGCGATAGTATTATTTTTGAATCCTTATCGGCTTTCACATGATTTTTATAAAGGTCAATCCCAGAAACTTCTGGAATGAAAGCCTATCCTTTCTGTGATATTCTACCTGCTCATCCGATAACCCATAAAACTTCTGTATAATCAGCACCTTAAACATGAACACATAATCGTAATGCGATGCACCTCCTGGTCCTTTTGCCTCCTTGGAAAATCTCGTTCTAATGATGGACGAAATAGTTCCCAGTCAATTATTTGATTGAGCCGCACCAAACGATTCTTCTTTTTTGTAAGTTCTTCCACCATCTCCTCATATTCAAAGAGTGATCTATTCTTCTTCATTTTAGTTCTTGTCATGGGAAGCACCTTTCTATTTTGATTAAGATGCTTCGATATTATCTCTCCTCGCTTTTTTTTACAAGTGTTTTATGTGTTTTCAGAGGTGGTGCCCTTAATGTATGAACTGAATGAGAATAGTACAATCATAAATAAAAAAATTATTTTCATTCTATTATATACTATATACTATCTAAATATTCTCGATACATTTTTTCAACTATATTTATAATAGGTATATAGAAATCGTCTTCATCAAATTTCTTGAATGCTGAAAAATGAAACGTATCAAGCAAAATTACTCTATCATCATTAGAATTATTTTTTTGATATGTATAAACTTTTTCGCTTTTATCTATCAATTCCCAACCAAGACTTTTTATTCTTTTTTCCCCAATATTCATTGATACTATTACGTGTGGATCCAGTATTTCTATTTCTTTTTTAATAAAATCAACTGATGAGTCTATAAATGGATAAATAGAAGGCCAATCAGCTTTCCAAGAATCCGATTCATTACTAAACTTTGATATATTCATAAATGCAAAGCTAAAACCTTCTTCTGTAGCAAATGTTTCTGCAAGTTGGCTTGCCTTAGGGATATTATTCCATTCAATTGTTTTTTGCCCCTTTTCCCAATTTTCAATTGATTGTATAATTCCATATGTAATGTAAAACATTCTATAATGAAATTTATGGTTATCGATATCTTTATCTCCAATTTTTTTTCTTTTATAAGCATTAAATAAAGCCGAGATATAATTTTTGCCTTCTAACCCTAATGATTCACGACCAATATATAAAATTCTAACTTTTTGACTAAAATAATACGGATAGAAACCATCAAACACCATCCTTTCAGCATTTTCTGGATCATTAGTTAGAATATTTTTGTACCATTCTTGAAATAATTTTTCAAGCTCATTCAGCTTGTTCTTTTCATTACCAGGATATACAATGTCTTTTGGAATGAATTCTACATCATTCATCGATGCCCTCCAATTTTAAAATATTAAACAATTATTTACTATAAATACTTATTCCATAAAAAAAGGCTTAATCCATATATAAATAATACTAACTGTAATAGTATTCCAGAATATATTGCATAACTCAACAAATCAAAACTCTTATTATTACATATTTTGTTATAGTAAACAAGAATAATAATCATTGAAAAAAATGACACCATAAATAGTATATTTAAAAACTTTGAAAATACATCAATAAGGCAGTGTTGATTATAATTGGTAATTATATTTCTTCTTTCTTGCTTTGCCTGTTCAATACTTAATAATCCATCGGATAGATGGCTATCTATTATAGCTAACCGTAATGGTAACGAATTCAATTTTTCCAATAAAGAATTTATTATTGATCTTCGAGTTACAAAACAAATAAAAATACAGTTTATAATCACTAGTGAAATAAAACACATTATTCCAAATATTTCATTTATAAGATACTGCAAATGAACATTACCATTAAATATTTTGTTATTGATGAAATAGCCATTTATAAATGTAGTTTTAATAATTAAAATGAATAGTATGAATATCAACGGTAATACTAGCAAATGCAAAAAAGCAATGTATCTACTCCTTCTATATACAGCAATCAGTTGAAAAATTAATAATACCAGAGTAGCAACTACGTATGTAACCAGAACTAATAGTGATATATTGGTAGATATTATAATTACTAGTACAATTATGATGGAACTCACGATTAATAGTATAATTTTATTCTCTTTAGATACTATACCAATTTTATCAACAATTGATTCAATATATTGGCTAAGTTTTTTATACATATTTAAATCCTTATATTATTACATAAATATTATAATCGGACTCAATAAAACATAGCATGTCAGTTCCTATGTTGGGTTAATTCTAATAACAGACAGAGGCTGAGTATATTAGCATTACTTCTGCCTCTGCCTGCATCGAATTTTTAAACTTATACACTAAAACCAGTCTTTGCGTGTTTGTGTACATTCATATACTGTACTTCTTTTTCAAGTGCATCTATGATGGCATCGTGGTTGTTTAACTCATCCATCATCACGATTTTCTGATACACAGCTTTGACATGTCCTGGTGTTAACCCTTCAAGGGCTGCAATTCTTTTCTTTTGTAGCAAAGACAGCTGGTTGCTATCGCCTACAAAATAACGCTCATACATTTTAACACGCATGTCAGCTTTTACAGGGTTAAACTTAATTTTAAATGAAAAACGACGCATAACAGCACTGTCTAAAAGCTCCAGCATATTAGTTGAACAAATAAAAACCCCTGTAAAATTTTCCATTTGAACTAACATCTCATTGACAAAAGAAATTTCCCAGGAACGCTGTGAGCGTTCGCGACTTGCAAAAAATGTGTCAGCCTCATCAATAAATAGCAGTGCATTTTTTTCGTGCGCTTCTTCAAAGGCCTGGCGCATAAGTTTTTCGGTTTCCCCCACATACTTGTCTATTAAATCTGATGCACGCTTTATGATAAGCTCTTTGCCTACCTCCTTTGCAAGATATTTGACAAACTCAGTCTTTCCTGTTCCTGATGGTCCCCATAGAAGGATAGAAATGTTTGTAATATTGTATTGCCCAGAATAATATCTCTTTACAGCCTTTACAACTCCATCAAGATTGGTATCACTATTGCAGAATGTCAGATCATACTGTGGGGTTAATGGATTGAGTTTTTCATTATTTATATTTCCTGAGATATCTCTGTGGCGCTGCAGCAGCTTTTTCATTACAGGAACTATCATATCCTCAGATATTGACTTTTGTGCAAGCATTGTTTCAACTGTTTTGATGCTGATTGCAATTCCTGCAGCATTAACGGCATATTTATGCGATAGCTCATGGATTATCTCACTGGTGAAATATTTTTCAAGGACACTTTGCTTGAGTATTCTTTGCCATAGGACAATACGCTGTGTAGAAGTGAAGTCCTTGAAGTTTATGTTGTAGTTGAAACGACGTAATGTTGAAGATGACATCCCATATATAGAATTAGTTATCCAGATACACTGTGCAGCACTTGTATCAAGCAAATCATTAATCCTGCCTTTAATGCCTGAATCAAAAGAAAAAAATGGAAACAACGATTGTGTGTTAAGAAGTTCATCTGCTTCATCAATAATCAGGATTGCATCATTTTTTTCAGCTATCTTCATAGCTATGGTTATAGCCATAACGCGTGAGCTTATGCTTTCATGTCTGCTACTTTCTCTTTCATTTCTATAAGCAAGCACAAAGACTTTACGACCACTATGCGCAGCTATGCTCCTTGCAAACTGAGTTTTACCTGTTCCTGGTGCTCCGTATAAAAGAATATTACAGGCTTGTCTGCTCTGTAATAAGCTTGCTACTATAGATTTATCATCCTCTGAAAAAGTGAATTCTTGCAATGGTATTGTTTCATCTTTATCCATTTTAACGTATTTACCAAGCAAGTCTTCACTTGAAATGTCATTTAAAAATTCAATGATTTCATCTGATAAGATTATATACTCATATCCATCAGGATTTATTGATTCAATGATGCGTGTGGTATACAAAAGCCCTTTTTTTGATAGGGACATTCTAACAGCAGGAAGGGGCAATCCTGTAGCTATGGCAATGCGTTTTTGCAATTCACTGTAATTAACTTCAGACAACAGTTCTTTCAATGGGCTGTTTGGTGTTGAAATGGCTATAGCCCATAATTTGATAATGGCACAATCAACATCCGTGAGTGAAAAAAATTCTGCCAGTTTGACTAAGCGTTCATCTAATTCACTTTTTGGTTGCGCGATGGTGGCGTATTCTTTTTTTATCAGCGTAAAAATCTTATTGCGTATTGTTGTCCATCTTCTTTTTTCTACAAAATCCCACACAATGCGCAGAAGTGTTGAACCTAAGTCTGAAGGATTGTGTAGGCATTCTAAGGCATCTGCATAGTGACTTGGGAGAAATTCATCTCTGCTTTTCTTTATTTTTTCAGAAAAGATGGATTCTATTATCTCTTTGCGACTTTTTATGGTCAAACATTCCATACACAGCGTTAGCAAGCGTTCGCTTGGTTCTAAATGCTGCACTAAATTCACTGTGTATCCCATTATCTCTTTGCGTGTTGCTGTATCCAATATGGGCTGAGATTCGCCGATAAAAATTTTATGTCTAGATCGTTTTGATTTTGTTAAAGCCATAACTACCTCCTGGAATGAAAATATAGGTAAAAATTTTAACTACAGCGATTACTACAGCCATACTCTCTATGAGTAACTATCGCTGCTATATAAAGACACCTAAGGTAGGATTTTTATTGGTAAAATACTGAAAGCCTGGTAAAAAAGGTAGTAAGTGACTTGCGATGTTTATTGCTCATATATGCTTAAGCTTTCCTTAAGCATACTTATCATTGCCTGTCGAACCTTTTGTGGGCTTACTATCTCCACTTCCCTTCCATAGAGCACAAGCTGCTTGCAGAGATAAAGATAATCGCTTATGGTAAAGGTTGCCCTATACCAGTCATTGTTTTCATGCTCTATTGATGGCTGTAGTGAGGTAATAATATTTTCAATGATTGTTTTTACAACCTGTGAATAGCGAATTGTAACTTCCACTGTATTGCTGTTATCAATAAATGCGCTCAGTGACGTTGCAAATAACTCATCAACATCAGGGACTTCCCAGTTAAATCTGTGTTTCTTATCACATACCACGATGTCCTGTATGCGCTCAGCAACAAGGGGCAGGTATCTCTTCATATCTGCATCATAGACTACAAGGTATAGATTGTTGTTTCGAAATATAAAATAACAGGGGCAAAGCTTTCGATCTGTAAGCAACTGCCCGTCATTGGTCTTGTAGTTACATTGTATCATGCGCTTTTCAAGGGCTGCAAAATAGATGCGTGCCAATGTCCACAGAGCTCTGTTGGGATTTGCGGCAATAAATTTTTGTAATATCATATCACGGGTGGAATCCTTTACAACAAAGCCGCTATAGACCCGCGCAATTTCAAGCTGCATGTCAGGATCAAGGTCTTCAGCCAGTGCTGTTATAAGTCCACCCTGTGTTCGGTCAACACTTATTCCCAGGTCATCTTCTATATGGTCTTTGATGTATTTTCGCACGTGGCTGTCGCTAATGTCATTTTCATCCTCTTCAAGGGATAGTAAGCGGGCAAGGCTTGTTGCATTCCATGTTTCCTTGCTTCCAGGTGGTGATTGCAAAAGCGCCAGTATATGAAGGTAACGCTTCAATACGTTGATCTTTCCTTCTGGGTTGGGGAAGTTGTGTTCTTTTTTGCGAGCCATTGTATCTATAGATACCCTATTATAATATAATTTGTAAACAATTATTTTGAAATTTTGTAATACCATTTAGTAATTATTCCTAAATATAATTTTTAGTGTAAATAATAGAGTATTTTTTTATTTATCATAATTTCTCTGCAGATTTTTGTAAGATATTGCCTCAAGGAGATGTTTCCGTTTAATTGTATCAGAGGTTTCAAGATCTGCAATTGTTCTTGCTACCTTGAGTATTCTAAAAAAGCTCCTTGCCGATAAGTTTAGCTTTTTAACTGCATTTTCCAGAAATAGCTCGTCCTCTGGATCTATCCTGCAGAATTTTTTAATGTCTCTGTTGCTCATACGGGAGTTGAATAAAATCCTTGTGCCTTCAAAACGATTTTTTTGTATTTCACATGCTACTATGACACGCTCTCTTATTTTTTCTGAGCTTTCACCTGAATTTTCGTTATAGAGAAGATCCTTGTAAGACACTCTGTTTACAGGAACCTCTATGTCTATCCTGTCTGTTATGGGACCTGCAATTTTTTGGTAATAGCGTATAATCTTTGACTCAGAGCATTTACATTCTATTTCATTATCAAAGAGATAACCACACTGGCATGGATTTGTTGCTGCCACAAGCATAAAATCAGCGGGAAAAGTTACGCTCCCTGCAACTCGAGAGACTGTTATCACTTTGTCCTCAAGGGGCTGGCGTAGAGCCTGTATAGCGCTGTTTCTGAATTCAACAAACTCATCGAGAAAAAGAACTCCGTTATGAGCAAGAGAAACCTCTCCAGCTCCAGGGTTTACTCCTCCACCAACAAGTGCTGCCTCTGATGATGTGTGATGGGGAGCTCTAAAGGGAGGAATTGTAATAAGACCTTCACCTTCTTTTAATATGCCAGAGGCTGAATGGATCATCGTTGTCTCAATTGCTTTTTCCATTTCAAGGGGAGGTAGAATTGAGGGAATTCTCCTTGCAAGCATTGTCTTTCCCGAACCAGGAGGGCCATAAAGCAGAATATTATGCCTACCTGCTGCTGCTATTTCAATGCTCCGTCTGGCGTTTTCCTGACCGCGGACATCTGCAAAATCAAATTCCTTATCATAGTTTATTACATATTGAGATGTTCCTTTGAAGACTTCAATTTTCCCTTCAATGCCAAGTTTTGCCTCAGAGAGATTTGATACAGGAAGAACCTCAATTTCAGAAAGGACAGAGGCCTCATTTCTGTTTGCAAAGGGCAGTATTATTTTTTTAAAACCAAGGGTTCTAAGAGCTATTATCATGGAGATTACACCTCTTACAGGCTTAATTTTGCCATCAAGGGATAGCTCTCCAACCATTGGTATTTTTTCTATATCACAGTCAAGCTGCCCTGTGGATTTAAGTATTGCCATTGCTATTGGCAGATCGAAGTTTGCACCTTGCTTTCTGAATCCTGCAGGAGCCAGATTTATGATAAAATTTTTTGGTGGAAACTCAAAGTTGGAATTTTCAACAGCAGATCTTATTCTATCCTTTGATTCCTTTATAACAGAATCTGGTAATCCAACAATAGTAAGATTAGGGAGACCCTTCACAGTATCAACCTCTATATCAACCTTCACAGCACTTATGCCATTAAGAGCCAGTGAAATAGCTTTGGAAAGCATTAAGACCTCCTTTTGAGGATAAACGTTACTTTGAGAGGTTTTTTAAAAAATTTTTAGCACTTTTCCAAAATTTTTTTCTTTGTGCTTGCATAAAGAAAAAGGCTGTCTATCTTCTTTTTCAGGGATTAAGAGGTTTTAGATGGTTAAGATAAGAATAGAGAATTTAAGCAGGTCTTTTGAAGAGAACAAGGTGCTTGATGACTTTAATCTTGATATAAATGAAGGGGAAATTCTCTGCATCCTCGGGAAAAGTGGAACTGGAAAATCTGTTATACTTAAGCATTTAGTTGGAATTTTTAAATCCGATTCTGGGAAGATCTTTGTGGATGGTCAGGAGTTTGTTCCTGATTCAAGAGAATCTTTTAGTAAAATTATTTCAAAGTATGGAATCCTCTTTCAAAATGGCGCTTTATTTGACTCAATGAATGTATATGACAATGTGGCCTTTGGCCTAAGGAGACTTAAACTTTCGGAAAAGGAGATTGAAGAAAGAGTAAATGAGTCCCTTGCCAATGTTGGACTTGCAGGAAAGGGTGAGCTTTTTCCTTCTGAGCTTTCAGCAGGCATGCAAAAGAGGGCAGCTCTTGCTCGCTCTATTGCTGTGCGGCCAGAAATTATGCTATATGATGAGCCCACCACAGGGGTTGATCCAATTACCGCTGGTGCCATTGATAGGCTTATAGTTAAGATGAGAGATATTTATAAAATAACTTCAGTTGTTGTTACCCATGATGTCAGATCTGCCTTTAGAATAGCTGACAGAATTGCAGTTTTAAACCAGGGGAAAGTAGTTTACTGTGCCTCGCCCTTAGAGATTGAGCAAAGCAGCGATACTTTTGTCAGAGATTTTGTACAAAGGAGATTAAAAAAGTGAGATAATAAAGCCTATTGGTGCTTTATTGGAAAAATATTTTAGATCTTTTTTATATAAAAGTGATATTTTATTGACAGCAAAGATTTTTTGTTTTTTGATATTAAAGGTAATTTTTGTTTTTACTAAAAGTTACCATAAAATAAATTAATTAAAAGGAGTTAATTTATGGCAGAATCATATAAACATGAAACAGGCAGTTTTACAGGTAAAGGTGGAGTTGAGATTTTTTTTCAGAAGTGGTTAGTTGACAAAGCAAAGGCTATTCTGGTTTTAGTTCATGGTCTTGGAGAGCATTCAGGGAGATATTCTAACCTCTTAAATTCACTTGCTGGCAAGAATATCTCTGTTGTAGCCATAGATCATAGGGGTCATGGCAAGTCAGGCGGCAAAAGAGGCCATATTGATTCATTTATGGATTATGTTTACGATTTGAAATTATTTATGGAATTTATCAAAGAAGAAAATCGTGGGCTGCCAGTTGTTCTCTTTGGTCACAGCATGGGAGGAGTTATTGCTGCAAAATATGCTTTAACCTATCCAGATGATTTTTCTATGCTTGTATTGTCTTCCTCTGGCTTTGCTCCTTCAGCTGAGATACCTCAATGGAAGAAGAGCCTGGCTGAGTTTTTATCATCAAAGGTTGGTGCTCTTACAATGTCCAATGGTCTTAATACAGCTGATCTCTCCCATGATAAAGAGGTGGTTGTTGCTTATGAAAATGATCCCCTTGTCCATGACAGAGTTTCTGCACGGTGGTTTGTTGAATTTATGAAGGCAGCAGGGGAATGTATGGCAAATGCCAGGAATATTAAAAAGCCTTTACTTGTATTTCATGGTAAGAGCGATAACATAGCTGATTATAAAGCTTCAGAGGAATTTTATAATTCTGCTACCTCTTCTAACAAACAGCTTTTTATATATGACGGATTATTCCATGAAACTATGAATGAAACAGAAGCTGAAAGAAATAAAGTCCTTAAAGATGTAACTGGCTGGATTCTAAAGAATTTAGGGGAGGCCACTAAGGTTTCTTCTAAAGCACCAGAACCAAAGGCAAAAGCAGCACCTAAAGCAAAAGCAGCAGCAAAAAAGGCAAGTGCTAAGGTTGCAAAAAGTGAAGAGAAAAAGCCAGCACCAAAGGCAAAATCTGCAGCAAAAAAGGCTGAGCCAAAGGCAGCTGCTAAAAAAGCAGCACCTAAAGCCTCTTCAAAGGCAAAGGCTGCACCTAAGTCTAAAAAGAAATAATTGCACAGATATTTATAAAAAATCCCTGTTTTTGCGCAGGGATTTTTTGTTTTTCTGTTTCAAGGTTTATGGTGCAATTTAGCTTTTTTTGCCTTTAACTATTTCAACAACCTTTCTTACATCCTGAGAAGAGTTTTTATCAATGACAAGTATATCATTCCCTGATTGAACAACAACTATTCCAGAAACCCCCACAAGAGCTATGCGAGAGCCTTCACTGAAAATGGTGCAGTCTTTGCTGTTTACAAATATTGCATTGTCTTGAGACTGAGTTCTATTACCATTGCTATCTGCTTCCAGTACATCGTCAGCTGCTTTCCAGCTACCAAGGTCTGCCCATCCAAAATCTGCAGGTATTACCATACAATTTGTGGCTTTTTCCATAATGCCGTAATCAATGGAGACAGATTCAATTGATTGGAATATATTTTTTTTAATTTCTTTTACAGAATTATCCTTTGAGGAAATTTGTTCCCATGAAAGGTTCATTAGAGGCTCAAAGGCCTGGTAATGGCGAGGCATGAGTTCTTTAAATTTTTCTAAAATAACAGAGGTTTTCCATATAAATATACCACTGTTCCAGAAGAAATTTCCAGATTCTACATATTTTTTTGCAGTTTCAAAGTCTGGCTTTTCTACGAATCTGTCCACTGCAAGCTCTGTTGCATTGCCTTCCACTGATTTGATGTATCCATAGCCTGTTTCCGGATAGGAGGGCTTTATACCTATGGTTACAAGGGAATCCCTTTGAGCCAGAGATATTCCTTTTTTTATTATCTCAGAAAAAACATCTGGTTTTTTTATAAAGTGATCAGCTGGCAAAACTATCATCACAGAGTCTTTATATTTTTTTGATAAAAAAATTGCAGCATATAGCACAGCTGCTGCTGTATTCTTTGGAGCAGGCTCAGATAGTATTGTCCCTTTAAGGCCTGTTTTTTTAATTTCAGCAATAGAGAGATCCTCATATTTTTCTGATGATA
>ERZ795060.3436-NODE-3436-length-14492-cov-3.982199_pt1 | contig 14492 bp, 13 predicted proteins | sample MGYA00375144_ERZ795060 | MGnify/ENA primary metagenome ERZ795060 (study PRJEB30189, sample SAMN05720157) | activated sludge metagenome | isolation source: anaerobic digester from wastewater treatment plant | place: Japan | collected 2015-05-15 ... | reverse complement strand
CTGAGAGATCTCCATAATGGAAAAAGATCTTCGCATCAGGATCATGAGCATCAACATAGATATGATCAATGCGCTGCGTATTGAAAGTGGAGGCCCTTCTGACCAGTCCATGAACTTCGTATCCCTTGGAAAGGAGAAATTCTGCAAGATAGGATCCATCCTGCCCTGTTATTCCGGTAATAAATGCTCGTTTCATAATATTTTAACAGCTTTTTTATTTAATTTGACGTATTTCCTTGTATAGCAGTGTAATGCTCATTCATCTTATGAAAAGAGTTTAGAATGATCTCTTATTACTACGCTATTACTTGATATAAAATATAACCTCTTTTTGTGCTCATACCTCGAGATATAATTTTTTTTAGATTCAAATTTTATTAGTCAATTTATCAGAAAAAATCACTTAAGAATAGCTAAAAACCACCTTTCGAACCACCGTGATTTATAAATGCTTTATGTGCCTACGATCAGTAAAGAGGGGATTCTTCGCTAACCTCATTGATCTTTTGGGTTCAATCTATGAGATATATAATCACTGAATTGCGATAGTTCTCTCTTCTGCTTTTAAGCAATTTTCATGGAAAATTTTTTTGGAGTTTTTCTCCCCTCTTCTTTTCGAATATAGGATCCGCCCCTGATTGAGCAGAAGGTGACCCCCGGATACATCCCACCGCAATTAGGTACACCCCTCCCGCTCATTCTGCAGGAGCATCATGCTCACATGGAGTGCAGTAAAGATCAACTCAAGCCCGACAATAACGCTTGAAAGTGCCAATACTGCATTCGTGATCTGGGATAACGGGCCTGATACAGATATCCACTGGCTTAAAATATACATACCACTCGCAAACCCCAGTATCATAAATAAAATACCGACAAACAGCATTTTTTCAAGTGTCGGATACTGAAGGATCTGAGAGAACCAGGGACCACATTCATCAAGCTGGTGGGTGACACTATACGATTTCATTACCACACCAGAGAGGAGAAACTGAAGGCCGCCAAGTACAAGGATATCGCCGAGTATGAATGAATGAAGGCCCTGAAGCTCAACTGATTTTACCAGGCCGATACCGATCATCAGAGAGAATCCAAGAAGAATAAACAGAAGACCGGGAACAATTAAGAACCTGAGTGGTCGGACAATAAGGATAAACCGCACATGCCTCCATCCGTCTGCAAAACTGTGAAGTTTGGAGGGCCCTTTCCGGGGATAATAGGTGATCGGGATCTCCTCTACGACAAGCCCCTTTTTTGCAGCTTCAATCAGCATCTCTGAGGCGAACTCCATTCCTCCGGTATGAAGAGATAATCTGCGTAATGCATCTCTTCGAATCGCCCGCATCCCGCTATGAGTGTCACTAAAATGCGAATGAAACGTAAAATTGAGAAGAAGCGTCAAAAGAGGATTTCCAATATACTGATGCAGCCATGGCATGGACCCGGGAAGAATCGTCCCTTTCAGTCGTGATCCGATTACCATATCTGCTTTCCCCTCCAGTATAGGCTTTATTAAATCAGGAATCAGCCTGAAATCATACGTGTCATCGGCATCACCAATAACAATAATCTCACCCTGTGCATGGGGAAATGCGCAAAGGTATGCATTTCCATATCCCCGTTTCTTTGGGTGAATAATGTGTGCCCCATAAGAGCGTGCAATGTCCGTCGTTGCATCCGTTGAAGAATCAGCGATAATTATCTCATATGAAATATTGTTATTCACGCACCCGGTCTTTACTTTTTCAAGACAGGATCCAATTGTCTGTTCTTCATTTAAGGCCGGAATAATGATCGTTACAAGTGGTTCCATTGACATGCCCGCATATGTTCAGCAGATACGTCTGATGTATAAGAATAAATGTTCTGGCAAGACAGGTTCGTCATGGTACTGTGTGCCCGGACAGAAGCATCAGGATATGGCCGATAAAACATATTTTACGGATAATATCTGACTAAAGTTTAGGTTTTCTCATGGAAAGAAGGATGAGAAAAAGCGATTAAGAAATATGGAAGGTATATGAGTATTTAAACAACAAATCAGATAGTACCTATAATGACCGCTCTAAAAACATGGCTGAATACGCATTCAACGCATATTCTTCTTCTCCTGGTTTTTATATCAGCTCTCTTTGGTCTCTGGCTCCGGCTCCTTCCGATGGAATTTCTTGGTGACGGCCCGGTCCAGAAACTCATATTTATGGACACCTGGTACTCGATGCGACAGATAGAACAGATATCAGCACAGTATCCCGGATATGCATGGTTTGATCCGATGACCGCCTTCCCAACCGGGAAGGATGTCGACTGGGGACCCGTATTTCCCTTCCTCTGTGCTACCGTCTGTGTTCTTTTTGGGGCCATTGCACGGCCGGAAAATATGATTATTGCATCATACGTCCCCCCCATATTGTTTCTCCTCCTGATACCGGTAGTCTGGTATTTGGGGAAAGTATCCGGTGATGAAAAAACAGGCTGGATTGCAGCAATTCTTCTTCCAATTATTTCAGGAGAGCTCTTGTACCGGTCGTTGTACGGGTACCTCGATCATCATAGTACTGAAACACTCTTTTCTATGCTCTTTCTCACCCTGATCATTGCCCTTCTCATCACCACTCAGGCAATACATACGTCATGGTACACAAAAAAAAGTATTATCCTTGCAATATCTGCAGGGGTTGTATATTTCCTGGGTCTTATGAATATTCAGACCATGGTTCTCTTTGCAGCAGTGTGCGCTCTGATCTTGCTGATCCATGCTCTGGTAGTTCGGGACAAACATCATCTTTTCATACTCTTTCTTCACACCACTCTCTTCTTTGCAACGTTTACGGTTCTCTATCTCTCCCTTGGATTAATCCATGATGGTTTCTCTTTGAGCAGGTATTCTCTCGGGCATGTGCTCGTAGTTCTGGCAATCCCCCTTGAACTGGGACTTCTTACCCTCTTTGCACATCTATTCGAAAATAAGCCTCCTTACTATTATATCGGGGCAGTAGTAGGCTCCCTTGCTGCGGGGTATGCATTCATCGCAACTCTGATCCCTGATATCGCTGCGCAGATGAATAACTCCATGCATTATTTCTTTTTCTTTTCCTATGCTGAATCGTATATCAATGAGATGCAGATGTGGGAACCGGTTCGGGCATGGTACTCATACAACCTTGCATTATTTTTTGCACTGGCGGGTATCGTCATCTGCATATTCAGGCTCATCCGTTCATACCAGCCGGCACTCATGGCAATTCTGGTCTGGGGCCTGGTCCTCATCTATGCAACGGTGATGCATGTCAGGTATGAATACTACGCAACAGGAGCAATTGTTCTGTTTGCTGCGATAGCGCTCAGTACTTTGTACGCAATGATTGCAAAGAGTGAGCAGCCGGAGAAGCGATCGAAAAAGATGACAGACGGAATAACACATCAGATCCCCTGTCGTGCTCTTGGTGTCGTCGCCATACTCCTGCTGCTGATCGCTGCATTTTCAGCCCAGACCGTCATGACCGTTGCGGATAAACAGATCGGGCTCATTTCAATGACCAATGACTGGGCCGACTCCCTTCTCTGGCTCTCTGCCAATTCTCCGGATCCGGGCGTTTCATATGACCAGATATATAAGAAAACCAACTTTTCCTATCCAAAGGAGGCATATGGAATTATCTCGTGGTGGGATTACGGACACTGGATTACCTTTTTGAGTAAACGAATCCCCGTAACATCGCCCTTCCAGGATAATGTCCCCCCGGTTGCACGGTTTTTATCTGCACAATCAGAAGATGAGGCAGAAACGAATGCCAAAGAAGTAAACGGTAAATACATCATCACCGATTTTGCCACCGTCACCTCAAAATTTGCAGCCCTTCCGCTCTGGGCATATGGGAAAGACAGTATCTCCCGGTACCAGGAGACCTATTATCAGCAATCACAGCAGGCAGGCAGATATGATCCGGTTCTCGTCCTAAAACAACCCTATTTCGAGAGCACCGCAGTAAAGTTACACCTCTTTGATGGTTCATTTGTTCCAGGCCAGGGAGGATCACTCCTGACCATCAAAGAGTCACCAATGGCCCGGGGTTCATACAAGCTGATAACAGAGGCCTCACAGGTATCAGCCGCTGACGCTCAAACAATCCGCCTGAATCAAAATCAAATGACCGGTTCAATCCAGTTTACCAAACCCGTCACCGATGTCCCGGCCCTTGGTCATTACCGGCTCATCTACGAATCACCAACAACCGTTGCAGAGGATGAAACCCATCAGATACAAGAAGTGAAGATCTTTGAACGGGTGAAAGGCTGCACTATTCCGGGCAATGGAACCATCGAACTCCCCGTCATCACCAATCAGGGCCGGACCTTTACCTGGCGTGAGCAGAGTGTGAATGGTACGTTCACCCTGCCGTACAGCACACAGAACAATCCGTATGAAGTCCGGGCCACCGGACCCTACCGGATTCTTGAAACCGGAAAAACAATCGAGGTTGCAGAGGATCAGATTACCTGATCCTCACACCCGCTGAAAGTCATCTTCAGCCCGCTCGATATCATCTTCTTCAAGATATTCCCCGATCTGAACCTCAATCACCTCAAGCGGAATCTTCCCTGAGTTCCCAAGCCGGTGCATGACCCCTGCCGGAACAAAGGTGCTCTCTCCCGGACGAACAAAGAGATGTTTGCCATCCAGCTCAACATCAGCGGTCCCATGCACCACCACCCAGTGCTCACTCCGGTGATGATGCCGCTGGAGTGATAACCGCATGCCCGGGTTCACCGTAAGACGTTTAATCTGAAAACCTGGCCCGGTCTCAAGACCAAGGTATGATCCCCAGGGCCGGTAGACCAGCCGGTGAATCTCCGTGATCGGGTTGCCCTGATTCTTAAGTTCCCTGACAAGGTCTCCCACCTTTTCAGCCATATCCCGACGGCAGACTAAAAGCGCATCACAGGTCTCAACGACAATGGTATCCCTGATACCAATAAGGGCTGCAAACCGATCCTTTGTGGTTACAAAATTACCATACGATTCAATGGCCACACAGGTGCCTGAATTGTCACAGGCATCCTTACCTGAAATCTCATACCATGCGTTAAAATTTCCAAGGTCAGACCAGCTGGCAGAGAGCGGAACAACAGCAACAGCATCAGAATGCTCAAGAATGCCATAGTCAATGGAAACTGAAGGGAGTTCCTCCCATGAACCCGTTGTTTCAAAAATGTCTGCAATCTTTGGCTGAAATCTTAAAAGTTCTTTTGAAAAGATCGGAACGGAAAAGAGGAACATCCCACTGTTCCAGAAATAACCATCCTTTACATACTGTCGGGCCGTCTCTTCGTCAGGTTTTTCCTTAAATTCGTTTACACGAAACCCGATCTCAAGCGGGCTGCCGGGGGCGATGTATCCATAGCCGGTATGGGGACTGTCAGGTATTATTCCAAACGTAACCAGGTACCTGCTGCTTAAAGGAACCGCAGAACGCAACTCTTCTCCTGCCGATGCTCCAAGCAGATGATCACTTGGAAAGACCATGATAACCGCATCAGGATTTTTCCTGGCGATCTCTGTAACCCCCCATGCAATTGCCGGAAGGGTATTTTTTCCGGATGGTTCACATAGTATCTGCTCATCTGGAACAGAATACCCCAGTTCAGCGATCTGGTTCTTTACCAGAAAATGATGCAGTTCGTTGGTTACGATATAGATGTCTGAAGGCCTGCTGTTCTCGAGCGCTCTCAGGTATGTCTTTTGAAAGAGTGAGTGACCATTTACCTGAAGAAACTGTTTTGGATAATAGGTCCGGGAGAGTGGCCAGAGCCTGGTTCCCACTCCGCCCGCTAATATTATTGTGAATATCTGATGCACATTAGTACATCATCTCGGTACTGAATCAATATTATTTTTATGAATTTTTAAGTAGAATTTTTATGAAAAGAGTTAGTATTTTGGGAAATTATCGCGATTAATTTGAATTAATTCAATATTTCCTCCCAATACCGGATAAAGAGTAACAGTTACTGAATCAAATTCTGATACATATGAATTGTCATTATAGGGCTTCTGATCCCATACTACCGCAGTAGATGATGCAGTATTATATCCTTTAGTCTCTAAAGAGATCGGTTGGTCGATCTTTCCGACTTCTATCTCCTGCGAAAATGCTTTTTTGCTTGAAATCCAGCCTTTTCCAAGAATATAGTATATATCATATACACCTGGGCGCATCTTATCAAAAGTATGGGATTCTCCTTTTGGAATATAATAGGCACAAATTGGATTTGGCCAATTTGGCTGTCCTAATACAACCAAAGCATCCAATTTTCCCTGTGTATTGTCAATTGTCAGTTGATTTTTTCCACCCGTAGGTTCCCTTCCTGATACCAACGCCCCATGTACAACGGTGGTAATCATGAACAGGATCACCAGAAAAATGAACCATTGAATCGGTTTTCCTTTGAAAAGCATAGGGGTAATTTCTCACCTAGAGAGAAAAAACTATCGAAAAAAGTTGATGGGCTCGCTGAGATTCGAACTCAGGATCTCCGCCATGTCAAGGCGACGTCATAACCAGCTAGACCACGAGCCCCCGGTTGTGCCTTACAATGTAGCCTTCCAGTGGATATATGTGTTGTGATCTGTTCCTGAAAAATGAATTAAATTCTGGCAAATTTTGCCGAATATATTCCTGGCATACCCCGAATCGCTTCCATCACCTCTTCCGGGACATCTCCATCCACATTCAGGACCATGATTGCCTCTTCTCCTGGCTGGAACCGGCCGACCTGCATCCCGGCAATGTTAATCTGATGCTCTCCAAGGATGGTGGATGCCCGCCCGATCACTCCGGGCCTATCCAGATGCCGTGAGATGATGACTGCCCCCTCCGGGACCATATCCATGGTATACCCGGCAATGGATACGATCCTCGCACCACCTTTGTACAGAACAGAACCTGCAATGACCAGTTCGGAGCTGTCCGTCGTCACCTTCATGGTCAGGAGGTTCTTATATCCGGCCGATTCGCCGGTCGTCGTCTCCGAGACTGCAATACCCCGGTCCTTGGCTATATATGCTGCATTGACCATATTCACCGGGAACCGGAGGATGGGATCCAAAAGTCCCTTAATAGCCATGTGGGTGATGAGTTTTGTTGACTGCCCAAGGGATGCAAGTTCACCGCCATAGATCATCTCCAGTTTCTGGACCCGGCCATCAATGATCTGGATCATGAGCCTGCCCATACGTTCGCCTAAGGTTGCATAGGGTTCAATGATCTCATGCTGCTCGGCAGGGATGATCGGAGCATTGACGACATATTTTGCATCTTTACCATTAAGCACATCAAGACATTGTTTTGCGATGGATATTGCCACGTTCTTTTGGGCTTCTATGGTACTTGCGCCAAGATGCGGGGTTACGATAATGTTTGGGATACCAATAAGCGGACAGTTCTTCGGCGGTTCCTCTTCAAACACATCAATCGCTGCCCCGGCTACCTTTCCGGATTTCACTGCTGCAGCAAGGGCTGCCTCGTCAATAATTCCACCACGGGCACAATTAATTATCCTGACCCCGTCCTTCATGGTAGCAATGGTCTTTTCATTGATGATATGACGGGTCTCCTTGATAAGAGGGGTATGGACGGTGATGATATCCGCCTTGGTAAAGAGCTCCTCAAGTGACATTGATTCAATGCCCATCTCCGCTGCCTTCTCTGAAGAGATGAAGGGATCATACCCGATGATATGCATGTTAAATGATGACGCGCGTTTTGCGACCTCACGCCCGATACGTCCGAGCCCCACAATTCCCAGTGTTTTCTCATTCAGCTCAACACCCATGAATTTGGACCGCTTCCACTCGCCGGCCTGCATGGATGCATTTGCCTGGGGAATATTCCGGCAGAGTGACAGCATCATGGCCATAGTATGCTCAGTTGCCGCAAGGGTATTGCCTTCCGGGGCATTCGCAACAATGACACCATGACGGGTAGCGGCATTCATATCAATATTGTCGACCCCGGCTCCGGCACGCCCGATAAACCGGAGCTTTTTACCCGCTTCAATAACCCGTTCAGTCACCTGCGTTCCGGACCGGACAAGGAGCGCATCGTAATTTTCAATGGTCGCAACCAGTTCATCTTCAGAAAGCCCGGTGTTTACATCCACCATGGCGTGTTCGCGAAGAATTTCTATGCCTTCCTCCGCGAGTTCGTCACTGACAAGGATAGTATATGTCACAGTACTCTCTTAGAAATCACAGTGAGATCACTTGATTGTTCGCAGAAAAAGAGAGACTGATGTTTGTGTTATCTGAAGGCCCCAAAATAAACGGGTTTCTGTCACAGATGGTGTTTTCTTTTCTGTCTCGCGGCGTTTTCAAGATACGACAGTCCCTGCCTGCCAGTCATTTCATCTGATGCAGTATAGATACATATTCCGGTTTTCTTTGCATTCCGGACAAAAGAAGTATCCGATTCATGAACCGTATATGGAAAAATATCAACGCTTATCCCCATATCAGAGAATATATCCTGGTATTTTTCAATCCTGTCAATAATTCTTTTATCACTCTCTGAAATCACGAGGAGCAGATCGATATCGCTACCGGGGACCGCCTTGAACCGGGCAACAGACCCAAAAAGCCAGACTTCACGGATCTCCGGATACTCCGTACACGTATCAGCTACCCGTTTCAGTCTCTCTATAATGAATGAGTAATCAAGCCAGAATATCCTGACAGAACCGAAGGATATTTTCTGCACTGCTGATTGCGGCATAGGCGTCTTCTTTTGTAAAGTGTTCATGAGGTGTACCGAAGGTCAGCCCGTCCGGATATCGGCTGATAATGTACAGCCGGTCAAGCCTTTTCGCATCAGAGAATACCTCTGGGGTGATCTCAAGAGAATCTGTCAGCCCCATGAACCGTTTCTCAACAGAGCAGCCCCGGGCCTCACCGCCATAATACTGATAAACGGCTTTTATGGATTTTTCTGCTGCCTGTTGGGAGATAAAGCAGGCCCATTCATAATGACCTGCTTTACAATTATCCACGGCTGCTTTCAAATCGAATATTGCCTGCTCTATCCAGTCCTGACTTCTCTCTGGCATCTACACTATCGTTCAAATAACGATGTCTGGACATCCCGGTCTATCATGGTTATACACCGGTCATCTGATAGTTCATCTCTGATCTCAACCGGGTAGCATCCGGTCAGACACCCAAGACAGAGATCATGACGGGGGAGACCGATAGCACTCACGAGTGATTCAATGGATATATAATGAAGACTGGTTGCAGTAATGCTTTTTCTGACCTCATCGACATCTTTGTCACTCCCGATCAGCTCTGCCCGTGTTGGCATATCAACCCCCAGATAACAGGGGGCCTTGATGATCGGCGAGCCGATTCTCATATGGATCTCCCGTGCCCCGGCATCCCGCATTGTCTCAATGATCCGACGGGATGTTGTCCCCCGCACGATGGAGTCATCAACCAGAATGATCGACCGGTCCCTCAGATGATCCGGAATCGGGTTGAGTTTTATCCTGACCGCCCGCTCACGTTTCTCCTGAGTCGGCATAATAAATGTCCGGCCCATGTACCGGTTTTTAATAAGGCATTCCATGAAGGGGATGGTGGATCGCTCTGATAACCCGACTGCATATGCCGTCCCTGAATCCGGCACCGTGCAGACCGCATCGGCTTTGACCGGGCTCTCTTCATAGATCATCGCGCCAATCCTGCGGCGTACGTCATACACAAGGGATCCGTCAATGCGGGAATCAGCCCGTGCAAAGTAGATATACTCAAATACGCAGTGCCCTTTTCGCGAGGCAACCGCTATCTGTTTAAACCGGATCTCGTCGCCGGATATGTGGATCATCTCACCAGGATACACATCCCGTTCGTACTTCCCGTTCAGCGCATCGATAGCGACACTCTCCGATGCAACCATGAAGCCTGATTCAGTTCTGCCAAAACAGAGTGGCCGTATCCCATGCGGATCACGAAATGCATAGAGATCCCCGTCATAGAGCATGACGACCGAATAGGATCCCTTCAGACATGCCATGCATTGTTTCACCGCATCTTCTATGGTGCCCCCTTTTCTGATCGACTCGGTGATTATCTTGGAGATGATCTCGGTGTCAGAGGTGGACCAGAAGATCTGCCCGCGATCCTCGAATTGTGCTCTGAGATCCCGATAATTCACGAGGTTCCCATTATGCGCTATCGCAATACCATGCCCGCGAAATGTGAATAAAAATGGCTGAATATTCTCAGGACGATTCTCACCGGTCGTTGGATATCGTACATGCCCGATACCCGCCGAACCAACAAGTGATTTGAGAATCTGCTCATTGAACACCTCAGAGACTAATCCGTTTCCTTTGTGTTTGCATAGTCCCGAGCCGTGAAACGTGGCAATACCGGCACTCTCCTGCCCACGGTGTTGGAGAGCGTATAACGCATAATAAAGAGAAAAAGAGACGTCGGCAGAACTCCTGATGCCAACGATCCCGCACATGATTAATGAGTTGCAACTTTTGGCCGCTTGGTAATCCAGCCGTAAGAGCGCATGCGGGTAGAGCGGCCAAATCCACATGATGAGCAGATTTTATGACGCTTGTGATAGGACATCCGCCCGCATCGTCTGCAGGTCAGGTGGGTCTGAGTCTGTCTTTTTCCTCGTGATGGTGTTCCTTTTGACATTTTTCTGCCTCCTTATTGGGGATTCGTGGAGATGTAAATTACATTATCGCCGCGAATAATCAGGGTACCGATACTTTGTGCCTGTCCATCCACAATCTCCTCTGCTTTATCGAGAACAAGGTTCATGTGGACGTCGTATCCCTGGAGAACTCCTTTGATTTCCCTGCCCCCTTTCAGGGATATCAGTACTGGCTGGCGATTCAGGACCTGATCTAAAATATCCATAGGTCTTTTAGTCATATCTATACCCTGCACTACTCGAAATGAGTGAATAAATTGCGCCGGGATGTCTCATAAACATACCTGTCATACCTGGTCCCTGCTGTGTCCGTATCGTTTATGGGAATTCAGGTAGCCGTACTATAGAGATATGGGTAAGCTGACCTCAAAAAGAAGGCATTCAATTCGGAAATCTCAGGTAAGCGGTATACTGGAACGGCTCAGAGAAGAGATCGGGGACGGAGCTGATCAGTTCCAGGGAAAGATGATTGAGATCATCGAGACAAACCAGGATGTTCATCTCTATCTGGTAGATAAGGAACCTCTTATTCTTGAGAAGGACGGGATTCTGTTCCCAAGTCTGCGGGGAGCTGTATCCCGTCCCTTCCCCCAGAAACGGATCGTCGTGGATATGGGGGCAGTGTCGTATGTGGTCAATGGTGCGGATATCATGCGGCCCGGTGTGGTTGATGTGACGCCGGATGTAACTGCCGGAAAACCGGTTCAGATCGTGGATGAGCGTCATGGAAAACCACTGGCACTTGGTATTGCGTTATTTGACGCCGCAGACCTTCTTGCGCAGGAGAAGGGAAAGGTTGCCCGTACCTGGCATCATGTCGGTGATGATATCTGGAATCTTGAGTTCTGAACGGGGAAAGGACGCCTCTTGAGCCTGAAAAACCAGTATCTTTATTACAACTGACAGAAAAGGTTCTTATATGGGACTTCGCGACCTTCTCTTCGGAAGCAAGGATACCTCTTCCCCGGACGAATATAAAGATCTCACTCTGAAGGATTATGAACTGAGTGAAAACCCAGCCCTTCTTGTTAAGGTCGCTACGGTTACTGGTCTGCGGGAAAGTCAGATCGTAAAAGATCAGGTCTATGACGGGAATATTGTCATAGTGGACATAAACCGCCTGAAAATGGATAAGATCAATTACGAACGGGTCATGAAAGACTTCTATCAGGTGGCTCGGGATGTTGATGGTGATATTGTCGGTCTTGGTGATCAGCAGTATGTAATCATTACACCGAAAAACGTCAAAATCTCCCGTGACCGCATCGGTGGCGGTGCCTGAACTTGGAACAGGAGGTCAGGGGGATCTGTCCTGCCTGCAATGAGGAGGTTGACTGGACGTATAAAACAGAGAATATACCTTTTTTTTCAGATATTCTGATAATAACCTGCTCCTGTCCGAAGTGTGGATACCGGTTTTCAGATGTTCAGAATATCACCACCAATGAACCGGTCAGGTATATCTATTGTGCGTGCTCTGAAGAAGATCTCTCGACCCGGGTGGTGAGAAGCAGTGCTGCAAAGATCACCATCCCTGAACTTGGAGTGGAGATTGACCCGGGTCCTGCCTGTGAGGGGTTTGTGTCAAATGTAGAAGGGGTGCTCCTCCGGGTTGAGAAGGTCCTTGATGGCATCCTGATCGATGGTGATGACGAGCAGCGGAGAAGAACACTCGCCCTGAAAGAGAAAATTTACAATATTCAGAGCGGAAAAGAGGGCGTTACCCTGATCATTGAAGATCCACACGGGAACTCGCTTATCCACTCCGAAAAAGCAAAAAAAGAGACATATACTCCACAATCAGAATAATCTTCTCCCTTTCAGGATAATACCCGGTTCGGATGTGATGGTTCCGACAATCCGGGCATCGGGGTAATACTTCTGAACAGTCTGCACTCCCTCTTTGGGCAGGATGATCACATATCCCATCCCCATATTAAAGGTCCGGTACATTTCAGGCTCTGTTATATCTCCCACTGTTGCAATCCATTCAAATATCTCCTGGGGTACGAGGGGTGATTCAAAAACATACCCATAGGCACCAAGCCGGTTCAGATTGGTAAGACCGCCACCGGTGATATGACACATTCCATGCACATCGGTCTCCGCGCAGATATGGAGAACATCTGCATAGATTCGTGTGGGCCTGAGGAGCTCTTCACCAAGGGTGGTTCCGGATGGCAGCCGCTCTGCATAGGATCCATGCTCTTCAACCATCCGGCGTGCAAGGGTCAGACCGTTGCTGTGTATGCCTGATGAGGGAATGCCTACCATCACATCACCGGGAATGATGGCCGATCCTGTGATAACCTTCTCCCGCTCCTGAATCCCCAGGCATGCTCCGGCAAGGTCAAGTCCGGTCACAAGTCCCTTGAGGGTTGCCGTCTCACCACCAAGGATTGAGAGGTTTGACTGTCTGGCCCCTTCATTCAGGCCCTTACCTATCTGACGCATCTGTTCTGTTGAGAGAGCGGATGTGGCAATGTAATCGACAAAGGCCACCGGCTCAAGGTTCATGACATACAGGTCATTTACATTCATTGCAATGCAGTCTATACCGACCGTGGACCAGTCCTGCATGGCATCGGCAACGAGCATCTTTGTCCCGACCCCGTCAACTGCCATCGCGAGGACATATTTTCCAAAAGAGATAAATCCTGCAAAATGACCTATCTCTGAAGCCATGCCAAACTGATCGGATCGCCGGTAGGTAAGCTCGGATATGAGACTTTTTACAGCGGCAGCTTCAAGGTCAATATCAACGCCAGCATCCCGGTATGCATCCTGCTCCATGCTCATACCTCTTCGTTCTGGAGATTAAATTCATCATGCAGGACTCTGACTGCACGCGGCCCGTCCTCCTGCCGCACAACAAAGGAAATATTCACCTCAGATGATCCCTGGGAGATCATCATCACATTGATGCCCGCTTTTCCAAGAGCCGAGAAAGTCCGTCCTGCTGTTCCTGCCATGCCGGCCATCCCGGACCCGACGACGGCAACGGCACACACATCCTCATTTGCGGTGATGTCCCTGAACACACATCGCTCTTTGAGTGGCTGTAATGCCTCCATCGCGGTCCTGACCTGGTTTGCCTCGATAATCAGCGTGATATTTGCTTCAGATGATCCCTGGGATATCATCATGACATTGATCTGGTGCTCGGCAAGAAGCGTAAAGATATGGCGTGCGACACCCGGTCTACCCACCATCTGGGCACCGGCAATGGTGATTGCTGCCACCTTGTCAATATAGGTAATTGCTTTTACCACCCGGGAGTCCTTCTGCTCTCCCCCTTCGATGATCGTTCCCGGGTACTCAGGATTGAATGTATTCTTAACACGGACCGGGATCCCCTTCTGCATGGCGGGTTCAATGGATCGTGAGTGCATGACCTTTGCCCCAAAGTAGGAGAGTTCCATGACCTCAATATAGGAGATCCGGGGGATGACCCGTGCCTCCGGGACAAGCCGGGGGTCAGTCGTCATAATTCCGTCAACATCGGTCCAGATCCATATCTCGTCAGCATCAATGGCAGCACCGATGATGGTCGCTGAATAGTCTGATCCTGATCTGCCCAGGGTGGTAACAACGCCCTTCTCGGTGCATCCCATAAACCCGGTGATTACCGGGACGGAATGGTCCAGCACCGGTTCCAGACGGGTCTTGATGCGTGCCTCTCCTGCCGGAAGGGCAATCGCGTCCCCATGGTTTTCGGTTGTCAGGATACCCGCCTCGCACCCGTCAAGGACCATGGATGAA
>ERZ795060.3433-NODE-3433-length-14500-cov-3.603323_pt1 | contig 14500 bp, 8 predicted proteins | sample MGYA00375144_ERZ795060 | MGnify/ENA primary metagenome ERZ795060 (study PRJEB30189, sample SAMN05720157) | activated sludge metagenome | isolation source: anaerobic digester from wastewater treatment plant | place: Japan | collected 2015-05-15 ... | reverse complement strand
GACTGCCGAACATATCCTACCTGATTGATAAAGGCGGGATTGGGGTTATGAACACTCGTCCGGCAAGTGTAAGAGGGCTATCTGAAGATATCGTAGTGACCAAATATTCCATGGAAGGCGCTTGTGCAACCATAGGGGCAGGCACCAGGACTGCTGCCACGACCGATGCCAGAAAAGCATACAACGCGAGCGATATAGTCGATAACCGGCCCGTGAGACAACTTTATGAGAGCCTTTACGGCCAGTCGTCTCGTCGGGCGGAAGTGCTTCACCTTGGCATGAACCGGATTTGGTTTATCAACTCCGAAGCCAAGTATAAAATCGAACCTGGTGCGCTCGGAACAGCGCTTAGAAGCGCTGGACTGAAAACTGCAGCCGTAGGTAACAGCGACACCCATTTTGATCCCAGAAGAGAAGCTACTATCATAGCAGCGGATGCTGTGGGAATCATCGATTATGGATACGTAGGCTCCAAGTTGGTTATGAGAGACCCGGAAGCTCCCTATGGCATTCGCACCAACTCTGAAGTGCTCCTCGCAAGTTACCGAAAAGCAATTAAAAACGCTGACTTTATGGTAGTGGACGTTGGAGACACAGCAAGAGCTGCTAATTATGCCCGGCACTGCATCGAAGAACAGGGATTACGTCTGCGAAGAACCGCCATCGAAAACGCTGATTATATAATCGGAGAGATACTGAAAGACCTGGACTTATCAAAAGACAGGATTGCAGTTGTTTCAACGAATCCATCTGCGCAGATGATAGACGAACACAATTTCCTTCCTCCCATAATCATGGCCGGAAGTGGAATAGGTCAAGGTTTGCTTACATCCGGGTCCACGCGCAGGTCAGGTATAGTCACCAACACAGATATAGCAGCTTCTGTAGTGGATTTCTTTGGAATTGAAGCTCCGAACTCATTCATCGGCAGTCCTGTTAAGACAACCATCGGCACCAAACAAGACCTGCTGCAGACTAACCAGCGTATAATCCTTCAAGTCCAGCGACAGCCTGCAATGCGCGGAATTGCGGGCTTTCTTATATTCTACGTAATTGTAATGTCGTTTTGGATACTACAACAGAGAAACAGACCTGCTCCAATTGCTAAGTGGCTGGTACTCTTACCCATTGCCTTGTTCCTTTCCGTTCTGTGGCTTCCTGCCGTTGCTAACCTGGAAATGACCGGATCGATTATAATGCTTGGTCTGATGGTGTTTGTGATTCTTGTCAGTGCATGGTTTATTCTCCGTTCACCTGGTAAAGCATTCGGCTGGCTTTGCGGGGCTGTAATATTGACGGTCATAGCAGATATGATGCGCGGCGCTGTCCTGCTGCGCGATTCTATAATGAGCTACAGCCCGGTGGACGGAGCCAGATACTACGGCATCGGCAATGAGCACATGGGCAGCGCCATCAGCGCCGGAGTTATTGCAGCCGGATTTCTTGCAGCAGTGCTGGCTGAAAGAAGAACACTAAGAATCATATCGCTGACTGCGCTGCTCGGGCTTGTGATAGTCACAATCGGGCCACTTGGATCAAATGCAGGTGGTGCTATATCCATAGCTGCAGCGGTATCAACTGGCCTGGTGCTCTGGTCTGGCCATAAAATCCATCGCAAGCATATTATTCTGGGAATTGCCTCAGTGCTGATAATGATTGGTATTCTTATCGGCCTCGATCAACTACGCCCAGGCGCTGCCCAATCTCATGTGGGACGCGCGGTACACTTGATAACTACTGATGGCTTTAATCAGGCTCTTACAATCATAGACAGAAAACTCTCCATGAACCTTATGCTCCTCAAAAACAGCGCGTGGAGCAAACTGCTTATCACCTCCGTTGCTGCTGTAATCGTCTTGCTGTCATCCCGGCACTTGAACCCAATCGGACAGTTGAGAGAAAACAGGCATATACAGGCTGGCATCATTGCTGCAACAATCGGTTCGATTGCTGCGTTGATATTCAACGATTCAGGTGTAGTTGCTGCAGCGACTGCATTTATCTATATATGGACTGCCGTTACATTAGCAGCAATGACTTCATCAGCAAAACTGGAAAATGGGGAACGAGAGTCTTCTCTCCCGTCCCCCACTAGAGCAAGCGAAGCTTGCCCGGCAGAATCTGCCGGACAGTCATAACGATTATATTACATTGTTAGTTAATACACAGGCGGCGGTACAGTTGTTGTACCTGGCACCATTGGGCCTGCACCTGTCGGCGGAGTGACCGGCGCAGTTGTCGGAATCATCATCGTTCCCGAATCTCTTGCAAACGGATACTGACGAACGTCCGTGATCGTGTCTATGTTCAGACCGTACTCCCTGGCTACCCGATCCCAGGTGTAGCCTCGGTCGATCCAGGACAATACATCTCGGATATTTGCGCCAGTCTCAGCAGAAACGTTAGCAGCAATAGCAATATTCTGCCAATCGTAGCCTAGTCTCATGAGCCTCTCTGCCTCAAAACGAGTCAGAACCGGATTGCCCCATGGATCTGTCCTGTAGTAAAGCGGCTGATAGCCGTACTCAGTAACAAATCCTGCCACTCTGGTGCGAACCATATCCGGCGTAATCAACTGGGCCATTGTCAGGTTGTAGCGCTGCGCTATCTGCTCATAAGTCAATCCCTGGCTGCGCCAGTTGGCAATCTCGATTATGGGACGATTTGTCCTGCTTGCAATATTCGCAAGCAGATGAATATCACCCCATGACCAACCTGCCTGACGTAGTGCTACAACAGTCGAGCGGTCTACGTTGAATGTTGTCACTACCAGATTGGTGTTGAACATCTCAACTTCTGAAACCATAGCCTGTGTAGTCACCACAGGTGCAGTAGGCCCAGTGCCAACAGGCGGAACAATTACCTCGGTCTCCGGAATGATTACTTCTGTTTCCGGAACAATTATCTCAGTCTCCGGGGTAATTACTTCCGTGTCATCAGTTGGTCCAATACCATTTGCGAAAACAGATGTAACTGCTAACGCTAGCACTGACACCAACAGCAGTGTTGTCAAACGCATTATGCTCCCTCCTTAGGTAAGGTACGTGTATTCCGCTATGTATCGCGGCGGTTATAAGATTGTTAAACGAAACAAATTAACTCTTAAGTCAGTAATACTCTGATGGAAGTGCTGCCCACCCCCTTCCACTCATAAAGCGACGCTTGCTATGCTGCTCTTGCACGCAAAACATACCCAGTTTACGAGCGGACGCAAACGTTGCGACAATATGTTGACAAACAGACTCTGCAGATGCGGCTCCAAAATACTGAAGGAGTTATCATAATAAAGATTGTATGTTACAAGAAAAGGTAGTTACTCGATGGTTTCGTTTGAAAAACCAAAACGCTCTTCCTGGCTCCTAGCTGTACTCGTAGGAATTGTTGGCTCATTAATCGTAATAGGCCTGTTTGGCAGGGAATCATACAACATTGGAGCCTTGAAAGTCAGTTTCTCTATGTCGCCTGCTAAAAGTGGCGTGACGCGAGTGTCCGTGCCGCCGCTTGGACGCATAACAGCTCGAACACATAAGGCGCCTGTAGCACTCCAGGCTTCCGTTGAAGAAGCCAGCGTTGGTGAACTTCGGGCAATATTGATAAACCGGCCTCAGGGCAAAGAAATTCTGTCGGATATGACCGGGGATGCTCGGCGGGCGCTTATAGATTACGGTCTCAGGCTGCTCGCGCTTGCTGCTATAGGTGGAGCTGTAGCTGCATTAGTATCAGGACCAACTAGAAGGTTCAGGTATATAGTGCTTGCCAGTATCTCTGGAGTAATCGCCACTGGTGGGCTGCTGGGATTTATATACTCAACGTATGATACAGCCGGATTCCGCCAGCCTCACATGACTAACGCACTTAAAGCTACTCCCTGGGCCATTCAACTCGTGGAAGATGGTGTTTTCAAAATCGAGGAAGTAGATAACCAGGTCCGTACGGCCGCCACCAACATTTACAAGGTTGAAAGCGCATTGAGCGGCCTTGTGTCTTCAGGAGAATCCAGAGAACAACTAAGAATACTTGCCATATCAGACCTTCACAATAACACAGTAGGGATGTCTTTTGCAGATAACCTTGCACAGTTGTTTGACGTGGACTTTATACTCAATGCTGGAGACCTGACTGACTTCGGAACCGATTTCGAGAGTAGTATCGCCCGTCAAGTCCGCAATTTTGACAAACCTCATATATTTGTATCCGGTAACCACGACTCCGTTACCACAATCGCTGCTCTCAGAAGGACAAAGAACACCAAAATGCCTCATGGACATATAATCGAGGTAAAGGAAGTAAAAATTTTCGGGCAGCACAATCCAGCCTCAGAAGAAACTGGCATAAGACCGTTGCTCTCGGACTCAAAACAGTTGCTGCAGGCAAACAGGGATCTTAAAACCGCATTCGATAAACTAAAGCAGCAGCCGGATATACTGATTGTGCATGATCCCGATGTAGCAAAGGGATTTGAGGGTAAAGTACCTATTATCGTAACAGGGCATGATCATATTTTGGATGTGAAAAGGATCAACGGTTCTATGTGGGTAAAACCGGGATCTACAGGTGCTTCCGGCATAAGATATCTGACAAATAGTAAAGCACAGCCAATGACAGCGGCTATTATTTATATCACTGCACCTCCTGAGGTTCGTACTGTTGCGGTGGATCTTATCAATCTATCTGGGCCGGGAGGCGAGTTTACTGTAACCCGAAAGAAGTTTTAGTCTGCATTTGCGGATTGTAAAAAGGAGGCTGGATGCACGGAGCAGAGACACAAACCTTACTCTTTCTAGCGCTTATCCTGATTGCTGCAAGAATCGGCGGCGAGATAGCTATCCGGCTGAAGCAGCCTGCTGTGTTGGGTGAAATAATTGCAGGCGTGCTACTTGGGACAATACCTCAAATCCGGCCTGCCATAGAAAGCGATGCAATCCTCTTTATAGCCGAGATAGGTGTCATCCTGCTACTCTTTGAGGTTGGATTAGACAGCGAATTCGACGAATTTCTGCGAGTTGGGCTACCATCAACGTTTGTAGCGGTGATTGGAGTAGCTTTACCGCTGATTGCCGGCTTTGGCGCGGTTAGGCTGTTGGGCTATTCGTCTGATGTAGCGCTGTTCCTTGGCGGCACTCTTACTGCAACAAGCATTGGAATCACAGCAAGAGTTCTAAACGACCTTAACCAGGCCCAAAGCCAGGAGGCAACCATTATAATTGGCGCTGCCGTTGCAGATGATATTCTGGGATTGCTTGTTCTTTCTGTTCTAAGTGGAATTGCCTCCGGACACGCAGTAACACCAGCCTCTGTAGTTGGCTCATTAGCTATTTCAATATCATTCCTGGTCATCGCTATTGTAGTAGGAATCAAAGCGGCACCATCTCTAATTGCCTTGACTCGGAGGATGCAGGGACGAGGAGTGCTGGCAGTTGCAGCATTTATCTTCGTAATTTTCCTGGCATATATGAGTTCATTGCTTGGACTTGCGGCGATAATTGGAGCATTTGCCGCAGGGCTTGCCCTTGCATCAACTGATGACAAGGTGAAGATATCAGAAGGAATCCAGCCTGTTGCTAACATTTTCGCACCTGTTTTTTTCGCCACTGTAGGTATGCAGGTGGATCTGACTTTGCTTAATCCATTTGTCCGCTCGAGTTGGCCATTTCTTGGACTGGCATTACTACTTCTGCTGATTTCAGTTCCTACCAAAGTTGTAGCTGGATTGGGAGCAGTGCGGCGTGATGTTGATAAACTGGCTGTAGGCATTGGTATGGTTCCTAGAGGCGAGGTAGGATTGATATTTGCCGAAATCGGTCGGCGTATAGGTATTCTCAACGAAGGTATCTACGGTGCAATAGTGCTCGTTGCCTTGATTACAACGTTGATAACTCCTCCCTGGCTTAAATACAGACTCTCACAACGCAGACAAGTTACCTAATACAAGCATCTTCACTCACTACCACACAAAGATATTCAACGCGGAAAAGAAAGTGGAAAGAGTAGAGTGAAAAGTGTAAAGTTATATGCGTGGATTTATATGCGTCGGCGCGCGTTTTTTTGCGCCGACGCCCAGTTATGAATCTCAATCATCACTAATCACTCGCAACTCGTAACTTCCCATCATTCCGCATTCCACACTCCGCATTCCGCACTTGATACACTCCACATTTGAATCGGTCTTGACAGTGCTTGCTTCCCAGTATATGATTCTTTTGGGGAAAAAAGAGCGCATGAAGAGCTTATACGTATCTGGTTTGTGCGACGGCACACGAGTAGATGACATATTCCTGGTATGCAGTAAATCTCAAGGCTATACACAGGATGGATCGCCATTCCTCAGAATGAAACTCGGAGACCGTACCGGCACAATAGATGCAATAAAATGGGATGCAAATGAAGCCCTGTGCAATGGGATTGCAAATGATGAATTCGTCCGTATCCGGGGGATAGTGACTACTTACAACGGCAAGCTGCAGATACGGATGGACTCTATAAGGCCATACAGGGACAAAATAGACCCCAGCGATTTCCTTCCACGCTCCGAAAAAGACATTGATGAGATGATTGCGGAGATACTTGAGGTAGTTGACAGTATCAAACATCCGCAGCTCAGAGCAGTACTGGATTTCTTCTTCAAAGACCAGGACTTTTTATCTAGATTTTCCACCGCTCCTGCCGCTCAAAAGATCCATCATGCGTATGTTGGTGGACTGATAGAGCATTCTCTAGCTGTTGCTACAATGTGCGACATCGTTGCATCTCGCTACAGTAATATCGACCGGGATTTAATTGTTACTGGAGCGATTCTACATGACATCGGTAAGATTGAGGAGTTTTACTGGGATGGGGCAATCAGATACTCCGATTGCGGTCATCTGGTAGGGCATGTAGTAGGCGGCATGGAAATGATAAAAGACGCTATAGAGCACGTAGAAGGCTTCGACCCGCTTCTTAAGCTCATACTAATGCATATAATCCTCTCACACCACGGTCAGAAAGAATGGGGATCCCCCAAAAGACCCAAAAGCCTGGAAGCTATTATCCTGCACCACATCGATGATCTGGATGCCAAGATCAACACCTTCAAACAAGCCGTAGGCTCCGAAACTCCGGAAGATGAATCAAGTATATGGACAGAAAGACATTGGGTTTTTGAGCGTCCATTATTTAAGGGAATGCCGAAACCTAAAACCAGCTCATCGAATGGCGATGAGTCGCTTGAGGACTTGATTCTTGAACCGGACTTCGACCCATTCACTAAGGACTGATGTCGGACTGACTAAAATCTCTAGTTCTGACAATTAAAGCAGCAAAGCGCCAAGTGCGTTTCTTAGCTGTCGCAATGCACAAGACACTGAAACAAGTTCAGTGTGACGCTCATCCTGTCATGCTGGACCCGACATGTCATGCCGAACCTGCCATGTTCTGCCGGACCAGAACCGTCATGCCAAAGTAGAACCGTCATGCCGAACTTGTTTCGGCATCTCTTAACAATCATAAGACCATGAAACGAATTAAGGGTGGCGGCCAAGCAACTCAGGATGACGCAGTACTTGGTGCAAATGGCTCACTAGACCTTTTACAACCGTGAATAACTACTCTGAACTACTTTAATAATAACGGAGCAGATAATTGACAGGAATACTTATATTATTTAACCTGCAATATTATCATCTCTCCCTTGTCAATGATATTTCTGATATAATGTATAGGGATTTGCTAATTGATGTTAACAAACATCCATAAGCTCTTATAGTACACTTATATACTACCTTTAACAATGCGCTTGTGCATTACCTTTGCTGGCAAAACTCTTCCGGGAGAGTTTCCGTATAGATAAATACCTGAAAATCAATATTCTTAGCTTCATTAATGATGTGATGTAAATGCCTGAAAGAACCTCAATCAATAAGGCAAATACTGATGTGACTGCAGAAGGTCTGGAAACAGGATTTGAGGCACTCGATTCCGTATTCAGAGAGATAATCCTTCAAAGCCCTATCAGCACATGGGTAGCAAATAAAGAAGGCACTCTGATTTTTGAGAATGCTGCAAACCGGGCAATGTTCGGTATCGACTCAGATGACCAGGTTGTCGGCAAGTATAATCTTTTTGCAGATCAGGTGCTGCAAGAACAGGGGCTGATCCCAGCAATAAAGCGGGTATTTGATGAAGGAATCCCGTTTGAAGGCACCTTTGATTATGACTTCAGCAGAGCCGGGCATGTCAACGTACCTGGTGCTACTCATAAGTATCTCCGAGTCTTCATTTTTCCAATTAAATCTCAGGAAGACGATTGTGTTCATTATGCAGTAATCCAACATGAAGACTATACCGATAGACTCGCCGCTGAAGAACAACTTAAAGCAAGTGAAGAGAGATTCCACGCCCTCTCAGATGCTGCATTTGAGGGAATCGTGATCCATAATCAGGGTGTCGGCCTTGAGATAAACGAAGCCTTTACAAGAGCAACCGGATATAACCGTTCTGATGTAATCGGGAAAAGAAGGGTGGATATATTCACTCCGGAATCAGCGAATGAAGTTATGAAGCATATATTGTCTGGTTCCGAAGAGCCTTATGAGGTCACAATCCGTAGAAAAGACGGCTCAGTTTTTACTGCAGAGATTCAGGGCAGGAGCATGGTCTATAAAGACCAGCCAGCCCGAGTGACGGCGCTGCGTGATATAACTGCCCGGAAGAAGGCAGAAGAAGAACTCTGCCTATTCAAACAGGCAGTAGATACTTCCGTCGATGGCATACTTGTTGTTAAGAGTAATGGAACCATAGCTTACATCAATCCTGCCTGTGCTGCAATGCATGGTTACGCTCAGGAAGAACTGGAAGGTAAGCCTGGCTCTATCCTTATGCAAAGCCCTAAAGAAGCTGCGAGAATTCTCAAAGAAACACTGGAAACCGGGCGATGGGTTGGAGAGACTATTCAGGCTCGCAGAGACCTTACGACCTTCATTATGGAAGCCCGGCTTTCCGTTATAGACTTGCCAGGCAGCAACTCTCCAGGAATTCTAGCCATCTGTCGGGATGTAACTGCAGAAAAACAGGCAGAAGAGTCAAAACGGCGGATGGAAGAATACTTCAAAGAACAGCAGAGGCAGTTTTATAAGCAGACTATCATGGCTGCAACCGGCGGCAAATTGATGATTCTGGAACCGGAAGAAATATCCACAATCCCAGGCACTCTACTTGAAACTTTGGAAATCAAAAAACCTGTGGATATCGGCATTGTCAGACGCTCTGTTGATGAATATGCCAGGGAGTTCAATATGTCTGAGACCAGGATTGAAAACCTCGCGCTGTGCGTAGGTGAAGCAGCAACGAATGCCTTGAAACATGCTGGCGGAGGTGTTGTCGACCTGCTGCGTGATGACAATCGACTGCTGACACGCATAAGCGACCATGGCCCTGGTATGGATGCACTTATTTTACCGCGTGCTACATTGGAACTGGGTTATTCTACAGGGCATTCACTTGGAATGGGCTACGCGGTCATACTATCGTTGTCTGACCAGGTTTCACTTTGTACGGGTCCAGGCGGAACATCGGTAGTTATAGAAATGGATATCACTAACAAGGCTGAACAGGTTGAAATTCATTCATTCCCCGAAATCTGGTAGACCTTTCTTCTTATAAATCGGAGGTTACACCAGCCTTCGTATCGAATGTTGTCATGTCACTGCTGTGGCAAAGTCCCAATCTGGAAGAGTGAAAGTGATATGACAATCAAACACCGCTGGACTATTTGGCTTGTTCTAGTTATTCTGGCAAGCTCATTGCAGTTCTCATTTGCCCTGGATGAAACTTCACTGCCTGGTGAGTTCAAGCTCACAATTCTTCACACCAACGACCTGCACGGCCATCTGCTGCCTTTTGATTATGGAGCTTGTAAAAATGTTGGAGGAGTAGCGCGCCGCGCAGGTCTTATCCAGAAAATAAAAGAAGAATCTGACTGCCCGGTACTCGTGATGGAAGCAGGTGACGTGTTTAACCGCGGCCCACTCGGGCAGGAATACTTCGGAGAACCTGATTTTGCTGTCATGAACGCCATTGGCTGCGATGTCATGACCATAGGCAATAATGAGTTCAAAGGCGATAGGGGATTTGCAGGACAACAGGCTTTAAGAGCACGGCTGCAGCAGGCGGAGTTCCCCATTGTGTGCGCTAACATCATCGAAAAAGGCTCAGGCAATCCACTGGTCGCTCCTTATACAATATTGGACGTGCAGGGATTGAAAATCGGCATCATCGGACTTCTTGCGCCAAGAGTAGCGGAGTATCCCGAAGCTGAAGGGCTTGTCATATCGGACCCAATTGAGACCGCAAGAGAAATAGTCCCGAAACTAGCCAAACAGGTCGATGTGGTAATCGCCCTGACTCATATAGGGTATAATTTAGACCTTCAACTTGCCGCCGAACTGCCGGAAATAGATGTCATCATTGGCGGAGATTCCCACACCTGGACATTCAGACCGACCAGCGGGAAAAAAGGGTCTAGAATCAACCCTCTGATAGTACACGCAGGCGAATGGGGAGCATATCTAAGCAGACTTGATTTAGTTTTCAGCCCAACTGAAGATAACAATTACGATGTAAGACATTTCAGGCACCAATTAATCCCCTTAGATAATAAAACACCTGAGCTTCCTGCTATCAATCAGGTGTTGGAACCTTACCTAAAGCCTTTGAGAACACCACTTGGGACGCTTGACCAGCCGATACCAGCACAGCAGATGGCAAAGTGGACGGCAGAAGCTATAAGAAGTGTCACCGGAGCAGACATTGGCGCTCACAGCGAAAGCGGGATTGAATCCGGCCTTCCCGGCGGACAAGTAACCAGATTAGATGTGCTGAAGGTATACCCGTACTACAACTTTGTTGTTACAGTAGAGCTTACAGGCAAACAACTGCTGGATTTCATTGCCGAAGTTAAACCTGCTGTAGCCGGCTTGGGGCAAATCCATCCGGATGAGATGTATATACTCGCTGCTGAAGATTACCTGGTCGATTCCTGGGAAGAAGGTAAGCAGATTAAGATAAAGAATACCTATGGACGGGTATCTGAGGTAGTAATGAATTACCTTAAGTCAGTGAAATCTAGTAAGGTGGAAAAACAAGAGTAAAAAGCAGAGGCCGTTGCAGAAAATGTTAAGAAAACAAAGAGGTCGGGAAGCCTGGCCTACTTCCCGACCTGGAGACTGAGGTTACTCATAAGAGCAATCTCAACCTCACTATCTATTATAGGCCAGTAATAATGCACAGACAAGAACAAAACGGGAACGAAAAACTTAATTTTCGGATACACTTTTGTGACAAGCAATTATATTGACTTAAGGCAAATTGAAGCTTGACATTTCACATCATACAAATAGACATTGTTACATTCAAAGCTCGATTGGAGTAGTATGACAGTATTTGCCATATCAGACTTGCACCTTTCCTTTGCTAATCCGAAACCTATGGATGTTTTCGGACCGCAGTGGAAAGACCATCCGCAGCGGATTGCTGAGAACTGGGATAAGATTGTATCAGAAGATGATGTCGTACTTGTAGCAGGTGATACTTCATGGGCTATGCGCCTCACAGACGCAATGCCTGACCTCGAATATCTGGCTGCCAGACCAGGCAAAAAACTCCTGATACGAGGCAACCATGACTACTGGTGGAGCAGACAGGCAACAACAAGAATACAAAGAATGATAGATTCCAGTATAATCCTACTTCAGGGAACAAGCACTGTAATGAATGGTGTCGGGGTTGCAGGAACTCGCGGATGGAGGCTCGAAGACTACGAACTGGAAGGCCCAAAACAACAGGATGAAAAAATCTATCATCGTGAGCTTGCCTACCTGCGCCGCGCTCTTGAATCACTGCCTGAGGATGTTGCTGTCAAGGTCGTAATGCTTCATTATCCGCCATTCGACCTGAACCTTCAGCCAAATGATTTTCGATACATCCTCGAGGAGTTCAATGTAGACATTCTGGTCTATGGACATATACATAGAGGCACCGGGTCATACTTGCAAGGAAATGTCGGAGGTATAAACTACCATCTGGCATCTGTCGATTATACCGGATTTACGCCAATAGAAATAGTAAAATGCCAAGACTCAGTCTAATACCTGTTACTTCGCAGGTCAGTTCTGAAGCTGTTTAACCATTCGGACAGTCATTCCATCGTTTACTCTGAATGTTACCTCATCCATAATCATTTCCATGATGGCTATTCCCATTCCACCGGTAGGAAGGTTGGCAAAATCTGGAGGACAGACTGCCGTACGGTCAAATCCACAGCCGGGATCGGTAATCTCTATAGTCAGCCTGCAGTTGTCCGCAATACACTTAATATGAATCTTCTGGCTGCTCTCAGTACACCCATACTTGAATGCATTGGTAGCAGCTTCACCAACAGCAAGCTTGATATCAGCTACATCATCATCCGATAACTGCAAGTCAGAGATAATCTGACTGACGCGGTCTCTGATGATACCTGGTGATGTCATACTGGCTGGTACGGTAAATGAAGAGACCAGCCACCGCTTTCCGCAGCCAGAATAGTCATTGCGATCAGTCCGCAGACCACCAGATGGAACTCCCAATACCTCTGCAACTCCACATGAGAAAAGCACACGGTACACATTGTCACTGCACATTACCACATGGAGTTCTTTGCCTTGTTTACGAAGAGCTTTTGCAGTATCAAGCAGCACAACTATTCCACTGGAATCAATGAAATCCACACCTGAAAGATCTATCTCAAGTATTTTGCAGTCGTCCTGGCTCGCATGGTTTAACTCACTGCGCAATCGCCTGCAAGCTGAGAAATCGATCTCTCCCATCACAGTTACACGAGGAGGATTCTTTTCACTCCTTACAATCTGCATATCTACTCCCCCGCTTTTGCTTTAAGCACCAAAACAGCAGCGTCATCCCGCAGACTACCGCCTGCCATATTTGTTGCCTCATCAAAAACAACTTCAGCAATTCTCCGCTCGTCTTTATCTACATTCGGCACCAGAATATCAATAAGCCCTTCTATCCCCAAAAATCTGCTCTGGCTGCGTGCGTCGGTAATACCGTCTGTATAAATCAAGAGGACGTCATTCGGTTCCAGTTGAAGCATCCGCTGGCTGTAAACAGACTCCGGAATAATCCCAACCGCGCGTCCTGTTACATCCAGCGGAACAGCACATTTTAGCCGATGAATGTAATGCAGAGGTTCATCATGTCCTCCATTTGCATAGAGCAGGCTGCACTTCTCCGGGTCCAGCACTCCATATATCAAGGTGACAAACAATGTCTCTGGAGTATACTGGCACATAGCCCGGTTAAGTCTTTCAATAACTCGCCTTGGCTCCGGGTCTTCATGCGCGTATGCTCTCAGCATATACTTAGCAGTAGCCGTATGCACTGCTGCCTGCAGTCCCTTGCCTGAAACATCGCCCATGACCAGCGCAATCTTGCCATCCGGCAGGTTAAACAGGTCGTAAAAATCTCCTCCCACTCTGGCTTCTGTAAACGCCGCCTTATATCGGCCATATATTCTAAGATGTTCCAGGTCTAAGTCTACTTTAGGGATTAATGCTTTCTGGAAAGCATCTGCAATACGATGTTCACGCTCATAGGCAATTTCCAGAATCTCTCTTGCCTTGCGGATAGTGCTGATGTCCCGCCACATACAGACTCCGCCGATGACCTTGCCATGTTTGTCTCTAATCGGCCCCGCATTGCATAGAGTAGTTATCATTTTGCCATCAGGACGGCACAGCATCCATTCCTCGTTCCTGACAACTTCTCCCTTCAATGTAGCGCGAACAAGTGGGAGTTCCTCATTAACTGCAAGACTGCTGCCATCAGCGTTGTACATTCCCCAAACCTGCGCGTGCTGGTCTACAGCTACACCTTCCAGAACTTCTTTAGGCCGACCTACAAGCTCCTGTCCATGCCTGCTGACCATCCGAACCCGTACATCCGGGGCATCAGCAATGGTAATGCCTTCCGGCGCATGCTCCATAAGCGCATCCAGTATTGTTTTTCCTGTCTCTGCTTCCTGCGCCCTCATCTCGGCATCGTTTCTTGCTGCAATATGCCTTAGACCAAGAGAAGTCAGCAGTGCAAGCTGTGAAAGCAGCGCCTCATCTTCGGCTGTAAAATCGCCTTCCTCTTTGTCAGACACAGCAATCATCCCCGACGGACGGCCATCCTCACCAACCAATGGAACAGCAAGCAGCCCTCGTAGTTTAGGATGGTTTTCCGGTAAGCCGCACCTTGCTGGATGACTCTGCAGTTCACTATTAGTCAGTCGAATAGCAATACCTTTGCTAATGACTTCCCGGTATACCCCCGAAGACGGTATTTTAGGTTCAGTACAGTTCATCCTTGATATGATACCTGGAGCCATCGATATGCCGCCAACCTTAATCCCACCATCAGCCGACACCTGCCCGCAGATAGCCATCTTCGCGCCAGTGAGTTTGCGAGCTGCTTCTGCAATGCG